>Ga0182024_10013111_pt1 | contig 16261 bp, 9 predicted proteins | sample P32metaG_FD_120480 | JGI IMG/M metagenome (GOLD analysis project Ga0182024, IMG submission 120480) | Permafrost microbial communities from Stordalen Mire, Sweden - P3-2 metaG (Illumina Assembly) | ecosystem: Environmental > Terrestrial > Soil > Wetlands > Permafrost | place: Sweden: Stordalen... | reverse complement strand
TTTCGACGTCGACGTCAAGGACACCGCGCACTACGGTCTCTATCTGGACCAAAGCGGCCTGGGCATGCCCGATCGGGACTACTACCTGAAGCCGGAGTTCGCGGCGCAAAAGGCCGCGTACAATTCCTATGTCGAGCGTTTGTTGACCTTGATTGACTGGCCCAATCCTCAGGAATCGGCTAGTGCGATCCTCGCATTCGAGTCCCAGATCGCCGATGTGAGTTGGACCAAGGCCGAACAGCGAGACATGGTTAAGTCCTACAACCCGATGAGCCCGTCCGAACTGGCGGCAGCGGCACCGGGATTCCCGTGGAACGATTTCCTTGGCGCCGCGAAACTCGCATCCAAACAAAAGCTGATCGTCGGCGAAAACACCGCCTTCCCCAAAATCGCATCGGTATTTGCCAGTACGCCGATCGATACTCTGAAGGCTTGGCTCGCGTTCACGAGTGCGGACTCGGCTGCTGCCTACCTTTCCGATCCTTTTCAGCAGGCCAGCTTCGATTTTCGCGACAAGACGCTCTCGGGCCAGGCTGTGATTGAGCCACGCTGGAAACGTGCTGTGACCGCGGTCTCGGGTGGAGTTTGTGACGAAAGCGCGAGCGCTTGCTTCGGCACGCTCGACTGGGCCGTCGGCCAGCTTTACGTTGCTCATGATTTTACGCCTCAGACCAAAGCCAAGGCGCAACAGATGGTCGCGGAATTGATGGCCGCATTTCGTGTTCGTTTAGAACATCTCGATTGGTTGGCCCCCGCCACCAAGCAAGAGGCGCTCAAGAAGCTCGATACCTATACCGTCAAGGTTGGATACCCGGACCATCCGCGCGATTATTCCGCGGTTGCAATCCGTCGTGATGATCTTATCGGCGACGTGCGCCGCGCGGCCGAAGCTGACTGGGATTTCTATGTGGGACGCAGTGACTCTTCGGTTGACCGCACCGATTGGGTCATGTCGCCGCAGACCGTCAACGCCTATAACGGCTCGTTGCGCGACATTGTTTTTCCCGCCGGGATTCTACAGCCGCCGCTCTTCGATCCCGCTGCCGATGACGCCGTCAATTACGGTGCGTTCGGCGCCATCATCGGCCATGAAATGACGCATGGCTTCGACGACCAGGGTCGAACCATCGATGCCACAGGCACGCTGCGGGACTGGTGGACGCCCGAGGACGCGGCAGCATTCAAGGCTCGCGCGGCCGTACTGGGCGCGCAGTATGCCCAGTTCGAGCCGGTGCCGGGAGTGCATATAAATCCCGGCCTCACCATGGGCGAAAACATCGCCGATCTAGGTGGCGTTCTGATAGCGCTTGATGCTTATCACGCCTCGCTTAAGGGCCAGCCCGCGCCGGTATTAGGCGGGCTCACCGGCGATCAGCGCTTCTTTATGTCCTTTGCCCAAGCTTTGCGCGGCAAAGCCAAGGAAGATGCCATACGGCGTGGGGCCGTCAGCGATCCGCACAGCTACCGTAAGTTCCGCGTATTGGGTCCACTCCCTAACATCGACGCTTGGTACGAAGCTTTCGATGTTAAGCCCGGCGATAAACTCTACCGATCCCCGAGCGATCGCGCTCGAATCTGGTAGAAGCCAGGTGGGTTGCAGACTCTTAAATTTGCGAGGATGTTTTCCGCATGGCCCATCCGTTGTCCGCCCCGGTTTACAAAGGCTGGTGGCGCTGTAATTCGCAAGAACTTCACACGAATCACGCCGCGATCCTCTCAAGCCGATATTCGTGATGCAGGTCGCTCAAGATCGACCTCTTCTTGACTTGGAACCCATTCGGTATCGCGTGTCGCAATGCACGGAGCGCGACCAGTATCGATGCCGGAGGGTCAGGAATTCCTGGCCCTAAACTCATATGTGGTCGGCCTTGGTTATAGTGAGCCGTCCATTCACGGACCAACACGCGGACGTGCTTTTCATTCACGGGAACGAAAATGAACACCGTAAAGTGAAGCGCGGTTGAGTGAAGAAAGCGCTTAGAGTACATACATTTTTATCTACAGCGCTGTAAACGAAAAACCAGGAGTCCTTGGTGACCGCTTGAAACAAATGTTCGGGGCGAAGGGATTTGATCCTCCGGCCCCTGGTCCCGAGCCAGATTCCGTGCCTTATCGAAATCTATGGATTCTTATTGATTCTAAGTGATTGGTGTTGAAGTTTTTGTGGCGCGCGCGTTGAGGTCGATTGAAATTTGAGGAATCAGAGAGCATCCGCAGCTACAAAATTATCTACAGTCGCTCGCTGAGCTATTTTTCCGCCCGTTCTTCATTTTGGCGAACGACAGCCCAGCGAATTCGCCAATGAGATCGCGGCTAGCCGCGATCTCATTGGACTATAAACAGCCGAAAACTCACCCTAGGGTTGGTACAAAAAAGACGGGCCGATCTGTGATGTAGACTCTCTCAATCACCGTGGTACAAGAACTCGGACTGGTCAGTGCGACGTGACGCCAACGTAGCTGACCCGCCACACTGAGCCCGAACCGTCGTCGCTTACCAGCAGCGAACCGTCGGTGGTCACCGCGACGCCGACGGGACGGCCCCAGACGCCGCCCTCGGGCGTCACGAATCCCGTCAGGAAATCTTCGTACTCGCCGGTAGCTTTTCCTGTTTTATCCACGGGCACGCGAATTACTTCGTAGCCTGTGCGCAGATGCCGGTTCCAGGATCCATGTTCGGCGGCGAAGATATCGCTGTGATACTCCTTCGGAAATTGATTGGCTTCGTAGAATAGCATTTCAAGCGACGCGTTGTGCGGTTGAAGCAGCACGTCGGGGACGATTACCTTGTCTCGCAGCTCAGAATGCTTGCCTGCGAAACGCGGATCGGGATTTCCACCAATGTAATACCACGGCCAGCCGTAAAAGCCGCCGTCGGCCACGTGCGTGATGTAATCCGGGACAAGGTTGTCGCCCAATTCATCGCGCTCGTTCGTCGAGCACCATAGTTCGCCGGTCTCCGGCTGGAAAGCTTCACCCACGCAATTGCGAATGCCTGATGCGTAGATGCGCATCGCGGTGCCATCGGGATTGAATTCGAGAACGTCGGCGCGGTTCGCCTCGCGCGGTTCGGTATCTAAATCGCTTACGTTGGCGAACGATCCCACGGACACGTACATCTTCTTTCCATCCGCCGAAAACACGACGTCGCGCGTCCAATGGCTGCCGCCGTGCGGAATCACGGTGTTGGGAACGACCACTTCTGGCGGGCCAGTCGCCACCAAATCGCCGTTCTTGTATGGAAAGCGCATCACGGAATCGGTATCGCCAACATAGACGTACTGCGGATTGGGACCTGGCGGAAAAAACGCGATGCCGAATGGCCGACTTAGGCCCGTCGCAAACACGGAAACGCGTTCCGCTTTGCCCTCCGGCGTCATTCCATGCAAAACCAGGATTCGGCCCGGGGGATTGTCCGTCGCCTTGATGGGAAAACTCTCCGTCAGAAAAATATCGCCGTTCGGCGCCGTGCGCATTTCGCGCGGGTTATCCAAACCGGACGCGTAGAGCTGCACTTTGAAACCGGGTAAAGCCTGTGGCATCGCGTCGGGCGGCCGCGGAACTAGTTTAGGACCGTTCGAGATCGTAGCGGTTGCATACGGGCCCGGGAGATCGGCTGGAGTGATCTTGCGAAATGCGCCTGGATGTTCGGCATCAAAACCGTGAAACGCCGCGGCACCTGTTACAACGTCGTGCGGCTTCATATCCTGCGAGCGTGCGGTGAACCAGGAAAGACCAGCTACAACCAGAATGACAATTCGCCATCGCTTCGATAACAAGAGGCCCCCCATTAACGGAATTTTCGATTCTACAAAAGTGCATTTCACATCCAGTCTAAGATTTGCTTAATGTTGGTCGGCGCGTCAGCCGTGGTGCCTTGCGCAAAAGATGGCCCGATGGCCACGACGAAGTTATGGCCTTCAAACCACGCAAGGAATCGTGATTGATCCGCGCCGGGTAAACGATTCTGGTTTATCCACGTGTAGTACGCGGCCATGTCCGCATCGACCAGCGAGCCTTCCGCATCGGCCGGTTGGGATGAAGGATCGCGGGACATCAACTGATTCATGGTCGCGGCGCGTTGTCTCGGTTTGAATCGCGCAAGCAGCGTAACCGGTTGCGCGCGATGCAGACATTCGCGCGAAGCCCACTGCACATACGTGGTGCTGAAAATCTGAGTGCCGGCGCCCTCGGTGAGCATGTCTGCTTCAAAGTGCTCGAGCACGGGATCGCGTGGATCGCGATTCAACTTCAGATCTTCCGGCGTGATGCTGGCAACGTAGGCGGTTGTGGATTCGGGACCCGCGGTTCCGCTTCTTGAAGTTTGAGCCACATATTGATTCGTAAGATTCAGTTCGCGAACGATAGCGGGCGCCAATACCCCGTATGAGGAAATAGCTACGCCAGGCATTGAACGAAATGCCGCCTCGGGTTCTCCGCCATCTATGTACCAGTGAGCGTAGTTCTCGGGATGTTGTTGGGCACGCGTCTTCACGACACCGAGCAAAGTTGGCAAGCCGTTTTCGGGGTTGACGCTGGTAAATAGAACTCCATGTGGCCGCAGCCGGCGAAAAATGGGCAGATCGGCTTGCGCTACGCCTTGGCCAATTACAACGATCGCGAGCCGCGGGATTGCGGGGGACTCTGGTGAAACGGCATCTTGCAGGTGTTGCTGATATTGCTGCGCCGCGCCGTGATAATTGTCGATTTGATTTACGGACCAGAGGAAAGCGCTCAGTTGCGCGCCAAATATTTTCGGTTGGTTCACCCAATCAATTTCAGAAATCTCCGGTGGAAGCTCCACGGCGGCGAAAGGCGCCATTAAGTCCGTGAACGATGCGGACGACAGCGCGCCAAGGTATCGAAGCTGCCGCGTGAGGTCTCGCTGTTCCGCCGGGAATCGCCAATCATAGTTGATGATCTGGCCCAAAATGAGCGGGAGCAACGACAGAGGAACGCGACGCAAAATCGGAAGATTATTCACCGCCAAGGCTTTGGCTTGCGGTGGATAACGCGAGAAGCTGTTCGCGTTCAAGTCCGTGGGCTGCATCAGATCAGTTCCCCGATTGGCTTACCTTGAGCCAATGGAGTCGCAAAACCCATCAACGCTCCGAGGGTTGGCACGAGATCGAGGGACTCAAGCGGCCGATCCACAGTGACGTTTTGGCGAACATTCGGACCCAACGCCATCAACCAGGTCGTTCGGGAAAGCGGATCGCCTGTGCGATGGTGCTGAAAGCCATTCCCGGAGGCGTCGAAGTCTGAATCGCGGCCAAAGTCCGGAAGAATGAACATCGTCGTCCGATCTTTGTACTCGGGCTCCGATTCGATGATGTTCCAGATCTCTCCGCAAAGCCGATCCGTGCGGCGAATGCCCTCGAGATAGAGCGAATACGCTCCAGAATGCGCGACGTCCATGTCGTGCAGCGTGATCCATATCAGGCTTGGGGAGACCTCACGCATGAGTTGCCGCATCACGTACACGGAAAGCTCGTCCGCGCTCGAAAGTATTTTCGCGTGGCGCGTGAAATCGTCCACCGACAAATGCAAAATCTCGTCGAGCCGGGAAAGTTGAAGATCCTGATTCACCGACGGCGGAACATAGAGAGGATTCTCGTAATTGTCCTGGAGAAAATAATCCAGCCCGTTCATGTCCGCTGCGCTCGGTCCCAATGCTGCCGCCAGCAGATGCTTCGGCAAAATCACTTGCGCTCCGTAACCGGGCGCGAATGTGCCGCCGCTGCTTTGCCCGATCAGGTTGAAGCCGTTGCTCGGGGCTATCACCCACGCGTCGTCGGCCGGGCGTCCAAGCGCTTTACGGTAGTACTCGAACACCGTTGGGTTCTTGGGTGCGACTTTGGCGAAGTTGTTAAACGTCTCGTAAACACCGGTCGCGAGACTTGCGGTCGCAACGTAGTGACCGAGGATTCCGCGGTTGACGACCTGCGTGCAGAAGGTCGCCTGAGGTATCAGCTGATTCATCAGTTGTGGAATATTCTCCTGACCTTCCGGAGCAAATGTTTCTTCGTCGCGCGCCCCGCCGCCGAACGTAACCACCACAACTTTTTTCGCGGGCGCCGCAATCGCGGCCCGCAATGGCGCAAAACTCAGCAGTTGCGAGCCTGCCCCCGCCACGACAGCCGCGCGCAGGAAATCGCGCCGCGAGATGGCTCTTTGATGTGCGATCTGGCGGAGTCTATCCACGATTCAGCTTCTCAATCGGAAACGGACCGGTTTGCGCTGCTACATTCCAACGCAGTTCTTTCTGCTTCGTGGTGTGCTGAGGTGTCATCGCCGCCTGCCCGGCACGTCGGGTGTCTTCTGGTCGAACCGTAGGTTGTCCCGAGCCGCAAATCAACACTGAGGGCGAGGTCCAATTCGACGCAGCAAGAAAACTACAGGGAGCGCAGGCTCGTAAGACCCGACGCTCCCTGAGGAAACTGCCAGTGCGCTAGAAAAGATACTTCAGCGAGAATTGGAAGAACCTCGCGTCCGGAGTGAAGGCCGCGAAAGTCTTGGGGCCGGTGATAAGTCCGCCGGTGTTGGCGTCGGTTGTCGTGCTGGGATTGCCCCAGCTCGGGTGATTGAACACGTTGAAAATGTCCGTGCGCACCTGGAGTTTAGTCTCGTGAAATATCGTGAAGTCCTTGAAAATGGACATACTGACGCGCTCGAAGCCGGGACCATATACAGTGTTGGAAACGCCGCCCAGGTACTCGATCGCATTGGCTGTGCCCGTGACCTGCGAGCCGGGCCCGGAAGTCGGGATCAGGGTCGAGCCAGAAGTCGGGTTGGCCGGATTGGCGAACGCGCAAGGGTTGTACCAATTTTTGAGAGTGTGCACGGCAGTCGCGCAGACGACGCTCGGGTTCGTCGAATTCGGCGTTCCTCCGGCGACGAATGGATTGCTGATCAGGAAAGTTCTGGCGCTGCCGCCGGCCGCGGTAGACGTATTGGGGGTAACGACGAACGGGTTGCCGGTCTGAGCTTGGAAGATGATGCTTGACGACCAGCCCCCGACGATCGCGTTCAGCACGCCACTTTCGTTCACGAATTTTCGGCCGCTGCCGAACGGTAGATCATACGTGCCTTCAAACGTGAAACGCTGCCGCAGATCGAATCCAGAGTTCGTGTACTCGAGAGCCAGGGGAATCAGGTTGACGTTGCGGTTGGTTTTGTTGTTGTTTTGCGATAGCCCAGTGAACATGTCGTCCAGCGCGTGCGAATAGGTGTATGTGGCCAGGTACGACAACCCATGCGCGTATCGCTTCTCGAGTTTCGCCTGAAGGCCGTTGTAATTGCTCTGGCCGACGTAGTTCAGAGCGCCGGCGGAACCTAAGCCGGGGAACGGCTCAAGCGCGACCGTGCTATTTGCGGGATTCACTAGCGCTTCCGGCGCGTTGTAATTGACGCCGTCCACCAGATGTCGTGATCCGCTGCCAACATACGCGATCGAGGCGTCCATGGTGCCCATGAACTGATGCTCGATCGTAAGGTTGTAACTCATCGTGTAGGAAGTCTTGATTTGAGGATCCTCAAAGTGCATCGAGGGAAGCGAAACGAAATTCTGCAGGCCTACAGCAATCGCAGACGAAAACCCCGTCTCCAGTGTTTGACCATCTGACAAGCAACTGGCCGTGCTGCACGACGGTGCCGTGATCGTATCGGAAACCTGGAAGGGATAACTCGCGCCAAGATTTGAACCGCCGATACTCTCCTGGCCGCCGTAGAACATTCCAAATCCGCCACGAACTACGGTTCGCGAATCAGTTTGGAAAGCGAAACCGATGCGCGGCGCAAAATTCGCCTTCTGCGCCGTTGCGAGGAACGGATTGGACGAGTATTGGATCGTGACGTTGTTTGCCGCCAGTAGGTTCGTGAAGGTAGAGGCCAGCGGCACATTCTTGGCTTGCGTCGGAATCAAGTAAGTGGCCTTCCCTGTTCCGATGCCGGTACTTCCCGGGGTTATGACAAAGTTCGCCTGGAGTCCCGTATCTTCCCTCCACGGCTGAAAGTAGTCGTACCGCACACCGAGGTTCAAAGTGAGCTTGCGATTGAACTTCCAGTCATCCTGGAAATATGCGGCGCGGTACCAGCGTGTGTCGGCGATATTCGAACTGCTGGACAGCTCGGAATCGTGCATTTGATTGGCGAGGAAATCCGCCGCCCCGTAACCGGTAAAGCTCTTTCCCCCGTTGCTGGTGAACAGTCCGGTATAGTCGTAGACGCCGTGGGAAATCAGCGGCTGGATGTATGCCATCCTGATCGACTGGAAGTCCACTCCAAACTTGAACGAGTGGTTTCCCTTGACCTTTGTGACGTTATCGAGAATCTGCCAGACGTCCTGAGTTTCTAGGGACGGAGTACTGAAGCTCGTGCCGACTTGTTGCTCGCTCGTGATTGTGATGTTCGGCAAGCCGCCGTTGTCCAGGAAATTGCCGCCGAAAGGAACGCCACCCAGCCCGAGTTGAGCGGCCACGTTGTTGCTGGCTTCATCCTGCAGGAACAAGAACAGGCCGCGATTGTAGCCGAAGCGCAATTCATTCACGAGGCTCGAGCTGAAAATGTGATTTTCACTCAGCGCGATGCCCTGACTGATAATTTTTTCGTTTTCATCCGCGGAGAAAATTCCGCCGTCGAGCGGAAGTCCAATGGGTGGAGGGTTGGTGGCGATCACATGGAGATAACTGAGCCGTGCGAACGCCTGATCCTTTGCGCTCAAGTTCCAATCCAAGCGCTGGTCCCATTGAATTGTGTTTTGGAGATCATTGATCGCTGTGACGTAGTTGTTAAAAGTTTTCCCACCGCTCCCAGCGGCCAGCGCTGCGGAAGTCCACCCATTGGCATTCGGCAGCGGGAACATATTCAACAATTTTTGGGCGAGCGAATCAATCTGATTGGCGCACATCACGTTCTCCGGATTGCTGCACGTACTGCCAAGCAGCGATGCGCCGTCGGAATTCGGCGTGTAGAGCACAATTGGGTTGGTGGACCCGGTCAGACTCGTGTTCAACAATTCGGTAAAGTTACCGGTGCGCATCAGAGGCGTTGGCACGCTTTCGGTGGAAGTCGAACCGAACAGGACGCGATTGGCCTCGATATCTCCGAAATAAAATAGTTTGTTCTTCAGAATCGGAAATCCCAGCGTGGCTCCGAACTGATTTTCGTTATATTTAGGGATTGTGGTTGCTTCCCAGTCCTGCGAATCGAAGGCCGTATTGCGCGCGTATTCCCAGATGTCGCCGTGAACACTATTAGTTCCGGATTTTATGTCGGCGATGAGCACAGCGCCCGCCGAGTGGCCGAACTCCGCGTTGAAGTCCGCCGTGTCCAGCTTGAATTCAGACAGTGCGTCCGGCGGCGGCCGCATGTTGTAGCTGGAGCCGTTCTGGAAATCGATGACGTTTACGTTGTTGTCCACTCCGTCGAGCATGAAGTTGTTCTGCGTGGAGCGCTGGCCGTTCGCATAGAAGTCTCCGGTTCCCGCTCCTCGGCTAATTCCGCTGAGAGCGGGAGCCACGCCGGCCGACAACTGCGCGATATAAACCCAGTTGCGCCCGTTGAGAGGCAAGCCGTTAATCGTGCTCGTGTCCATCACCTGCCCTACCGACCCCTCCTGCGTCTGGAGAATCGGAGGTGTGGTGGTCACCGTGACCCGTTGAGAGCTACTGGCGGGCTTCAGCACCAGGACAATGTTCAAACGCGCCTGAATGTCGAGTTGCAAATTTTCCTGCGTCGTAGTTCCGAAACTGTCGGCAGTAGCGCCGACCTCGTAGTGACCGATCTTGAGCGGAGAGAACACATAGATTCCGTCGCCGTTGGTCTTGGTGTTGAGCACCAAGCCGGTATCTTGATTGGTCAAGGTGACTTGAGCGTTCGGGATGACTCCGCCGCTGGTATCCTCGACAAAGCCTGTGATTGTTCCTTGATCTACCTGCGCGCTTGCCGGCCTACCGGCAAGCAAGCACAAAACCACTCCCAAATATACTGACGAAAATAACACTAGGCGCCACTTGCTGAGCGCCGCCCCGTTTTTCTTAATCACGTTCGCCTCCCGCCTCAAATTAAATTCACCCCGTCTAAAGTGCGATAAAACTAAATTGAGGTTCCCTGGCATCCTGAAAGCCATGAACGTCGTTCTCAAAATCTTCCGACAAGTACAAGGCACGATCCGCCCGCTAGAGAGCCGGGGAAGAGACTCCGATTCTGAGAGCAGGCGCTTGCGCTCGCCCTATGCGTGTTCTAAAATGCCCGCATTCCCAGAGGACGAGACCCACCCCGTCGCTTTCTAGGGCCACGATATAGTTCAACGCGGCACAGGCTGCCTAGTTAATTGGGGATACCTTGGGGATACGTTGTTGTTACAGGGGGAATTTAGAATTCGTCGCGGCACACCTTGTTGTGTCGTGGCCACCCGCGTTGCTTGTGTTCTCGGAGGCGCAGAACACCGTGAATAGCACGCACATTACGGCAAGCACTGACCTTCTCAGGCTTTCCAAGGAGCAATGTGAGGAGCAACTTCGGAGGATTGTGCACTCCGAGACGCTCCGGCATGCCAGCACGTTACAGCGGCTGTTACAGTACCTTGGCACAAAGGCGACGGAAGATCCGCTAGGTGAGATTAAGGAATACACGATTGGCATGGATGTTTTTGAGCGAGGTCCCGACTATGACCCGAAGATCGATACAATTGTCCGCGTCCAGATACACCGTTTGAGATTGAAAATAAAGGAGTACTACGAGGGCGAAGGTCGCGCGGATCAAATATGGGTTGAGCTGCCCAAGGGACATTATCTCCCCACTTTTGAACCGCGGACTGCGGTCATTACTGAACTGGTGCCACCAGAAACCGCAAGCGCTCCCATCCCTGCGGCGATACCGGTCCCCGAAACACCCGGCCAAGAAGTGCTTCCTATCGACATCGATAAGAAGCTCGGACGGCTCCGTGCGACCGGTTTCTGGCTGACGAAAACGGTGATCGCCTCGGTCGCGGTGGTCCTGTTTGCCGCGGGTTTGCTGGTGGGGACTTACTGGCAGAAAATCTCGATTCTCAGCAGAGGATACGGTTCTCAGGTCCTAGCCGGGACGCTATCCGGCTCAAGCGATGATCCCGCCCAGGATTTTTGGGCCAATTTTCTGGGCGGCGACAGAGCGCCCGTGGTCGGATTCGCAAATGCAGTTTTCCTCGCTGATAGGTCAAGCGATCTATTTCGGTTCAGGCGAGGCGCAAGCGACAACCGGGGCACGCCCGTGGAGCCGCATCTAGCCAAGCAGTTCGCTTCTAATCCTGAGCTTGTTGAGAAGGCCGGTCCGCTTTACTACGAAGATGGTTACACTGGAACCGGAGATGTCGAGAGCGTCTTCACCCTGACGCGGTTGTTCACGCAAATGGGTACGCAGGTGACTGTAAAACGCTGTCGCTTGGTCACGATCGACGATCTGCGGCAGCACAACGTGATTTTGCTCGGCTCTTCCGATCAGAACGACGCTGTCGCACAACTAACCCAGAATCTTGATTTTGTGTTTGCGAAAGGGAATCCGCCTGGCGCGTGGGGAGGGCGTTTTATGAATCAGCGTCCACAACCCGGCGAAAATCCTTGGTACAAGGCGGAACGTGACCCGACAACTCAGGAACTGGTGAGAGACTACGGCTTGGTTACAATTCAGCCAGGCGTGGCGCCAGGCCGCTATGTCGCGATCCTGGCGGCACTCGACACCTCTGGAGTGGCAGGTGACGCTCAGTTCATGTCGTCACCAACCCAGGTAGCGGAACTCATCCAGCGTCTTGAGTCACTAGGCGAAAAAGTGGGATACGGTCGAATTCCCACTTTTCAGGCGCTTTTGCAAGTCGATGTAGACAAAGGAAATGACGTCCTGGGTGTTAAGCTGCTCGCGGTGCACGCGATTCATCCGGATACGGGCGCTCCTTCAGCGCGGTCATCGACCGGACCCACAGAAACGACGCCCTGAAACGGGAGCAGCGCGCGGAACGTGTTACAACTGAATCCCGCAGCCCGCCTCGCGAAGTCTCGTCCGTGTAGCCCCATTGTAGCTTCCGAGTAGCCCCGTGGTATCCCCAATTAACTTGGCGGCCTCGCGGCCTACCGCTAGATTGCTTTATGTTTGCTTAGGATAAATTCCCTACAGATCATGACCAACCTAAAATTACGACGGTCGGCGACTTTAATCCCTGCCAGCACAGCGTATTTCACGAAGCGATCCAGGCGCACGTGGCGTCAGCAGTGTGTCATGTGCCTGGTAGCGCTCGGTGCGTTCTCAGGTGCGGCATCCGCACAGACGCCGCCACCCACTCCTTCGGCTATGGCCACTGCCAACTACGATGAGACTAAAGTCGGCAGCTATACCCTCCCGGATGCTCTCACGCTGATCAGCGGCGAGAAAGTAACGGACGCCGACACATGGTACAAATTCCGCCGGCCCGAGATTCTTAACCTTTTTTCTACGTACGTTTATGGCCGCACTCCCACACAAAAAATCGCGATGAAGTGCCAGCAGTTTGAAGAGTCCGACAACGCCCTTGGCGGAACCGCGATTCGCAAACAGGTGACCTGCGCCTTCGGCGAAAAAGCGAACGGGCCGAAGATGAACATCCTTATTTATCTGCCCGCAGGTGCTCACAAGGCCGTGCCACTATTCCTTGGCCTGAATTTCACTGGCAACCAGTCGGTCAACGCCGACCCGGGCATCAAGATCGCGGAGGTCTGGGATAAGAACACAAAAACGCTGCACCTGCCCGCGGAGTCTACGCGCGGCTCCTGGGCCAGAGAGTGGCAAGTTGAAAAGGTAACCGCGCACGGATACGGCATCGCTTCCATCTATTACGGGGATATCGATCCTGACTTCCCGGGCGGCATAGATGGCGGCGTGCGGCCGCTTTTTTTCGCTCCCGGCCAAACGGCCCCGGAACCCGACGACTGGGGCTCGATTGGGGCATGGGCGTGGGGCTTGAGTCGGGCCCTTGATTATCTCGAAACAGTGCCCGCCGTTGACGCGAAGCGCGTCGCACTCGTGGGGCAATCGCGGCTAGGCAAGACGGTGCTGTGGGCGGGTGCTCAGGATGCGCGGTTCGCGATCGTAATCGCAAATTGCTCGGGACGTAGCGGAGCTTCTCTTGCTCGCCGGAACTTTGGCGAAACCGTCGAGCACATGGTTGTGGCCTTCCCCTATCAATTCGCGCTGAATTACCAGCCGTTCGGCGAGAATACGGACAAGCTGCCGGTGGATACGCACGAGTTGCTGGCGCTGATCGCCCCCCGGCCGGTGCTGCTCGGCACGGGAAGCCTGGATACGTGGTCCGATCCGAAGGGCGAGTTTCTTGCCGCCACTGCCGCCGATCCGGTGTTCCGGTTACTCGGTACGGACGGGCTGGGTGGCGCAGCAGAAATGCCGCCACTTGATCAGCCGATTTTGCACCGCATTGGATTTCTGTATCGCACAGGCGAACACCAGATCACGCCCTACGCTTGGGATGTGTTCCTGAAATTCGCCGACATGAATTTCGGCCCGCAATAATAGTAAAGGTCCGAGGGCAAGTTTTTAGAATGCACGACGCTAGGCATCGCCGAGCGCAAATTAAGGAGACCCTGAATGTTCCGTGAATCTGTGTCGAAAGCTACGAAGGTGGTTCTTCTCCCCGCGATGTTGCTCGCGTGCGGACAACTGATGGCCGCACAGAGCACGGCGCCGGCTGCTCCGCCGGCAGCGGCGCCACAGGCGGCCCCGGCCGCTGCGCCAGTGAATCCGACTACAACCGGCCCCATGCCGGGCAGTGGTCTCGCTCAGCATCCATTCGTTTATTGCGGCGAGTTCGATTACGTCCATCCCGTCCAGACGATTTATCTGGTTCGCGACGGCAGAGTGAAATGGAAATACGAGATACCGACTCGCATGATGGTCCACGGAAAAAATCAGATGGCGGAACTCGGTGACTGCACCCGCTTCTCAAACGGCAACATTCTATTTAGCTATCGATGGGGAGCGAGCATCGTGACGCCGAGCAAGAAGATCATCTGGAATTTCGATGCCCCCGAGGGTACGGAACTCCACTCTGCGCAACCCGCGGGCAAGAATCGCGTCCTTGTTGCTTTGAACGGCGATCCGACAAAACTTCTGGTAATCAACACCGTCACGGGAAAAACCGAGAAGGAACTAGCGCTTCCCACACTTCACCCGGACCAGGTTCATGGCCAGGTTCGCCGCGCTCATTTCACGAAGGCCGGTACGTTTTTGGTCGGGAAAATCGAAGAGCACAAGGTGGTTGAATATGACGCTAACGGCAAAGAGGTTTGGTCGGCGGATATTCCGGGCGATTGGGATCCGGTGCGACTCCGCAACGGCAACACTCTGGTCAGTGGCAACCAACGCGGCTTCGTCCGTGAAATAAATCCGAAGGGCGAAGTCGTCTGGGACATCGAGAAGGATGATTTGCCGGGCTTCCCCCTGGACGTCGTTCAGGAAGTTGAGCGGCTAGACAACGGCGACACCGTAATCTGTAACTGGGTCGCGGGAGACACCAAGCCGGAACAGTGGCAGAACACGGTTCAAATCATTGAAGTGACGCCAGACAAGAAGGTCGTCTGGGCATTGAAGGAATGGGGCGACCCTGATTTCGGCCCCGCATCCTCAATTCAACTACTCGATCAAAAAGGAAAGCCTGAAGACGGGGACCTGCAGCGATAGATCGCGCATCGCGAGGCGAAGACCGCCGATTCTTAAGGAGATAAACCGATGGGGACAATCAGGAGCTTTCCAAACCGACGAAAATTCCTTAAGTCGGCGGTCGTCGGAGCCACCGCGTGCGCGTTTGCCAGGATCGCCGCGGCGGAAGATCAATCGAGTGCGGCGACCTCCCTGTTCGACGGCAAGACACTCGACGGATGGATCGACGCCGAAAACAGCGCGACCGCTTTTGGGAGCGCAGACGTCCCTGATCTAGCGGCTCTCACCAAGAAACTTGCCGACAAATCGAATCCGGTGGCCACGTTTGTTAGCGACCAACTGGACGATACGGTGAAGACGGCGCTGGCTGCACTCCCACCTGCGCCCGCGGCCAGCACGGCCACAACGCCAGCCCCGGATGACAAAGCCGCCAAATCCGCGTTGGTCAAGAATCTGAACAAGATAATTTCCGGGTCGGCGGTGTACGAGAAGGCCCGTTTTCAAAATGTCTCCTTACGACCTGAAACACAGCAAATACTCGCCCAGAGTCCTCAGGGTCGAGACCTTGTGCATCTCAACAAACTCTTGCTCCAAGATGCTTTCCCGGCGGAATTGCCCCCAAATGCCGCGATGGGATGGACCGTCAAGGACGGCGTTATCGCGAGCACTGGAGTGGGACGCGGTGTTATTTACACGGCCAAAGATTACGGCCGATTTCGCCTAATGTTTACGATGAGGCATGTTTCCGGGAATCCGGATCATCAAGCGTGCGTGCTTATCTTTTGCACTCGTCCGGTACCCTCGGAAATTCCTTTCGACGCTCTGGGCGGAATTCAGTTTCAGGTGCCGAAGGGCGGACACTGGGACTATCGGCCAGGCCAAAACGTTGCCGGCGCGGATTTCACAACGGTCGTGAAGCCTCAGTTCGATCCGCACGAATGGAGCCGAGTCGAAATCATCGCCGACGCCTCCGCCGGGACGGCGCGCATGGCCGTGGCGCAACCGTTGGGAAGTAAGGCCGTGGAGATTCTCGATTACAAAAACCAGGCAGCCGGGAAGGCCGGTCCGATCGCATTGCAAATGCACAATGCCGGCTTGTTCGATGAATACAAGGATCTCGTCATCGATACGAACCCGAAAACCGGCGACCTGATCACAGTGACGGGGAGCTAGAGCCTGGACCGAATCATCTGTAGCCAAAGTTCTGGCGATTATGCTTTCGGATGAAAGTCGGGTGGATCGTGACTCGAACTCGATTCGTGCGCTTTGTGGGGAGGAGAATTGACGTCGGAGAAGAATACCCAGCAGCGCGCGCTTTCGTGTTTGGCCAGAATCCGGGCGCGCCCCGATTGTTCGTCGTGCTTTTTCTGGCCTCGATTGGTCTGGCGGCTATCACCGCGCGATCGGGTCGGTCCGTGGCGCTGGCGGCGAGCCAATCTTCGCCTAGCACTCAGTTGCTCGCACGACCGTCGGGCGCTCCGAACCTCGATGCCATCGGCGCGAAACGCTTGCCCGACGGGCCGGGAAAAGAAATTGTTGAGACTTCGTGCAAGGACTGCCATACGTTTGATCGGATCACCATG
>Ga0182024_10013110_pt1 | contig 16261 bp, 8 predicted proteins | sample P32metaG_FD_120480 | JGI IMG/M metagenome (GOLD analysis project Ga0182024, IMG submission 120480) | Permafrost microbial communities from Stordalen Mire, Sweden - P3-2 metaG (Illumina Assembly) | ecosystem: Environmental > Terrestrial > Soil > Wetlands > Permafrost | place: Sweden: Stordalen... | reverse complement strand
TACCCCATGGGCTGGGACGACAACGGACTGCCCACCGAGCGGCGCGTCGAGAACTACTACGGGGTTCGCTGCGACCCCACGCTGGCCTACGACCCCAATTTCACTACGCCAACCGCGCCGGCCGATCCCAAAGTCTCAATCTCTCGCAAAAACTTCGTCGAGCTCTGTCATCTCTTGACCGCCGTCGACGAGGAGGCCTTCAAGAAGCTGTGGCGCTTCCTGGGTATCAGCGTCGACTGGAGCCTCGAGTACACGACCATCTCCAAAGAGGCTCAAGCAATCTCTCAACGCGGCTTCTTAGAGATGCTGGCGCGCGAGGAGGTCTACTCGAGCGTGGCGCCCACCTTGTGGGACGTGGACTATCGCACCGCCGTCTCCCAGGCCGAACTCGAAGACCGCGAACGTCCGGGCACATATCACCGCGTCGCCTTTGCGCGCGCGTCGGGCGAGGGGAACCTCGAGATCGAAACAACGCGCCCCGAGATGTTGGCGAGCTGTGTCGCGCTCGTCGCGCACCCCGACGACGAGCGCTACAAGAATCTCTTCAACACCGTGGTCGTGACGCCACTCTTTCATGTCGAAGTGCCGGTGCTCGCCCACGAACTCGCCGACCCCGAGAAGGGCTCAGGTGTCGCCATGATCTGTACGTTCGGCGACACCACCGACGTGGTGTGGTGGCGCGACCTGAAACTCCCCATGCGCGCGTTGATTGGCCGCGACGGGCGCTTCTTGGCGGCCGAGTTTGGCACCGACACCTTCCCCTCGCGCGACGCGAAGAGCGCCAACGCCCTCTACGCCGAGATCGAGGGAAAGACCGTCAATCAGGCGCGCGCCACAATGGTCGAGGCGCTCGGCGCGGCGGGCGCCCTCGTGGGCGAGCCGCGCGCGATTACCCACCCCGTCAAGTTCTACGAACGCGGAGAGCGACCTTTAGAGATCGTCACCTCACGACAGTGGTTCGTCAAGACCCTCGAGCATCGCGAGGAACTGCTGCGCCGGGGCGAGGAGTTGCACTGGCACCCCGACTACATGCGACACCGCTACCGCTCCTGGGTCGAAGGGCTCAACCTCGACTGGAACATCTCACGTCAACGCTTCTTTGGTGTGCCCTTTCCAGTGTGGTACCCGCTGAGCGAAGACGGCGAGGTCGATTTCGACCGACCGATGGTTGCTTCACTGGACCGACTACCCGTCGACCCTTCGAGCGACGTGCCCTCCGGCCACGACGAGGCCCAGCGCCACCAGCCCGGCGGCTTCGTCGGTGACGCAGACGTCATGGACACTTGGGCCACGAGTTCGCTCTCGCCCCAGATCGCAGGACATTGGGGCAGCGAGCTCTTCGAGCGGGTCTTTCCCATGGACCTTCGCCTCCAGGCCCACGAAATCATTCGCACCTGGCTCTTTTCCACCATCGTGCGAAGTCATCTCCAACACGACCAACTGCCCTTTAAAAACGCCCTGATCTCGGGCTGGGTGTTGGACCCGAATCGAAAAAAGATGAGTAAGTCCGTCGGCAACGTGGTGACGCCGCTACCGCTGCTCGAACAGCACGGTGCCGACGCCCTGCGCTACTGGGCCGCGTCGGGACGGCCCGGTGCCGACACCGCCATCGACGAGGCGCAGATGAAGATCGGACGGCGACTGTCGATCAAAGTCCTCAACGCCTCAAAGTTCGTCTTGGGTCGGATCGAAGGGGACGCGGCGCTCGTCGCGAGTGACGTCACGTCGCCCCTCGATCGAGATCTCGTGGCGCTGCTCGCTCAACTCATTGAGGAAGCGACCAGCGCGTTTGAGCGCTACGACTACGCACGAGCCCTCGAGCGCGTCGAGTCGTTCTTTTGGTCCTTTTGCGACAACTACCTCGAGCTGGTGAAGATCCGCGCCTACGGCGAGGGCGACAGCGCCGACGTCGCTTCGGCCCGCGCGACCTTGCAGCTGGCCCTATCGGTGCTCCAGCGGCTCTTGGCGCCCTTTTTGCCCTACGTCAGCGAAGAGGTGTGGCGCTGGTGGCACAGTGAATCCGTGCACGTAGCACCGTGGCCAGGAATCGAGGAGCTAGGGGCTCTTTCGGTAGATCCCGGATCGATCTACCAACCGGTCTGTGAAACCCTCGAGGCCATTCGCCGCGAGAAGAGCACGGCCAAGGTCTCCCAACGCGCGAGCGTCGCTCGCCTCGTCGTGCACGCGCCCGAAGAGTTCGCCTCGGCCCTTCGTGCCTGCGCCAACGACCTGGTCGCCGCGGGCAACGTGCAAGAGTTCATTGTCTTGGACGCCAATGAGTTGAGCCTCGACGTGAAGCTCGAGCGGCTCTAGACCAGCACCACGTTGGAACTGGCGTCGCGCACGATAACCGCGTCGGGCGTGACCTCGTAGTAGGCGAACTGACTCCAGGCGCGCGCCAACGCGCGCGCCTCGTCACGAGAGGTATCGCGTAGCGCGACGCCGACTTCGTCGCGCCACTCTCCTCGGGCGTCACGAGCGACGCTTTCAACAAAGTCCACCTTTCGACGTCGCAATGTCTGGCGCAGTTCGTCTCGGCGAAGGTGATTCACTTGCTCACTTTGCATCTCAGAAAACGGATTGTCCGACGTGACTACGAAGAGTGGACCAAGGCGCGACGCCGCCTCGCGGGCCTCGAGCCACCGATCGTCGACCTGCACGGAGAGCCCGGTCGGCGGGACCTGGTAACTCGCCACCAGCGAGGCCGTCAGCGTCGGACGGAGCGAGGCGACCGACTCGGCGAACGCGACGGCGGCGCGCGTCGTGGCTGACGTGCGCGGGCTCGCCGTCACGTCAAAGGCGTGCTGGGTGAAGGGCAGTTCCACGTAGTAGATGGGCGCGAACGCGACCTCTCGAAATTTAGCGACGAAGTCCCTCGCCACGTTCACCTCCACCAGCGTGTCGTTTACGCCCTGGACGACGAAGAAGGGCGGTGAGTCCGCTGAGATTCGCTCGTACGGCGAGAGTGAGTGATAGAGCGCCTCGTGTCCCTGGTAGGGGACCTGGACCACTCGACGCTCTAACAACAGTCGAATCCCACGGCCCAAGCCACGCCAGTGCGCCTCGTCGCCGGTCATCTCGAGGACCCCGTAGAACGACATCGCGCCGCGCACGCTCCAGTCCGTCACATCTTGCATCTCCTCAGGCCGCCACGTGGGATCGCTCGCGCTCAGAGCGAGCAACGCCGCCAGGTGCCCCCCTGCCGACCCGCCGGCGATAACCACCCGATCCGGGCTGGCGCCGTAGGTCGCGATGTTCTTCTTAATCCAACCGAGCGCCCTCGTCGCGTCTTCGATCTGCGCGGGCCACGGGTGTCGCGGCGCCAAGCGGTAGTTGCTCGCCACGACCACCCAACCGCGACGCACGAACTCGTGCAACATCGGACGGCCCTGCTCGCGTTTGTCGCCAAACGTCCAGGCGCCGCCGTGCAAGTAGTAAATGACCGGCGCGTCCGAGGGCGTCGTAGAGAGTCGCCACACGTCCAAGCGGTGGCGCTCGAGTGGTCCGTAGATCAAGTTGCGATGTAGCTGCATGTCCCGGGGGTGAAAGGGGATCTGCAGCCCGGTACGCCACCAGCTGCCAAAGCGGTCGTCGCGTGGAGAGGGAATCGCTAAGGGTTGTTCGGGTGAGCGGGCCATGGCTCGGCGAACAATCGAGCGCGAGTAGAACAGAATCCCGATCAGGACGAGGTTCTCGGCGACGACGAGGCTCGCCACGGCGAGCACGACCACGCTCAACCAGGACGTCGCGGGCCAACCCCACGACCAGAGCAGGCCGACCAGCAGGACTTCCAGAAAGATTCCCTGGCCCGCCAGTTCACCGGCCGCCCACCCCACGGGATAGGCCAAGGTCGCAAAGATCCCGCGCCGGCCGGGGCGAAGCGCCGTCGCGGCCGACACCACCAAAAAGGCGCTGGCGAGCGCGATGAAGTAGGCCACCTCTTCATTCTGACGGCTCTGGGTGCGCGCGTGCCCCTCTAACATCGAGAAGGTGAGCGCCTGGCCTGACTCCCTCGAAAAGATCCGCGGGACCGTCGGGGTGTGGTCGTGGGCCCACGAGTCACTGGCGCCCGAGCGTAGCGGCGAGATCGCCGTGGAACTCGAAGCCCTCGGCTACCTCGCCCTGTGGTGTCCTGAGGCCTGGGGTCGCGAGGCCTTCACCAACGCCTCGCTGTTGCTCTCGAAAACGACCTCGCTGGTCCTCGCGACCGGCATCGCCAACATCTGGGGCCGCGACGCCGTCACCGCGGCCAACGCAGCCAAAACCCTCACCGCCGCCTACCACGAGCGCTTCGTATTGGGCCTGGGAGTCTCTCACGAGCCCTTGGTACAAGGTCTGCGTGGCCACGAGTACACGGCGCCCCTTGCGGCCATGAAGATGTATTTGGCCGCGATGGACACAGCGCCGATGTTCGCGCCCGAAGGAACCACCCGCGTCGCACGCGTGCTCGCCGCGCTGGGTCCTCGGATGCTCGAACTCGCTGGCGCGGCGAGTGACGGCGCCCACTCGTACCTGGTGACCCCCGAGCACACCGCGCGCGCTCGCGAGATCCTCCAGGATAAGTTCCTCGGCGTCGAGCAGGCCGTTGTGCTCGGCCAGAGCCGAGACGAGTACCTGCGCCGGGCGCACGAGCACTTAGAGATCTATACCGGTCTTGCGAACTATTGCAACAACTGGCGCCGACTTGGCTTTGGGGACCAGGACTTCGTGCGCGGCGGTTCCGAGCGACTGTGTGAGGCGATGGTGGTGCACGGTGACGAGGGGACCGTACTCAAAGCCGTGAACGCCCACCGCGAGGCTGGCGCCGATCACGTCTGTCTCCAGGTCCTTGGCAGTGACCTCGCCACGCCCCCAATCGATGAGTGGCGACGCCTCGCGCCGTTCGTCACGGGTGCGAACCACGATTGACGGTCGCCACGCCACGCGACCTTCGACATCGAAAAAACAAATTTTTCCCAATTCTGTATGTTCCGGTCACGAGTGCTTCGCCTAGCGGTTAATTTCTCAGAGTGACCGATTCCTCGGCCGAACACTCCACCCGAGAGATACTGATCGAAGCCACCGCTCGACAACTCTGGCTCGTCGACGAAAGCGAGTTGCGAATCCTGGAGATCTGCCAAGAGACCAACCTCTCTACCAGCGTCATCTACGGACACTTTGGATCGCGTCAGGGCCTTATCGACGCGTCACTGCTGCACATCTTTGCGATCGTGACCGACCAAATGGTCCACAATCTCACCACCGTTTTGTCGCGTGATCACCCCACGGGCTCGTTCGTGGACACGCTCTATGAGCTCCTGACCGATTCCGCTCACGAAGCCGAAGTCACCAGCCAACGCCAGATGTTCCTTCGAGTCTCGGCGACCGCGCTCTCTCGGCCCAGCATCCGTCCGGGTTTCCTCGAACTCTACGAAGGGTTCATGAGGCGAATGGACGCCCTCTACGGGGAACTCGTGCACCGCCAGCTCTTAAACGACGACTTGAACGGTCATCAGTGGGCCATCTTCTTCGAGGGCCAGATGCTGAGTCGCGCCTTTCACGACCTCTCGTCGAACTGGGACAGTCAGGGCGACTGGCTGAGGGCCGCCGATCAAATGCTGAGCGTCGCCAAGCCCAAGAACCTCGCTTAGGCAACCCGCCGGGAGCTGGCCTAGGACCGGTCGGGATCGATGACGGTCACGGAGTCGATGCGCGGCGTGCCGCGAATCGCGCGCGTCAACAACGCCACCATGGCTAACCACGCCAACTCCACAAAACCGATACCGATCCAGCCAATGGTGATGGTGAAGAGCCCGATGAAAAAACCCTTCAAGATGCCAAAGTGAATCATGCAGGCGATCTCCAGGGGGAACCAGGCGAAGAGCCAACTCACGAAAGGCGCCGCCACGATCGCGCCGACGCGCCGACGCCAGCCGAGGTAGACCCCGAGTAGGGCTGTCACCCCAAAGCCCGTGATGGTCACCTGCGCCGAAGGCGCCACAACCTCAATGAACAAGATCACCGTCATCACAAGGGCCCAGAGCACCATCGGCGCCGACGCGTTGGCGCGGGTGCGATCACGAAACGAAATCACGACGTTACTCACCCCACCAATGTAGCCAACTGCCCGTTGTAAGAGGTCCACGATACGCTGGCGCCATGGCCAGGGGCGTACTCGCGGTACTCGGTTCGGGTGAGATGGCGCCGGGTATGACCAAGGTCCATCGAGAGCTCCTGGCCCGCCACGAGCCAGTACGGGCCGTCAACTTGGATTCGGCGTACGGCTTTCAAGAAAACGTGCCTCAGATGAGTGCGAAGCTCGAAGAGTACTTCGCCGTCTCTCTCAACACGAAACTGACGACCCTGCACTTGGCCAACTATGACCGCGCCAGTGAACTCGAGCGCACGATCTTCAAACAGCAGGTACGCCAGGCTAACTACGTCTTCGCCGGTCCCGGCAGCCCCTCGTACGCACTCGCCCAGTGGGCGCCGCTCGACCTGCGCAGCGACCTTTTGAGCGTGCTTGACGCCAACGGCACGTTGTGCATCTCCTCGGCGGCCGCGGTGACTCTCGGCGCCTTTACCGCGCCGATCTACGAGATTTACAAGGTCGGCGTCGTGCCGTTCTGGCTACCCGGTCTCAACTTGCTCGCCGAGTTAGGTCTCGACTGCGTCGTGATCCCCCACTTCAACAACAACGAGGGCGAGAACTACGACACCCGGTTCTGCTACCTCGGGGAACGCCGCCTACACTTTCTCGAAGGACAGTTGCCCGAGAGCACTGCCACGCTCGGCGTGGACGAGCACACGGCCGTCATCTTCGATTTCGCGAGTGACACACTGAGCGTGCGCGGTCTGGCGAACGGCTACTGGCGACAAGGCGACGAGACGAGGGTCCTGGCTAATGGAACGACCACGTCAATTGGCCAACTCCGCCATGTCGCCACACCTCCGCGTGCGAACCTCGATCCCGCGATACCTTTGGTTCCACTCTTGGAAGCGGACCAACTTGGACTAGTAGTGCTCGACGGCGGCGTCGACGCGCTCGACGCGCTCGCCCAACTGGTGCAACTGGCTCGCGGCGGAGCCGAGGGATTCATCGATCCCACGCCCCTCATTGACGGCGTGATAGCGGCACGTCGCAGCGCTCGTGAGCTCGGTCAATATCAACTGGCTGACCAACTCCGTGACGTGCTCGTGTCCGCCGGAGTCAAGGTGAACGATGGCACCGAAACGACAACCTGGTCGCTCGACTAGATCCGTTGCTCGAGGTCGCCGGCGGGGCCGCGGGACTCGTCACTAAAGGAAACTGGCCCTCTCCCGAAGGAGAGGGCCAGTTTCAGAACAACTGAAGCGGTTAGTGCTGGCTGTAGTTCAGTCCCAGCGACTTACCACTCTTAAAGGTGATGGTGAAGTGGTGAACACCCTTCTTGGTACCAGCCTTTACCGTGACCCGGACCGTCAACACCTTGCCGGTGTCGCCAGTTACCTTGGCCGTGGTGCCAGCTGCGTTACTGGTGATCGTGGGCTGACCGGTAAAGCCGGTTCCGGTGATCTTTATGATCGACACCCCACCCGTAACCACTGTGCCACTGAGCTTGGAAATCTTCAGGACAACAGGCGGCTTGACTGATGGCGCGGGGCCACCGTTAAGGGCGAACGCCACAGAGCCACCGTCAGGGTTAGTGAAGGTGACGTTCGACGACGTTCCCGAGGTGGCGTTCGAGTCCGTGGTCACAAGGAGCGTGGCGACAGTGCCGGTGGCGTTAACACTTGCCACAGCCACCGTGTAGTCAGTGTTGCTGCTCGCTGCGGTCATGCCCTGCTCAAAGCCGGTGCCAGTGACGTTGTACTCAACGTTGTTCGCGAACGTCGGGATGTAGTACGTGCCAGTCACCGTCGGACCTGGGTTAATGACGAGTCCACCGGACGACGTGGCTGTGCCAGCGCCCGCCGGATTCGTCACGATCAAGTCCGCCGTCAGGGCAGTTGCGCCGCTGAAGGAAACAGGCGTCGCCATCACGGTGATCTCCGTTGCAGAGACCACGGTCGCCGTGCCGAAGGTAACGATAGCGGGGTTACTCGACGTAACCACAGCACCCGTCACGAATCCGGACCCGGTAATCGTCAACGTCGCCGCCTTACCGCTCAACAGTTGCGTCACTGAGGAGATGAAGGGCGCTCCGCTGATGGCAAGACCGGGTGCCGTCACGGTGCCACCGTTGGTGTTCGTCACCGTGACTGTGTCCGCAGCAGCATTCTCAACAGTGGAATTCGCACCGACCGACACCGTCAGGTGGATGGCGAACGGCGTGATCGAGGTGATCGTACCGGTCACACCAGCGTCCGCAAAGGTAACGGTCGCGCCGGGCAGGTAGCTGGCAGCAATCGTTGTCGCGATCGTGACAGGTACCGCCGTCGAGCCCTGGGCCAACGAAGTCAGTCCCGAGTCAACGGTAACTGAGGTAACCGTGGGGTTACCCACCACCGTAAAGGCCATCGAGGCCGTCTGACCGTTGTCGGTCAGGGTCACCGTGTAGGGACCAGCAGGACGGGCCGTGCCCATGTTGAAGGTGATCGACGTCGGGCTCACGTAAGTTACTGCCGTGCCCACAATGCCACCCCAGTTAACACCCAGGGCGCCCGGCGTAAAGCCCGAACCCGCCAAGGTGATAACTCCCGTAAAGGTGGAGGAGTAGACCGACCCCGTAGTCGAGCTCGCGCCCGTCAGAAGGGGTGCTACGACCGTCAACGCGTTCGCGAGTGAGCCAACGCCACCGTTAGCAGTATTCGTGACCACCAAAGTGTCCGAACCAGCTAGTGCGGCATTAGTCACTCCGGTGACGTGCACCGTCAGCGAGGTCGCGGAGTTGACGACGGCCGTCGCGGTAATCGCCGGGTCGTTCGCGCCGCCGTTCCAGAACTGGACCGTCACTCCCCCAACCGTCGCGAAGTTTGAACCCGCCACGGCAATGAAGACGTTCGATCCTGAAGTGACCGTGGTCGAGCCGGAGTCACTCGTCACGACCGGAGCGGCAACAATCGCCAAACCGGCGGGGTCCGTCGCGGCGCCGAGACCCGTCACCGTCACGGTGACCGGTACGGCTGCGGCCAGTGCCGCGGCTGAGGTCACTGTAACTGGAACGGTGATAACGCCAACGCCAGCGGCACCATGAGTAACAACCGTCGGCGTACCGAAGGTAACGCTCGTGTTCGAGGACGTCACCGTGGTGTTCGCCGGTGTGGCGCCCAAGGGCACTGCCCATGACGTCGCTGCCACTGCTGTGGTCAAGGTGACCGAAAGGGCGGTGGCACCTTGTCCAACGGACTGGGTGTTCTCGGTCGCTGGCGCCGTCACACCGTTCGCGACCGCGCCAACGGTCACGATTGAGGTGTTACCACTGCCACTGGTGATCAAGAACGTCGCGGTCGCGGTGTTCGTTATCGCGGCCGTGATACCACTGCCGGTGACCACGGCGCCGACGCCCGTGTGCGTGAACCTAAGGGCTGTCGTGGTGGGTACCAAGAAACCGTGGGCCAAGGCATTGGCTGGCGCGGTCGGCACGTAGGGACTTACCACCGTCACTTGCTCGGTGTTGGTTGTACCAGTGTCGCTCGAAATCGTCAACACTTCGCCGGCAGTGATACCGGTGTTCGAAGTGACGTCAATCCAAGTGTCGCCAGCCGTCTGGGCACCGTCAGTGGTGTCCAGGGTCGTAGATCCAGCTTGCGTCGAAGGAATGGTGAGATTCAACGTCGCGTCGTTGCCATCGGTCACCGTCACGGTGCCCGTGATGGCAGTGCCACCATGCGTGCCGGCAATATTGGTCGCCGTCGCACCCGTCGTGAAGGCGGCTCCGGGCCAGGTCAGCGTGAGGGGCGTCGTGATACCGATGACACCGTTTCCAGCCGCGACTGCCGTGGTGGTGAAGGCCGGTGCCGGAGCTGTCAACACAATGGCAGCGGGAGCGACCACAATGGGCGCCTCACCGGTCTGTCCAACGATTGAGAACGACGTGATCGAAGGGGCCTGAGGGATCTCCACGGTCACGCCCGACGCGTGCGCGTTAGCCAACGCGGACACCGTGGCAACACCACTGGTCGCGTTGTAGGCGCTCGCGGTGACGATCTCGGTGGACGCACCGTCGACAATCGTCAAATTAGCCGTGGCGACGTAGGCCGGAAGTCCAGCACCAATGGTGATGGACGTCGCGGCAGCGGCCGCGGCCGCACCCAACGTCGTTGGCGCCGCGTAGGCCGGCACGTTCAGTGCCACCGTCGCCGACGTCGCGGTAAGAATTTTTACCGTGCCGGTCACGTTGGTACCCGTAAAGGTGACAGCCGCGCCAGCGCCGAAGGCTTCGCCGCCGGTGGCAGCTAACGCTTCGGTGTTATTCGTTACTGCACCCACCGCAACGGGATTATTGGTCTCAGTCACGTTCACGCCCGGAGCCGGAGGAAGGATCCCAAAGCCCAGAATGTTGGCCGCGGTGCTCGTGCTGTTATCCGGGTTGGTCACGGTGATACTTTCCGATGCCGGTACGGCCAGGTGAGCGACGGTTGCGCTCACGGTGAGGCTGGCGCCGCCAGCGGCGACCGTCGCGGTGCCGAAGGTAAGAGCTCCCCCAGCGCTGCTGGTAACCACGGCGCCACTTTCGAAGCCGCTACCGGCAATCGTGAAGGACTGCGTGTAGGTATTCGCGGCCGCGGGATCAGTTATCGACGAGGGCGTAATTGACGCCACTGACGGCGCAAGGACCGTGAACGCGTCCGCGTCGGAGCTCGTACCAAAGTCGCCGTTCGTCGCCGTCACCGAGGCAATACCGCCGGCATTGGCCACGGTGGTCGTCAAGGTACCGGTAATCGTCGTCGCCGACTCACTCGTCTGGTTAAACCCAATCGCGCCCCCCACGGAGTCGAGGAACGTAAGAATCGTCGTGCCGTTGAAGGCCGTGCCGGTCACCGTGACGGGAACGCCCGCCGCGATCTGCGCGATCGACGAAATTGAAAGGTGCGTAACCGTTGGCGCCGCGTCCACCGCGAACGCGTTGACGTACGCCGCTGAGGTCAGAGCGTTATCGGTAACGGTCAAGTTGTAGAAGCCCGGCACGGTCGTCGCGGCCACGGACATATTGGCGTCGATCGTGGTGGCGTTAACGAAGGTCACGGTGTCAAACGTGACACCGGTCGCCGTGCTCGCCAACGACAGGGCCGTGGCGGGTACTGGAGTCGTGAAGTTCGTTCCGGTAATCACAACGGGAACTTCCGAAGCCCCTTGACCAATACCAAGATTGAGGTTCGTCGGACCGGCCGACGCGATCTCGGTAACGGTCGGGTTTGCGGCCCAAGCTGTGCCTGCGATTGCGAGCGGCAGTGCCGCGGCAACAATGACCACACTGGCAGCGACTGCCTTAATCATGTGGTGAGAAATCCGTCGCGAGGTTTTTCCGAAGAATCCTTGCTTCGTAGCGGCGTTCGTGTTCACTTCACTCCATTCACAGGGGCCGACGTTTATCGACCAATTACTTTAGATACTGCGCACAACAATAAGAAGACAAGGCAGACGGCTCGCCTGACATGACGGCTGTTACCTCAAAAGCAAGTATAGAGAGGGCATTGGCCACTAGGGAATATGTACATCAACTCGTAATATGAGCTCGTTGATTCCCCTATCCGCGAAGGTATTTCTAAAAGACCTGATAAATGCCGTGAAAAAGCGGCGCGTCTGCGAGGTCGGCCGAGATTTCAGCGGCCCCGATTAAATCTTCACTGAGTTGTAACTGTCAATAACCCAGAAAAACAAACGAAACTGGCATCTTTTTGACCTCTCCATGAGTAGTGACTTAGAAGAAATCTCGTTGAACAATTGCGTGAATTATCGCGCGGGAATTGTAGGCGGATTCGCGCAAAATGAGGGGTGAACTCTGGGCGCCAATGATCGAACGCGCCGTGACCAACGAACTCCACCCCCAGACGGAATCGGTAATTGGCCCTCTGTCGACTGACCTCCTATATAGCTACGATTTTCAAGGCAGATCGGTACATGCGCCACGGCACACGGATTCCCATGATAACTACACGTTCTTCGACCCAGGAAATGGTAAGGATCCTTTCGTCTCGAGGTTCACCCTTCGTTGTCACGTTGGCGCTCGATATTTTCTGGAGAATAAGGCGCCGTGCGCTGACCGTAATCAACCGTGAAGCGCTTCAATCGCTGGGGTGTATGGGTACCTACGCCATCTGAGTCGACACAAAAACGGTCTAAAAAATTAGATGATTGGACCGCCGTTAGGCAATCGCGCAACGATTGGGACCGAGTTCGACCTCCGCCGCGTCCAAGGTAATGGGTGCACGGCCCTCGTTAATTAAGACAATTCTCTTATAATTCGGCGGGCGATCCTTCACGTTCGCCACCGCCCAGGCGACAAACTCCGACTCACTGAGGGCCAATGCCGGCAGCGTGTCACGCAGGGCGCCCAGCGGTTTAGCAACAAAGACTCCCCCGTGCACGTCAACGACCGGGCCGTAGTGCGCGGGAAAGACCATCACCGAATCACTCATCGGCAGCACCCGTTCGTGAAGGCTCCGATAGAGGTGGTGCGCGAAGGGCTCAGCCTGGTCGGCCAGGTCCGGGCGACCCACGCTTTCGAGGAAGAGGGTGTCGCCAGTGAAGATCGCCCAATCGGCGAGTTGGTACAACGTGGATCCCTCGGTATGGCCCGGCACACTCACCGCCGCCACCGTGAGACCGACCCCGGGGGCCAGTTCGATGGTCAGGCCGTCGACGAGCGGCACGAAGTCGTACGTGAAGGGATCGGAGGGACTGAGCCGGAGCGTCGCGCCAGTCTCGGCCACTAACGCTCGCGCGCCGCTGAGATGATCAGCGTGCAGATGCGTGTCGAGCACGTCAGTGATCTGCCAGTCGTGTGCGCGCGCGACCTCAAGGTAGCGACCGACGTCAAGCGAAGGATCGATAACCAAAGCCCGATCACCGGCACCGATGACGTAAGAGAGACAGCCCTTGCCGCGCCGGCGCAGTTGCACCACCGTTGCGTCACTGAACGGCCCTTCGACCGTGTCGTAGGTGGAGGCCCAGGCGTTCATCCCGCCCTCAAGCACACGACTCGAGCGGCCATGTGTTCGAAGTATCTCTGACCCCTGGGCCGCTCGCAGTCCTTTCGCGCACACTGTCACGACGTGCGCCGTGGCCGGCACCTCGTCAACGCGTCGATCGAGTTCGTCAAGTGGAATATTGATCGCGCCCGGAATCTTCCAATCGGCGAATTCGTCGGGCTCGCGCACGTCCAGTACGAACAGAACAGCGTCGTTATCGAGGAGTTGGACGAGATCATCACACGAGAGAAAAGTCGTCGTGGCGTCGTTGCCCATGGCGCAAAGTCTAGGAGTAGATTCAAATTCGACGGGACAAAATACGTAAGCCCCAGGAGCGAGCCGACCATCACAATGTCAGTGAACGAAGTCAACCCCCACGAGGCGATTGAACTCCTCGACGGCGACGCCATCCTGCTTGACGTACGCGAAGAGAGCGAGTGGGAGGACGGCCACGCGCCGATGGCCTCACTCATTCCCCTGGCGCAACTGCCCGACCACGTGGAGGAACTGCCCCACGATCGCCTCATCATTTGCACGTGTCGTTCGGGCGGACGATCGTTACGCGCCGCGAACTTCCTGCAGGAAAACGGTTTTGAGGTGGCGAATTTAACGGGGGGCATGTTGGCCTGGTTCGCCGAGGACCTGCCCTTTGAGAGCGACGGCGGTGAGGCCACGATCGAGTAGAAAGACAACTGCTCGCTGACGGTGTCCGCCAAAGTAGGCAACGCTATCTGGCATTCCCAATAAGAGTGGGCTGCCCGGAACTTGAACCTGTGAAGCTATTTTGGGGCGCGAGTACCTCGGCGCTCGCCCGGACAGTATTGGAGTTCAAACCGACTTAGCACCGGCCCCCCTCGAATGAGGGGGGCCGGTGCTGTAACCATTAGTGGGCCAGGACTACTTGACTACGTAGCCCACCTTGCACGATTTACCGTCGGCTAGGCGGATAGTGAAGGTCTTCTTACCCTTTGGGGTTCCGGCTCTCACCGTTACTCGGACGGTGAGCAACTTGCCGCTGTCGCGCGAAACGATCGCCGTTGTTCCAGTCTCGTTGCTCGTAATACGCGGCGTTCCGTAAAAACCGGAACCCACGACCGTCAGCGTCACGGTCCTACCAACGTGGGCAGAACCGCTTACCCTGAAGGCGTGCGGCGTGGCTGCATGCGCGGGAATCACCTTGGGCGCAAACGTCACCGTCGTGGCCGAGGAACTCGTTCCGAGGTACGTAGAGTCCGCGGCCTTGGAGGCGGTGACAAGGCACGTGCCCGCACTCGCGACGGTGAGGGAACCACCAGCGATCGTGCAACCGGTCGCCGAGCCATTGGCGACACTGAAACTTACCGCGCCACTTCCGGATCCACCGCTCGTGCCAAGAGTAAGCGCGGAACCGACCGTGCCCGAAATCGTGGTGACGCCGAGTGTGGCCTGGGCGATCAGAGCACTGTGGGTGACAAGGAACGTCGGGTCACTCGAAAACGTGATGGTGACGGTTCCGTTCGTAGTGGCCGTGCCCACTGCTACGAGACCGGCCGACGTCAGCTCGTAAATCGTGTCTCCGGCCACGATGCTGGGGTCGTTGATCGTCATCGTGATCGGCGCGGTGGCTACCGGCGACGTGCCGTCGGGAGATGCCCAGGTAACGGCAAAGGAGAGCACGTAGGACGAACCGGTCGGAACAGCCGCCACCAGGGGCGCCGTGTTCGTTACGGGATACACACTCACCGTGGTGCCACTGGGCAGCGCGCCCGCCGGCACCGTGACGGTCTCACTCGCCCCGCCGGAAGTCTCCAAGACCGTCGACGAGGTCGTGCCCGACACGGTCCCCGACGTCGGCGTGCCAAATGTCGACGCTGGTACGGTGGCGCTCGTTGGAGCCGGAGCATTGGTGGGACCCGTCGAGGAATTCGATGATCCCCCCGACGCGGCAGGCTCAGTTTGGTATGCACCACTGTCACACGACGAGCTTCGTAGATGGCCCACTTGATCCATTGCGGGGCAGGCGAGCGGTGAAGTCACCCCATTACCGATCGCCGGACTCTTCGCAATTAGGGCGTCGGTCTCAATACCTGACGCGACATTGAGCGCGAGTGGCGCGAGCAGAGGATTAACTCCGACAAGGTCGTAGATAACCGTGCTTATAAAGCAGGTGCTATCACCGTCGATGTTGCCACCGACATCGGCTGAGCCGGCGTTGTCCGTGGTGGAGCTGTCGTAGCAGTCGCCGCCGCCGCCGCTCGTGACGCCGCCAGAGTTATCGGCGACGATTGTGTTCTCGATGGTGTCCGCCTCGTCGGGGTAGGCGATCCCGCCGCCGAAGTAGGCGGCGTTGTTTGCGATCGTGTCATTCAAGAGCACGATCGCGCCGGTACTACTGGCATAGGTATCGAAGTACATTCCTCCGCCGTCGACCGTTTGGTTGCCGTCGAAGGTGTCGTTGGTGAGGGCCAGGCCGTCACCGCTCTCGTAGTAGAGGGCACCGCCGTAGTACGAAGAGTCGTTGTTGGTGAAGGTGCTCGACGAGACCTGTAGGTCGCCGTAGTCGTCGTAAATGGCGCCGCCCTCATCGTCGGTGGCCTGGTTGCCCGAGAAGGTGCTCGACGTGATCGACTGCACCGCTGTCGCGGACGAACCGTCGACGTAGATCGCGCCACCTCCCCAACCGTCACCATCGGTGAACGTCGAGCCGGTGACCGTCAGATCCTCACCACTCATGTAAATCGCACCGCCGGCGCTGTAACCGGCGCTGTCGCTGGCGAACGTGGAGTTGGTTACCGTGAGCGGCCCGGAGTCGTCGTAGATGGCGGCACCGTCACCGTCACCGGTGCTGTTGTTTGAGACGGTCGAGCCGCTGATCGTGATAGCGGCGTAGTCGTCGCTATAGATCGCCCCGCCGTCGCTCTCGTCAGTGATGCTGTCGTTGATGGAGCTGCTGGTGATGTTGAGCGCGCCCGACCCATAGTCATAGATCGCGCCGCCGGAGCCATCAGCGACGCTTCCTGAGATGGTGGTCCCGCTGATCGTGAGTGCCCCGGTGCCGTCTTCGTAAATGGCGCCGCCGTCGTCGTTGGCGCTGCTGTGCGTGATCGTGTCGCCGCTCAGCATCAGGTCTCCCTCGTCGATGTAGAACGCGCCTCCCCCATCGCCGCCCGTCGTGCTGCCCGTGATGGTC
>Ga0182024_10013109_pt1 | contig 16261 bp, 20 predicted proteins | sample P32metaG_FD_120480 | JGI IMG/M metagenome (GOLD analysis project Ga0182024, IMG submission 120480) | Permafrost microbial communities from Stordalen Mire, Sweden - P3-2 metaG (Illumina Assembly) | ecosystem: Environmental > Terrestrial > Soil > Wetlands > Permafrost | place: Sweden: Stordalen... | reverse complement strand
TCTATTGAGGAAAAAATCAATGTGGTATTTCGCCTGGATTCTCGGCCTTGGTTTTGCCTGCGGCTGCGGCATTCTCAATGCCGTGTGGCATGAGCATCAACTGCCGGACGAGAGCATCGCCGAATAGCGGCTGGCTGTTTTGTGCGGAGGGCCGGCCATGCTTTCGCGGCGGCGATTGTTGATGCTCATGGCGGCGGTGAGCCTGCATACGCCGGCCCATGCTCAACAGATATTGCAGATCGGCAGGGATTCGCCCGAAAGAAAAATCATTCTCGACGTCGTGCGCGCTTCGGTCGAACGCACGCTCGGAATCAAGGCCGTTTTTGTCGTCGATCGGATCACGGTCTTCGGCGATTGGGCCTTCGCATCGGTGCATCCGCGCAACGAAGCGGGCAATCGCATCGATTACCGGCGCACGCGCATTGCCAAAGACTTCGATCCCGAACAGGACAGCGACCTCGCCGGCGCTTTGTTGCGGCGGAAGGACGCTGCCTGGTCGGTCGTCGAGGAAGCTTTCCTGCCGACCGACGTTTATTGGGAGGAATGGGCGGTTAGGTACAAACTGCCGCGCGCGCTATTCTTTAGCGAATAGCATTCAGCCTTTGATGAAAGTGCCGCTGCGCAATTCGCTTACAGCCTGTTGCAGTTCGGCCTGCGTGTTCATCACGATCGGGCCGTACCAGGCGACCGGTTCCTCGATCGGCTTGCCCGACACCAGCAAAAAGCGGATGCCCTTATCGCCGGCCTGCACGGTGACTTCGTCGCCTGAATCGAACAGCACCAGCGAGCGGTCGCCGACCGGCTCGCGGAACAGGATTTCCTCGCCGCCGACCTGTTTCTCGGTCAGCACGCCGAACGGCTTGGACGCATAGGCGAAGCTGCCGGTGCCCTCGAACACGTAAGCGAAGGCGTGGCGCTCGACTTCGACCTTGAGCGTCTTGCGCTTGCCCGCCGGCACGAAGACGTCGAGATAGCGCGGATCGGCGGCGACGCCTTCGATGGGGCCTCGTCTGCCCCAGAAATCGCCGCACACCACGCGCACATGCGTGCCGTCGTCGTCGGTGATCTCCGGGATCGCCGCGCCTTTGACGTCCTGGTAGCGCGGCGCCGTCATCTTGAGCGAAGAGGGCAGGTTGGCCCACAGCTGGAAGCCGTGCATGCGGCCTTGCGCGTCGCCCTGCGGCATTTCCTGGTGCATGATGCCGCGCCCGGCGGTCATCCACTGCACGTCGCCTTTGCCGAGCGTGCCGTGGCTGCCGAGGCTGTCGCGATGTTCGACGGTGCCTTCCAGAATATAAGTGACGGTCTCGATGCCGCGGTGCGGATGCCAGGGGAAGCCGGCGAGATAATCGGCCGGCCGGTCGTTGCGGAAATCGTCGAGCAGCAGGAACGGATCGGTCTCGGCGGTCTGGCCGAAGCCGAAGGCGCGCCGCAGCTTGACGCCGGCGCCTTCGATGGTGGGCGTCGACTGCACGATGCGTTTGACGGGTCGGATGGACACGGGGTCTTTGCCTTTCGGATTTAGGCCGCGGCGGCGACTTTATTCGGCTGGAACCGCGCCGCGAAGCCGGCGAACTGATCGATGAACGTCTTGAGGAATGTGCGCGTGCTGTCGTCGGTCACGTTGCCTTGGGCATCGACCAGCTCGGGTTTGAATTGAATATAGGCTTCGCCGCCGATCACTTGTAGGCCGAGGTCGCCGAGCACCGCGCGCAAATGCTGCTGGGCGACGGCGGTCGAAATGACGCCGCCCGAGGTTCCGATGATGGCCGCCGGCTTGCCGGGCCAGGAGGTCTTGCCCCAGGGCCGCGCGCCCCAGTCGATGGCGTTCTTGAGCAAGGCGGGAATCGAGCGGCTGTGCTCGGGGGTGACGAACAGCAGGGCGTCGAAAGCGGCGAGGTCCGCCTTGAAGCGGGCGACCGGCGCCGGCACCGGATTTTCGTTATCCTGGTTGTACATCGGCAGGTCGTCGATCGCGATGAGTTTGGCCTCGAATTGATCGGCGCCGAGGCGGACCAGCGCTTGGGCGAGCTTGCGGTTGATGGATTCGCGCCGGTTACTGCCGACCAGGATGCCGAGCTTGTGCTTTGCCATGGGAGCCTCTATTTAGTGGTTACGAATAATTACCAGGGCTACATAAGTGACCATGCCGAAAACGCAAGAAGGCACACGGCGCACACCAGGTAACCTACATGTGCCCGAGGACTGCCGGGCGGTGAGCGAGGTGCTCGCGCGCGTCGGCGACAAGTGGACCGTGCTGGTGGTCTCCACGCTGGGCGACGGGCCCAAACGCTTCAACGAATTGCGCAAGGCGCTGGGCTCGATCTCGCAGCGCATGCTGACGCTGACCTTGCGCGGGCTGGAACGCGACGGGCTGGTGACGCGCACGGTGTTTCCGACCAATCCGCCGCGAGTGGATTACGAGCTGACGCGGCTCGGCCGCTCGCTGCTCGATCCGGTGAGCGAACTGGGCTCCTGGGCGCGCAAGAACCGCCCCGCCATCCACGACGCGCGCGCGCGGTTCGATACCGCCGGGAACGGGCGTTAGCGCTGCGCTTCAGCGCGCCAAAGCCGCCGCCATCATCGCGAGGCAAGTGACGCAGCCCGCCGCCGGCACCCAGAGCGGCACGCGGACATGCGGGCCGTCGCTGTGAATCCGGCGGTGGCGCAGGCGCAGCAGCGACAGATTGACCAGCAGGAATACCAGCAAGGTGGCGAGCGAGGTGCCTTCCGCCAGCTGCTCGAACGGAACCAGCAACGCAAGCGCCAGCGTCGCCACAACGATCGCGGCGGTGGCGAACAGCGGCGTCGCCGTTTTCGGATGCACGCGGCCGGCAAAGTCGGGCAGCTCGCCCTGCCGCGCCCTGCCGCGCCATGCCGTAGACCACGCGCGCGGCCATCGTCATCTGCGCCAGAATGGTATTGAGGGTGGCGACGATGGCGATGAGGCTGATGGTGACCGGGCTCACGTTCGCGATCGTGTGGAATACGAGGCTGAGCGGCGCGGACGAGGCGGCGAGTTCACCGACCGGCACCGCCGCCACCGCGACGGCCGCGACCGCGACGTACAGCACCGTGCTGATGACAAGTGTCAGCGCCATGGCGCGGGGAATGTCGCGGTGTGGCGCCTTGGCTTCCTCCACCACATTGGCGAGGTCCTCGAAGCCGATGAAAGCGAAAAACGCGAGCAGGCTGGCATAGCCGATGCCGGACAGCGTGCCGGCATCGAACGGCGGCAGGGCAAGCGCGGACGCGACCGGGACCCCGGCATGGATGCCGGCGACGATGATGATGGCGAGGCCGCCGGCTTCGATCAGCGTGAACAGGCTGGCGAGCAGCACCGACTCCAGAATGCCCCAGGCGGCGACCGCGCCGAGCGCGGCCAGCACCGCCGCGACGATGACGCCTTGCGGCCAATCGACGAACTGCCCGATATAACCGGCGGCGCCGAGCGAAACCGTGGCCGAGGATACGATGCCGATCAGGATCGTCATCAGCCCGGTGAGCGTGGAGGCGGTGCGCGAGCGGAACGCCGCGCGCACATAGGCCGCTTCGCCGGCGCTCACCGGAAAGCGTGTCGCCAATTCGGCGTAGGAACCGACGGTAAAGGCCATGGTCAAGGCGGCCAGCAGGAACGACCACGGCGCATAGCGGCCGGCGTGGCCGGCGACGGCGCCGATCAACACATAGATGCCGGCGCCGATGGTGATGCCGACGCCGTAAAGCACCAGCAGCGGCAGCCCGAGCCGGCGCCGCAGCGCGACTGGCAACTGGAACGGCGCCTCGTGGTCCATGGCGGCAGGTTAACAGCGGAAAGGAGGGCCGCCTTGCGCGACATCAAGCGTGCGGCGGCAGACCCGGCGCCTGCCGAACCTGCCATATTAACGTCTGGCATTAACACGCTGATCTATTTGATATTTACCTGTATTTTGCCGGAGCTATCCACAGCCGCGCCATAGCCTGACTATACGATGAGCTTCGCGAGTTGTGAGGGATCGCGTGGGCGTTTTTTCACTTCAGAACCCATAATGTTTCAACGCCAACGCGATGCCCAAGCTTGCAACCAGCAATACAATCATCCAGCCAACAACATGGTAATTAGCTCCGTGCATTGGGCGGCGTTTGCGGTGGTTAGCCACCCTTCTTCTCCGGTTCTTTAATCAGCTTGAACAAAGGTATGCGCGAACTGCTCCAGATTTCGAGCGTCTTGCCACAAGATCGGCATTCAAAGGTATCTATATCGCGAAAAATTACCTTTTCTTCTGTCCGTTCATAGACCGCGCCGCAGTCGCAAATGACGATGGTTCCAACCATTATGCCAATATGCAGTCGTTCGCGCGAGACGGCTAGGCCAAAAATTAGGACTTAAATCCAAACTGACCTGCTACCTCAGCGGCGGTAGTGGGTCATGCGGCACGCTCCCTTGCTAGGAATCCCCCACGCTCTACAGTTGTATCCGGCCGACCCGCGCGGCCATGGAACGCCGCCGTGTCGGCGGCGTTGACGGCAAGCGACTGTGGTCCGCGAACGCGTGCCGCGGATGTGGCGCGCAGGATAGTCCGACCCGGAGGTCGTCATGCTGGAAAGCGACGAAGACCGCATTGTCGAAACGACAGCCGAGGCGCGCGCCGGCGTGACCGGTCAGAACGTGCGCACCGTGCTGATGGCCAGCCTGGTCGGCGCTATCCTGCTGATGATCCTGATCGCGGCGGTTACGTTCCACTGACAAGCGCCGCATAGGCATCCATTTGCGCCGGCTTTTGCCGGCGCTTTTGTTTTGTGGAGTGCCGCCATGGCGACGCCATCGCCTTCGCCCGCGGCGCGACGACGCGCGCCCGGCCGGCCCGGCCGCATCAAGGCCTGGCGGCAGGCTTAGTGTGCCGCGAGGTTTTCGGGGAGCCGCGCCGGCTATAGCTTCATGAAGGTCTTGAACTGGACGATCATCTTGGGCCACAGGGCCAGACAGTCGTCTAGATTCTCGGTCGTACTGCGGGTGACCAGAACGTCCTGCTCGGCCCAGATTACCTTGCCGGGCTTGGAATAGACGCGCAGGTAGCGCTTGGTGGTATTCCACTCGTTGATCCGCGCTTCGCTCGCGCTGCTGTTTGACCAACCGGCGGCGAACTGGATGGCGCCGCAGCGGTTATCGGTGCAATCGAAGAAATAGACGTCGAAATTGATCTCGGAGGCGAGGCTGTGCACGATCACATTGCCGCGGCTATCCTTGTCAATCTTGGCGGGCAGGCCGTCGGCCAGCATGACCTCGACCATTTCCTCGCGCGTGATGCCTTGCTCGTTGAGCGGGCTCGCGAAAGCCGGCGCGGCGGACATGAGGGCGACTGCCACAACGGCGGCAAAACTCAAGTGTTTCATCGGAACGCCTCCCAAGTTGAACGCGATGGTCGCCTGAGACCCGCCCCCAAATATCCGACGAAAACGCGCGGGAAATCAAGGTGCCTGCGGCCAATGCGCTTTCGATCGCCTTCGGCGATTTCAACCGCGGCTACCTGGTGGTCGACCGCGCCGGTGTCACCGTGCTGCGCGATCCCTACACCGCCAAGCCCTACGTGCTGTTCTACACCACCAAGCGGGTCGGCGGTGGCGTGCAGGACTTCGACGCCATCAAGCTGATGAAGGTCGCGGCGAGCTGATGGCGCGTGATTTCCCGCTGGTGACAGGAACCGGTTGCGCCGACGCCATAGTCGGCGCAATTTAGGGCCGAAAATCAGTCAAGGAAATCGCCGCATGGACAAAGAGGTCGCCCGCGAGGTCATTCGGGCCGCGTTTCGCAGCGGCGCCGAGCTGCAAAAACTGCTCGGCCTGCTGAAGGAGCGCTGCAGCCCGGAGGACTACAAGGATTACGCCCGGCAGGTGACGACGGCGATCGATGACATCGACGCCGCGCTGTTGGATAAGGTGTTGGCGCAATTTCCCGAGCTCAGAGACGAAATCCTGGCGCACCAGGCGCGCGCCGGGCACTGACGCCGTAGCGGGCGCGGAAATCACGGGTGCGCGCGATCGCTACGCGCCGGCTATTGATTATTGAGCGCGTAGCGATCCGCTTGAGCGCGGCGCGCGGTGCGCACCGGCGCGTTGTCGAGACGCGCCACGACCACCAGGCGCTCGACGTCGCCCTTCAGATAGGCGTGCAGGAACTTGGAATAGTCCTTGAAGGACACGCAGCCGTTCGACTGGCCGTTGGACCCCAGCATGTAGGTGTGCGCCAGCATGCCGTCGCGGCCGAACATCTTGTCGTCGTCGACCGGATTGAGCCGAATGGCTTGGACGCCGTGGAAGGACTTCTCGCGCAAGGTCAGGTCATAGACGTTCGGCGGCGTCGGCCCGCGCATCCGCACGTTGGCGTAGCGCGGATTGTCCAGCTTGTCGCCGAGACCGGAATGCGCCTCAAGTTTTTCGCCGTTAGGTAAATAAACGGTATGCGCCGCGATGTCGTACACCGCGGTGCGGCTGCCGCGGCCGGGCAGCGCCGCCAGCTTGTCGGGAACCGGCGGCGGCACGCGCGGCTCGGCGGGCGGCGGCGGCGCGGCCATGGCGACCTGCGCTGGCGGCTTGCCGCCCTCGGACCACGCGAACTCGTGCTTTTCCGGTTGCGGGGGCGGCAGCGGTACGTTCGCCCGCGCGGCGGGGCGCTTCGGCGGCAGTGGCACGATGCGACGCGGCGCGGATGCCGGAGCTGCAGCGGGAGCGAGATCGGCGACCTGCGTTAGCGCCGCGGCCTGCGCGATTTGCGGCCGAACGGTTGGGCGCGGCGTCGGCAAGGGGACATTGACGGCAACTTCGACCGAAAGCTGCGGCAACAGCGGCACGGCGCTGGTCGATGCGTATGCGGGCACCCGCGCGCGCGCCCATTTGGCCTCGAAGCTCGTGTCGGAAACGTCGGCGGAATCGCCCAAATCCGGAGCCAGATCGAATTTGGCGCTGGCCGCGGCCGGATAGCGGCCGGCGAGGGCAAACGAGCCCGGTCCCATCTGGGTCCACGCGTAGATGTGGGAATTGGTGGAAAGAGCGGTACTGGCGATCCAGGCCGCCGCCAACAGGGCCGTAGCTGCGGCCGCGCTGGCGGCGGCCACGGTTCCGAAGCCGATAACTGCGCCCCGAACGGCCCGGCGAACATCGCCGCGCGGGACGATACGACCGTTGTACGTTGTGACGTCATAAATCGACGCGGTCGTATCCGTCATACGCAACTCGAACTGATGGCTTACACGGGCAGCAAGACCGATCGCGCCGGTTAAGGCGCGTCCACCGATCTCGATTGCGGCAAAGATGCGGGTGTTGACGCGCTCATCGTGTTTTCCCCCGCTTCACGACAATTGAGAGGAAAAAACTATGCAGCGCGTAAGGTTAAGCTGCTGTAAACGGCGGCGCGCGGAACCCGAATGCGCGCGCGGGCCGATTGGGACGCTACGGGCCCAATGGCGAATTGAATTTGCGCGCGGTGTCCACGATCCAGGAGCGGTACAGCAATAGAGGCGTGACGCCGGTGAGGCCGCCGCAGCCTTCGGCGTCGCCCGGCGCGGTCGACCAGCTCACCACGCCGATCACCGCGTCGCTTTGGCCTTCGAAAACCGGCGAGCCACTGTCGCCGGTGCAGGCGCCGAGGCCGATGCGCTGGTTGCGCGTCGCCAGATCGTAGAGACGGATCTGCAACGAGCCGGGATTGCCGGTGACGGCGAGCGTGGCCATGCGCGGGATGCCCAAGCCGCGCGCGGTGCCGGCGGCGGTGACGCCGAAGCCGGCGACGGTCAGCGTCTCGCCCACGGCGACGCGGCGCGCCGGCGCCAGTTTTGCCGGCATCACCAGGCCGGACAGCGGCGCGGCGAGCTTGAGCAGCGCCACGTCGGCGGTGGCGCGGCTCGCGGCGTAGCTCGCGCGATCGAAGCGCGGATGCAGCGCGACGCCGCGCACGGCAATCGTCTGGCCGGTCTGGAAGGTCTTGACCTCGACGTCGCGCCCGGCCGCCACGCAATGGGCGGCGGTGAGCACCAGCTCGCGCGCCAGCGCGGTGCCGGTGCACAGGTCGCCGCGCGGGTCGACCACCATCACGATTGCGCGCGCGGCGGCGCCGCTCGCCGGCGGCGCATTGCCGGTGAGGCCGTGAGCGGACGAGCCGATTGCGAGACAGACGAGGGCGGCCAGGACACGGCGCATGGCCGCCGATGAGCATTGGGATTGGAAGTTTGTCAACGCTCAATCCGGGCGCCACACCGGCAGAACACCAAATGACTCCGATTAAGCCGGAATGGCTGGACCATCATGTGAATGCAGGTACGGGATATCCAAAGGTCTATAATTCGGCGTGAGCAGGGCAACTGCTTGGCATTATGCTTCGCGCCCGTCACACTCCGCCATTCTCGTGGAGTGCTACTCAATGGACGTTTTTGAAGCCGTTGCCTCTCGCTATTCCTGCCGGGCGTTCCTGCCGACGCCGGTTCCAGAAGCGACCGTGCGCGACATTCTGCAGCGCGCGGCGCGCGCGCCGTCCGGCGGCAATGTGCAGCCGTGGCGCGTCGATGCGCTGGCGGGTGACAAACTCGAAACGCTTAAAGCGCGCGTACGCGCGCGGCCCGACCTGCTGCCGCGCGGCGAGGGCGCCGAATACGACATCTATCCGCGCGATCTGAAAGAGCCCTACGAGACGCGCCGCCGCCAGGTCGGCGCCGCGCTCTATCAATCGATCGGTGTGCCGCGCGAGGACCGCGCCGGCCGCTATCGGCAATACGCGCGCAATTTCGAATTCTTCGGCGCGCCGGTCGGCTTGCTGCTGTCGATCGACCGCAGCATGGGTCCGCCGCAATGGTCGGATCTCGGCGGCTACGTCCAGACGGTGATGCTGCTGGCGCGCGGCTACGGCCTGCACACCTGCGGCCAGGAAGCATGGACCCACTGGCACAAGACCGTCTATTCCCTCCTAGTCCTCCCTCCGAACTACATCTTGTTCTGCGGCCTGGCGCTCGGCCATGCCGACCCGGACGCAGCCGTCAACCAATGGCGCGCGGCGCGCGAGCCGCTCGACACTTTTGCTTCGTTCGAGGGCTTCGACGGCTAGTCGTTACGCGCACTTTATATTGGCGTTCAGCCTGCGTTCACCGGCGCGCGGTTAGACCCGCTGCCATGCCGGTCTCCCGACTGCTCCTCGCCGTTCTTCTGCTCGGCTTTGCCGGGCCGGTCTTATTGGCCGGGCCGGTTTTGGCCGCCGATCCGCCGCATACCGCCTGCCTGAGCAAGACCGAACAGCGCGCCGCGGTCGCCGAGCACCGGGCCGTTCCGCTCGCGCAAGCCATCAAATCCCTGCATACGCACGGCCACCGGGCCGAATTGGTGCGCGCCCGCCTCTGTCGGCACGGCGAGCGTCTCGACTATGTGCTGACTCTGCTGCCGCGTAGTGGCAAAGTGACCCGCGTGATTGTTGACGCCGCGAACGGCGAGCCTGTCAACGGACGTTAGCGGTCCTGCGGAGAAAAATGCCTTGCGCCTGCTCGTCGTCGAGGACGACCCCGACCTCAATCGCCAGCTCACCACCGCGCTGACCGACGCCGGCTACGTCGTCGATCGCGCCTTCGACGGCGAGGAGGGGCACTATTTGGGCGAGTCCGAACCTTACGATGCCGTCATCCTCGACATCGGCCTGCCCAAGATGGACGGCATCTCGGTGCTGGAATCCTGGCGGCGCACCGGACGCATCATGCCCGTGCTGATGCTGACCGCGCGCGACCGCTGGAGCGACAAGGTGCAGGGTTTCGACGCCGGCGCCGACGATTATGTCGCCAAGCCCTTTCATCTCGAGGAAGTGCTGGCGCGGGTGCGCGCGCTGCTGCGCCGTTCGGTCGGCCATGCCAAGAGCGAATTCACCTGCGGACCGGTGCGGCTCGATTCGCGCACCGGACGCGTTACGGCCGATGGCAACCCGGTTAAGCTCACCAGCCACGAATACCGGCTGCTGGCTTATCTGATGCATCACGCCGGGCGCGTGGTGTCGCGCACCGAACTGGTCGAACATCTGTACGACCAGGATTTCGACCGCGACAGCAATACCATCGAAGTGTTCGTCGGCCGCATCCGCAAGAAACTCGGCGTCGAGATTATCCAGACCGTGCGTGGGCTGGGCTATCTGCTCGCTGCGCCGGGCACTTGATTTTCGGATGCGCGCCAACTCCCTTGCGCTGCGCCTGTTCGTCTCGGCCACCGCCTGGGCGGTGGTGATCCTGTTGATCACCGGCGTCGTGCTGTCCTCGATCTATCGCCAGGCGGTGGAGCGCGCGTTCGACCGCCGGCTCGGCGTCTACCTGCGCACGCTGGTGGCCGACGTCGCCTCGCCGGAGGAGACAGGCGACAAGTTCCCGCAATCGCTCGGCGAGCCGCTGTTCGAACTGCCGCTGTCGGGCTGGTACTGGCAGGTGACGCGGCTCGATCCCGACAAGCACGACGTGCGCGCGTCGCGCTCGCTGTGGGACGCCGGCCTGCCGCATCTGCAGGACCGCGGCGTCCCCGCAGGACCCGACGGCTCACGCGAAGGCTATGTGGCGGGGCCGGAAGATCAGCGGCTGCGGCTGGTCGAGCGCAATATCGATCTCGGCGACGACGGCCATTTTCTCGTCGCGGTCGCCGGCGACGCCGCCGAGATCACCGACGAAACCCGCTCGTTCGATCAGGCGCTGATCATCACCTTTTCGATCCTCGCCGCGGTGCTGCTGCTCACCACCATGTTCCAGGTGCGCTTCGGTCTCGCGCCGCTCAAGCGCATCACCGATAGCCTCACCGCCATCCGCTCCGGCACCGCCGAGCATCTCGCCGGCAAATTCCCGGAAGAGATCGCGCCGCTCGCGCGCGAGACCAATGCGCTGATCGACGCCAACAAGGAAATCGTCGAGCGCGCGCGCACCCACGTCGGCAATCTCGCGCACGCCTTGAAGACGCCATTGTCGGTGATGGTGAACGAGGCCGCCGCGCGACCGGGCGATGCCTTCGCCGACAAGGTGCTGGAGCAGGCCGACATCATGCGCGACCAGGTGGCGCGCCATCTCGAGCGCGCGCGGCTGGCGGCGCGCCTGACGGTGGTGGGCTCGATCACCGACGTCATGCCGGTGGTGACCGCGCTGGCGCGCACCATGGAGAAGATCCATCGCGACCGCGGTGTCGCCATCGAGGTACATGCCGACGAGGACACGCGCTTTCGCGGCGAGCGGCCCGATCTCGAAGAGATGATCGGCAATCTGGTGGACAATGCCTGCAAGTGGGCAAGCTCGCGGGTGGCGATCGACGTGGTGCGCGAGCGTCCCGATCCGTCGAGCGAGCGCCAGGTGCTGCGCATCGTGGTCGACGACGACGGCCGCGGCCTGTCGCCGTCCGAGCGCGGGCAGGTCGCGCAGCGCGGCAGCCGGCTCGACGAAACCAAGCCGGGCTCGGGCCTCGGGCTGTCGATCGTGGTCGAATTGGCCGCGCTCTATGGCGGCGAACTCAAGCTCGGTACCGCGCCACTGGGGGGCTTGCGCACCGAGCTGGTGCTGCCGGCCGCCTAGCGCATCCCGAAAGTGGGAAGCGGTTTCGGAAAAGATCGCGCGCAAGCGTCAGAACAAAGCGTCGGTATGGTTGCGCCAAGGCCTCCGTTTTGTCCGAATCCTGCCGTCTCGATAAACTGATTGTCGCGCACCGAACGATTCCCGGGGGTCGAAATGTCCGCAGCCAAATTCGCAGCCAAGTTTGCCGCCAAGTTTGCCGCTTTGGCCGTCGCCGGCCTTGCGCTTGCCGCCTGCGCTGGCAGCCCGGATGGGTACGGGCCGGGGCCAGAGGAAAACACCGGCACCTTGCTCGGCGCCGGGACCGGTGCCTTGCTCGGCGCCGCGGTCGCGGGCGGCGGCACCGGAAATCGGCTGGCCGGCGCTGCGGTCGGCGGCTTGCTTGGCGGCCTGATCGGCAACCGCATCGGCGCCGGTCTTGACGATGACGATAAACAGCGCGCTTATGCCGCACAGATGGACGCGCTCGACCGCGGTCCGCCCGGCGCGCCGGTGTCTTGGAAAAATCCGGATTCCGGCCGCTACGGCACCGTGGTGCCGGGACCGACCTATGTGGAGAACGGCCGCAATTGCCGCTCCTACACCCACACCGTCTATATCGACGGCCAGCCCCAGACCGCCCGCGGCACCGCCTGCCGCAACCCGGACGGTAGTTGGACCGCGATGAGTTGAGCGGGAAATTTGGTCCCGTAACCGGAAAGCGGCGCAATATAAGCCTTGCCGGGCCTGCTTGATCTTGCTCAATATCGCCACGGGTGGCGTGCTGTAAGAAATCCTGCGGCGAGGCCGGATCGGGGCTATGAACGGGCCGGGCCCGCAGGGCAGTGCAGGCGTGAGGTGAAATGACCCGCAAGCAGCGACGGTTGATTCTGATCGGCGGGAGTGTCGGCGTTCTCGCGCTCGCGGTTGGGCTTGTGCTCAACGCGCTGAGCGGTTCCATCGTGTTCTTCAATTCGCCGACCGATGTGGCCGAGAAGCATATCGCGGCCGGCACCCGCATCCGCATCGGCGGACTGGTCAAGCCGGGCAGCCTGCAGCGCGGCGACAATCTGCGCGTGAGCTTCGAGGTGACCGACGGCAAGAGCGATGTGCCGGTGCACTACCAGGGCATCGTGCCCGACCTGTTCCGCGAAGGGCAGGGCGTGGTCGCGGAAGGCAAGCTGGAATCCGGCGGAACGCTTGACGCGGACACCGTGCTGGCTAAGCATGACGAACGCTATATGCCGCGCGAAGTGGTCGACGCGCTGAAGAAGGCCGGGCGCTGGCAGGAAAGCGAAGTCGCCGGAGGCAAGACGCGATGATTCCGGAACTCGGACATTATGCTTTGGTGCTGGCGCTGGCGCTCGGGCTGATCCAGTCGGTGGTGCCGATCGTCGGCGCCAAGACGCGCGATACCGCGCTGATGCGGCTGGCGACCTCCACGGCGCTCATGCAATTCGTGCTGGTCGCGCTGTCGTTTGCTGCGCTCACCGCTTGCTACGTCACGTCCGATTTCTCGGTGAAGACGGTGTTTGAGAATTCGCACTCGCTGATGCCGCTGATCTACAAATTCACCAGCGTCTGGGGCAACCACGAGGGCTCGATGCTGCTCTGGGTTCTCATATTGTCGCTGTTCGGCGCGTTCGTGGCGGCCTTCGGCCTCAATCTGCCGGCGACCTTGAAGGCGCATGTGCTGGCGGTGCAATCGTGGATCGCCTGCGCCTTCTATCTGTTCATTCTGCTGACGTCGAACCCGTTCGTGCGTCTGCCGCAGGCACCGATCGAGGGCCAGGATCTCAATCCGATTTTACAGGACCTCGGCCTCGCCATTCATCCGCCGCTGCTCTATCTCGGTTATGTCGGCTTCTCGATCTCGTTCTCCTTCGCGATTGCCGCGCTGATCGAAGGCCGCATCGACGCCGCCTGGGCGCGCTGGGTGCGGCCGTGGACGCTGGCCGCCTGGATGTGTCTCACCGTCGGCATCGCCATGGGCTCTTACTGGGCCTATTACACGCTCGGCTGGGGCGGCTTCTGGTTCTGGGATCCGGTTGAGAACGCCTCGCTGATGCCGTGGCTTGCCGGCACCGCGCTGTTGCATTCCGCGGTGGTGATGGAAAAGCGCAACGCGCTCAAGGTCTGGACCATTCTGCTGGCGATCCTCACCTTCTCGCTGTCGCTGATCGGCACCTTCCTGGTGCGTTCCGGCGTGCTCACCTCGGTGCATTCCTTCGCCAACGATCCGACGCGCGGCGTCTTCATCCTCGCCATTCTGGTGCTGTTCATCGGCGGCGGCCTGTCGCTGTTCGCCTGGCGCGCGCCGATGTTGAAGCAGGGAGGGCTGTTCGCGCCGATCTCGCGCGAGGGCGCGCTGGTGTTCAACAATCTCTTCCTCACCACCGCTTGTCTGACGGTGTTCGTCGGTACGCTTTATCCTCTGGCGCTCGAAGCGCTCACCGGCGCAAAGATTTCGGTCGGCGGGCCATTCTTCAATTTGACCTTCGGGCCGCTATTCGTGGCGCTGATGTTTGCGATGCCGTTCGGGCCGCTGCTGGCCTGGAAACGCGGCGACTTGCTGGGCGTGGCGCAGCGGCTGATGACGGCATTCGCCGTAGGCCTCGCCGCGGTCGCGGCTGCTTTCGCGATCAAGGGCGGCGTTTCGGTGCTGGCGCCGTTCGGCGTCGGCCTGGCGTTTTACGTTATGGCGGGCGCGGTGGTGGACACCGTGGAACGCACCGGCCTGATGCGCATGCCGATGGCGACCGTGCGCATGCGCGCGGCCGGGCTGCCGCGCTCGACCTGGGGCACGTCGGTGGCCCATTTCGGCATCGCAATGTCGATGCTCGGCATTATCAGCGCAGGCACCTGGGGCAGCGAGCGCATCGTCGCGCTCAAGCCGGCGCAAACCGTTTCGCTGTCCGGCTATGAGCTGAGTTTCGACGGCATCGTCGAGAGGACCGGACCGAATTACACCGCGCAGGTGGCGAAGTTCACCGTGCGCGAAGGCGGCGTGCCGCTCGGCGTCATGGAGCCGTCGAAACGCAATTTTTCCGCGCGTGCGACCTCGACCAACGAGGCCGCGTTGATGGCGCGCGGCGCCGGCCAGCTTTATTTGTCTTTGGGCGATACCAATGCGGACGGATCGGTCGCGATCCGGCTTTATTACAAGCCGATGGTGATGCTGATCTGGCTCGGCGCCTTGGTGATGATGTTCGGCGGCGCGTTGTCGTTGTCCGACCGGCGGCTGCGCGTCGGCGCACCCAAACCGGCGGCGAGGGCTGCGTTGCAGCCGGCGGAGTAGGGCGATGCGGCGGCTTGCCTTGATCGCCTTGCTTGTCGCGCTGGTCGCGCCCACCGCGGCGCTCGCGGTCGAGCCCGATGAAATCCTGAAAAACCCGCAGCTGGAGGCGCGCGCGCGTCAACTGTCGGAAGAGCTGCGCTGCATGGTCTGCCAGAACCAGTCGATCGACGATTCCGCCGCGCCACTTGCCCGCGACCTGCGGCTCTTGGTGCGCGAGCGGCTGACCGCAGGCGACACCGATCAACAGGTGCTCAATTACCTGGTGGCGCGCTACGGCGAGTTCGTGCTGCTCAAGCCGCGCTTTGAACTGCAAAATCTGCTGCTGTGGGGGCTACCGCCGTTTGCCTTGGTGGCCGGCATGATCGCCCTGTTCGTGACGGCGCGCCGCCGTCGGACCGTCAATTTGCAGGCCCCGGCGCTCAGTGCCGCCGAACAGCAGCGGGTTGCGGCGTTGGTCGAGCCTCAGACCGACTGAGTGTTGTTTAGGCTATTGATTTTCAACCAAAATCACCTTTTCCCAACCTTACAAAAGTTTAACCCCTCCGACAGAACGCTGTAAGGCTCATCCGCCCATCTTCGAATTCGAAACGGCGCAAGCGCGCCCCACGAATTGAGATGGAGATACCCGATGAACCCGAGCGCCCCGGCCGCTCCCCCCAACACTCCCCCCAAGAAATCGCGCGTGCTTTCGGCGCGCCGTGCCATCTTGCTTGCTACCACCATCGCCGGACTCGGCGCCGCCGCGCTCGTCATTGCGCCCGGTCTTAATCTTTCGGCTGGCTATCCGGCCGCGCTCGCGCAGAACCTGACCGAGCAGGCGCACAAGCTGCAAGCGCCGATCGGATTTGCCGACATCGTCGAGAAGGTCAAACCGGCGGTGATCTCGGTGCGCGTCAAGGTCGACGGCGGATCGCAGACCACCGGTGTCGGCAATAACGAGATTCCGCCGGGCCTGCGCGAATTCTTCCGCCGCTTCGGGATGCCCGACATGCCGAACGGTCAAGGCCTGCCGAACGGTCAAGGCTTGCCGGAAGGCCACGGCCATAACATCATCACCGGCCAGGGCTCCGGGTTCTTCATTTCCGCCGACGGCTATGCGGTGACCAACAACCACGTGGTCGAGAAGGCCGAAAGCGTGAAGGTCACCACCGACGACGGCAAGATCCACGACGCCAAGGTGATCGGCACCGATCCGCGCACCGATCTCGCGCTGATCAAAGTTGACGGCGCGCCGTTCCCCTATGTGAATCTGTCCGACAAAGCGCCGCGCATCGGCGACTGGGTGCTCGCGGTCGGCAATCCGTTCGGCCTCGGCGGCACCGTCACTGCCGGCATCGTCTCGGCGCGCGGCCGCGACATCGGCGCCAGCGCCTATGACGACTTCATCCAGATCGACGCACCGGTAAACAAGGGCAATTCCGGCGGACCGAGCTTCGACACCGAAGGC
>Ga0182024_10013108_pt1 | contig 16262 bp, 17 predicted proteins | sample P32metaG_FD_120480 | JGI IMG/M metagenome (GOLD analysis project Ga0182024, IMG submission 120480) | Permafrost microbial communities from Stordalen Mire, Sweden - P3-2 metaG (Illumina Assembly) | ecosystem: Environmental > Terrestrial > Soil > Wetlands > Permafrost | place: Sweden: Stordalen... | reverse complement strand
GCCCTGCCGCTGGTCTGCGCCTACGACGTGTTCGAGCAGACCTGGAGCCCGCCCATGCCGTTCCTGTTCCAGCGGCGCTACGGCAACGAGGACCGGCCGATCGGCCGCAGCTACATCCGCGAGTGCATGGTCGCGACCTCGCAGGCCGCGCAAATCACCGCCGCCGGCGAAACGCTCGAATGGCGGCCCCATGACTTCCGCAGGATCTTCGTCACCGACGCCCTGCGGTCCGGGCTGCCCCCGCACATCGCCGCGAAAATCTGCGGGCACGCCCTGCTGGACACCACCATGGGATACGCCGCGATCTATCCCGAAGACGTCATCGCCCACCACCGGGCGTTCATCGCCCGCCGCCGGACCGAGCGGCCCAGCGAAGAATACCGTGATCTGACCGCCACCGAATGGGACGAATTCCTCGCCCACTTCGAGCTGCGCAAGGTCGCCCTGGGGACCTGCGGCCGCGACTTCGGGATCCCGTGCGCGCATGAAAATGCGTGTGTCAGATGCCCCCTCCTCCGCGTTGACCCAGCTCAGATGCCGCGGCTGGAAGAGATCCACGCCAACCTGGGCAACCGGCTCCGGGAGGCAAGGGAACAAGGCTGGCTCGGCGAGGTCGCCGCAATCGAGGCAACCCTGGCCGCCGCCGCCCAGAAACTCCAGGCCATGCGCGACCTCACTACCAGATCCGCGAGCACGAGCATTCACATCGGCATGCCGGACGTCCGCCCTTCCGCCGGGCGGCACAGTCCAGGCTCGTGACGTCCCAGGCATGCACGCAGGTAATAGGTAATAGGAGGCCAGGACGCACGCAATTGCCGATGAACGAACGGGTGCGCTTGCCGCGTAACGGCCGCTAGCCGCCGGAATCCTGCCTGCCGGCAGCGCGCCGAAACCGCAGAACACTGACCACGGCATGAAGATAAAATGCTTACGATATGCGCTCTGTTACCGGCACCCGGATGCACTTCGGCAGAACGCCGGCCACCCCGCCTTGCGCCCGCTGATGACCGATCCGCGGCAGGCCTCCGATGCCGCCCGCGCGATCGCGGCAGCGGCCCTGGCCCGCGACCCCGGCCCCATGGCCGCCACTGAGAGCAGCTCCCATCACGTCTACGTCGGCTCGGATGTCGTCGTGAAGATCATCGACGCCGACCGGCACTCGCGGCTGGACCGGGAGATCGCGCTCGCGCCCTGCCTGCCCGCCGGCCTCACGGCCCCGCTGCTCGGCAGCGGGGTCCGCCAGCTGGGGACGCGCGAGGTCCGCTACGCCTGCTACGCCCGCGTGCCGGGGACGGCTCCCGGCATGGGCCTGCCCGGCGTGGACAGCGGCACCGCGCGCGTGCTGGCCGAGGAGGCAGTCCAGCGGCTCGGCCGACTGCACAGCTGGATGCCCGCAGGCCACGCGGGGCAGACGCTGGGGGAACCTCTTGACCACGGCGGGTTCGTCAGCAAGGCCGCGCTGCTCGCCGAGATTGAGAACCTCACCGCCCTGGACCGGGACGGAATCGTGCCCCGCCACCACCTCGACGGCCTGACGGCGATAGCCGAGAGCGCGCCGCTGCACGCACGGGCAGTCGTCCCCGTTCACGCGGACTGCCACTGGGGCAACTGGCTCGCGCGCGACCGGAGCGTGACGGCGCTGCTGGACTTCGAATGGGCCCGCTTCGGCGAGCCCGCCGATGACTGGTTCTTCCTGGCCCGGTTCAGCGGCCCGCACATGGAGGCCGTTCTCGACGTCATCGCCCGTGCCACGACGACCTCCCTGGAAACCCTCCGGGCACAGTGCGAGGTCCGCGAAGCGGCCCACCTCGCCTCCGACCTCCGCGTCGCGCTTGACCACCCCGGTGCCCGTGCGCCGATGGCTGCTGACCGTCTGCGCGGACTCGAGGAACTCATCGACGGGCACTACTGGTGGCGCCAGACCCGGTGATGCCAGCTAAGGCAGCCAACGAGTGCCCGCTCATGCCGCTGACCACGTGGGCGCTCCCTCCAGCTCGGCGACACGCGCGACTGTCACGCGCTGCACAGATCCTTTCGTAACCCTGAGTCACACCCAGCGTCGCGGACGGCTGGCATCCCAACTCAAGATCATTTCGGTTAAGCCTGCATCCGCTGCGCCATGCTCCGCCCCGACCCCGCCGCCCGCAGCCGCCTCGTCGTCATCATCAAGAACCTCGCCGACCGAATCGCCGAGGCCCGCATCAACGGCTGGCTCGGCGAAGTCGAAGGCCTCCAGGTCAGCCTCACCGCCGCCCGCGGCAAAATCGCCGCCCTCGACCGGACAGCCCGCAACGCTAGCCCAGGCGCCGCCGACCTCGGGATGCCCGCCGTCCGCCCGGCCGGACGGGAGACTCCGTGACCACAGCCACCTCGCCAAGGCGTTCCGCCGCAGGACAACGTCACCGGAAAAATGAGGAGGGTCACCACCCCGCCGGGCGCTACTGTCTGTGCATGGCAACGGCAACGAGCGATAAGAGCGCCGGATTGCGGGGCCGGTTCTGGCTCAAGGGCAATCCGGATGATGAGGCCATCAGCGGGCGGCTCTTCCTGGTGCCCGGCTCTAATCCTCTACTTGAGCTTGACGGGCAGCTGACCCCGGTGATGGAGGAGACAGACCGAAGGAAGCTACCTGACGGCACGGAAGTGGTGGTGTCATCCCCCATTTCGTCCGTGGATCTAGTCAGGCAATCCCTCGACATCCACGGCACGCTCGAAACCGGCGAAGACGTGACGCTGCCGGCTGCGTTCACCGCAGGCTGGACCATGGGAGGGTCGGGCTACAACAGCCACCGGCTGCAAGCCTTCTACGCTATTCGCGGTGACCACGTGGACGGCGCCGCCGCCCTGTTCACCCGTGTCCGCGTCCGGATACGCCACCTCGACGCCTGGGCGAGGCTGCCGGGCTTCTCACGCACCCTTGACCTAGCCGCCGGAAAGAAGGGACTGGCATTCGATCCGCCGGAAGTTCCCCCAGCGACGCTGGCCAGCGGCGCTCAGGTGACCCTCGACCAGGTGACGGGCTGGATCGGCCCAGATGTCACCGGCGGCAGGGTGGAGCGCACTCTATGGATGAAGGTCGAGGGGACGCCACCCGTCACCTACCGTGCCCTCGGGCGGACCATCATCAAGCCGTTGATGAACCTGCTGGCGCTCTCAGTCAGCGCGGAATGCCCTGTCGTCGAGGCAGAGGTGTCTATCGGGGCGGACCACCCATGGCTGGCGGTGCACTCTGCAACTTTGAAGCCTGCCGCAGAGACGATCATCTCACCGCGGCGGGTACTGCTGCCGCTGACTGAAACCGGCCTAAACGGAGTGGCGAAATGGCTGGACTCGGTCGAGCGCCTCGGCCCGCTCCCGTCCGTGGTCGCGCGAGCTGCCGGGCAGCGAGATGATCCCCTCGAAACCCAGCTGCTCGAGATGACCACAGCAACCGAGGGACTGCACCGTCTTCTTCTCCAGCAGCACCAACGGATGACCAACGATCAGGCGAGCGAAGCCCGAGACAAGGCGCTGGACGCCCTCAAGGAACTCCCGGCCGACGTCCGCGACGCGGTCCGGTCGGCTCTCCAGCACCTGACCGATCAGAGCTACCCCCGCCGTTTGCTGGACCTTGCCGACCACGTCGGCCAGGCCGTGCCGGGCGTCACGGGCATCACTCAGCAATGGAAGAAGCGCGTCACCGCCACCCGCGTCGGCTTCGCGCACGCGCTCGAGCACGGCTTCCTCGACGAGGACAACGCGGAAGAAGCCATGACCATTCTCCAGTCAATCCGCTGGTTGCTCACGGGGCTGCTCCTGCTCCAGACCGGGATCGAGGCCGCCGCACTTGGCCGTCTCCTCAACGCCTACGAGGGCTACCAGATGTTCCTGGAACAAGCGCGGGTATGGCTCCCAGCCGTCTACGAAACACCTGCTGAGCCCGCTCAGTAACCCGCCGTCCGTCATCGGACATGTATCGCATTCCGTAGTCCAGAAAAAGTCGTAGTTGCAGCCCAGGTTCAGTTCATAGCTGGCACGGGCATAGCCGTACTCGGTCGGGGGCCGGACCAGGACGGCGGCGCCCATCTGGGTGCCCGTGATATCGATGCCCCACCCGTTCCGGGCGGCCTGGGTGAGCCAGCCCGGGACCGGGGCGTCCGGGGCGGCGTCACGAAGCTCTGCATAGCGGGCCACGCCGATGCGGAGCGCGCCGTCGCTGCCGGGCCGGACGATGACGTGCCCTTCGGGGTAGGGGCTGGCGATGAGCTGGTGGACCATGTGGTCGCCTCCGGGTAGAACGTGAATCAGGTGAGCAGCGCGCGGGTGTGCCGGTGCAGCCTCTTGGCCAGGCCGCCTGGGTCGGGGAGCCTGGTCAGGTCGCGGAGTATGAGAGCCGAGGCGACGAGCTGGGCGTATCTGCCCGACGGGGAGTCCAGCACGTCGGACAGTGCCTGGCGGACTTGCGCGGCGACCGCCGACACGCCCATAGCGGTGAGGTACAGGTATGCGGCGCCGAAGCCTTTCACGGCCACGCCCCAGTGCTCCATATCGATGATCTGGAACCCGGGAACCGTGATGTTCCCCCACACCAGGTCCAGGTGCTCGGTGCCGAACTCCGGCCTGATGTCATCAGGGACCGGCACCAGGTACGCGGCGTGGAGTAGGCGGCCGTACTGTCCGGCGTCATGGACGCGGAACCGGCCGCTGGTCGGCCAGGCCGCCAGCGCGGTCAGCGAGCAGCGCAGGTCATTGAACCAGGCAGCGCCGAACTCGGGGACCTCACGCAGGAACCGGTCAGCTGATGCGGACGGCTCGCTCACCAGGGTCAAGATCTCAGCGCCCACCAGCACAGGTACCGGATCTGGATGAAGCCACTCGATCCGGGCCAGCAGCGACGGCGCGGCCAGCCCTTCGATCCCGGCGGCATCGGCTGTGCCACGCCAGGCCGTCTCATCCATCTCGTTCTCAAGAAACGGGCTCACCCGCAGCCAAGCGCGCTCGCCGCCGAACATCACGGGCGAGCCAGCAGAGTAACGCCGGTAAACGCGACCACCGGCGGCGAGCACCGCCCCGAGGCGTTCCGCTGACTCCGCCAGCAGCTCCGTCAGCCACCCGTCGAAGTCATCCAGGCGAACTGGGAGCCAGCGGCCTCCGGGCTTGCGGACTATCAACCCTGACCCCCCTGCCTCGAACAGCCGATGACCTGTGTCATGCCGCGAGGACCCTTGCCAGCAGTCCCGGATCGGGCATTGGCCCACTCGATGTCGTGGGCAGGCACAGTCACGGTTGACGTTCCCCTCAGCTCGCCTGTCTCGGCCGCAACTGAGTTACCGGCGCTTGCAGATCCCCACGGCGCTTCAGCTCCCGCGCGGCGGCTTCCCGGAGCAGGCACATCCCGGTTACGACATCCCCGCCCAGCAGGTTCTCGTGCGCGTGCAGGAACGCCGTCACGTCCTCCTGGACCTTGACGAGCTGGTCGTCGTCCGCCTTGCCCGTGCCCTGATGCGAATGCATGTCACGCACCCCCCGCACGACTCGGGCCGGAAGCCCGTTCCGCCAGCCGACGTTCCACCTCGTCCAGGAGGTCGTTGATCTCGTAGCGCACCACCCACCGCTGCGCGCCGTCGGGCTCGGTCATCGCCGCTTCCCACGGGCTTCCCCAGTTGATCGTGATATCGGGGTGCGCTTCGCGGAACCGCCTCAGCCTGAGCACTGGATCGGGTCGGGCATCGCCATTCGCGACGTGCAGAGATTGACGGGTTTGCGATGCACCCGAACCCATGGCCCTACCGCCTCCTACGCTTCAGCACATCCGGTGACGTGCATTAACGTGAGCGTAAGAACGAGCCGACCGCGAGCTCAAGACTGTTGCCAGAGGTTGCCAGAATTACTATCCGGCTAGTTCGCTGGCAGCCCGTAGGATTAGGTCCCTGGCACCGCGGCCGTAAAGAGCTGAGCCTTGAAGCAGGTCGAACATCTGCGAATAGATACTGATCTCCGCTGGCTGTGTGATTTCCAGCGCCGCTGAGGGCGTTTCCACCTGCACCAGCGAGTCGTCGAAGATCCAGAAGCTGCTCTGCATCATGGCGGCGCGCAAGACCGTTGCCGGGACGATCCCCATGCTCACGCGCGGCATCATGGCCATGGTCATCAGCCTGTCGAGCTGGCCGGCCATCACATCGCGGCCCCCGACCTGAGTGAGCAGGGTCTGCTCTTCGAGGATTACCTCGAACCGACGGGTGCCCTTGTACAGCAGTTCCTGCCGCTTCATCCTGGCCGCGACCGCAGTGTCAATATCGGCAGGAAGCGACATCAGCTCAGCCCATGGCTGGAGCACGGCGGCAGTGTATTCGGCCGTGGCCAGCAGATCAGGCATGAACATGGTCTGGTAGATACGAAAGCGCGTGGTCCGCTCGTACAGCGGGAAGTAGCTGTCCTGGAAGTGCTTCATGCCCGAGCGCATCTTCCGCCGCCACTCGGTATACATCGCGTCAATCGCGCGTGCGGTGGCGATGAGATCCGGGACCTGGTCGTCGGCGCCGCAGTGGCGGCACCAGGTCTCGATGTCATTCGGGGATGGCGACCGGGCGCCGTGCTCAAGCCTGCTGATCTTGGTGAAATGCCATCCAGCCAACTCCGCGAGCTGGCGAGCGTTCAGCCGCGCGTCCATACGTATGTCTCGGAGCCGCGATCCAAGGGCCTGCCTGGCCTTATCGACGTCGCCTGGCATGGCCGGTCAGTGCGCTCCAGCGCATGCGTCACGCGCCAGGATCAGGTTCCTCCAGGTGACGCGCGACACGGTGACGAACCTCCGGTGGCAGGTAGTCCATGAGTTCCTCTGGTACCCAGATAACCCCCTCACCAGGCGGCACGTTTCCGACCTGAGCGAGGTCTTCCGGCTCCAGCACGAAGCCCTGGATCACGAATTTCCTCTCGTTGGTGGACCAGAGCGTAGGTGAGTTGCCGGGCGTGGAGTGCTTTCCGAGGAAGCGTAGCTGCATGGTTACCTCTCCGTGGCGAATGTTGCCAGTAGTTGCCGCGAAATGAAGGCAGCAAGACTCAAGGGCGGTCACCGGTAAGGTGGCCCGTCCCTCGCCTGACGCAGGGGGTCGGCATGGAATCTGCCTGTAACGAGTACACGTCCGAGGGTGCGGAGGAGACAATCAGGTAGGCCGATTCACGGACGATTCAAAACGGTGAGGGACAGGTGGTACCGGGCGATCTGCGGCACGCGCTGCGCGAAGCTCGCCAGCGCTCCGGCATGCCGTTCAGCAAATTCGCCCGGCTAGCTGGATTTTCAGAGAGCCATCTACGCAACGTTGAGAACGGCCATCGCGCTCTCACCGAAGCGATAGCCCGCGCTTACGATACGGTGCTGCAAACCGGCGACAGGTTCCAGGCAGCCGCAGCGAACACACCACTCGCATGGGACCGCACCGGAACCTTGTCAGCCATCTCCGGAGTGCTGAACAGGAGCGACTTGGACCGGCGCGCATTCGTCATCGCAACAGGAGCAACTCTGGCTGGCGTGGCCGCGGATTGGCAAGCGGCGCTCGGCGGCCAGGGCATCCTCTCCGGGAAGGGCTCCAGGCAGGTCAGCAACGAACTGATCTCCCACATCGACGAGCGCCTCGGACACCTGCGTCATCTGGACGATGAACTCGGCAGCAGCCAGCTCGCACGGCTCGCCTGCGGTGAACTTGGCCTCATCTCCCGCCTGCTGCAAGATGGCACCTACTCCAGCGCGGGAGGCCGGCGCCTCTACTCACTCGCCAGTGAAGCGAGCCGGCAAGCTGCGTGGGATTACTTCGACCAGGGAGAGCACGCGGTCGCCCAGGCATACTTCGAGACCGCGCTTCGCGCGTCAGCCACGTCGGGCGATCGGATAGCGGGCGCATACGCGCTGTCGTTCTTCGCAGTGCAGTGTTACTCGACGGGCAAGCCCCAGCTAGCCGTGTCCCTGCTGGAAACGGCACGAGGTTCGCTCGGCCAGGCCGGAACGCCACGCATGCGGGCGATGCTCGCCGCCCGGTCGGCGCGAGCGCTCTCCAAGGCCGGTGACCGTCATGCCTGCGCCCACATGCTGCACGAAGCCCGCCGCGCTCTCGACCGAGGACCCCACCCGGACGACCCCGACACTCTGTACTGGGTAACCGACGGGGAGGTGGAGATGATTGCCGGGTCGTCGGCGCTAGAACTCGGCGACCCGGCCGAAGCGATCCGGCGGTTTGACGCCGCGATCAGCGCAGATTATCGGGGCGACGACCAGTATCCGCGGTCGCATGCCATCTATCTCGCCAGGGCCGCCGAGGCGCATCTGGCACTGCACGACCTGGACGCCGCCGTCGAACAGGCCACCCATGCGGTACGTTGCATGCGCGGAGTCGACTCCGCGCGCTCGGATTCAACGCTGGCCGGCCTGCGGGGGAAACTCGCGCGTCATGCTCGCTCGCCAGCCGTACGGGACTTCCTCGGCGCAATATAGGCTTAACCGCCCGGCCAGGCCCAGCAGGCTCCGCAAGCGTCGCGCCGTCTCCTGCTCATCGAGTGCGTGCACCACCGTCATCCCCATGGCAGCCGCGGTTACCAGATTCGCCTCGGTATCGTCAGCGAAGACGCAGGACATCGCCGGAACAGCCAGAAGATCCAAGGTGATCTCGAAAATAGCACGATCAGGTTTGCGCACTCCATGGTCATCCGAGAAGACCACAACATCGACCAGGCTCGGAAGGTTATAGCCGGCATACGGATCATGCGGATCATGGCCCAGGCTGTTAGAGAGCACCGCCGTGCGCACCCCGGCGTTCCGGGCCTGCCTCGCCAGCTTGAGCACTTCGTGCGCCGGGTCGAGAAAGTAGAGCAGCCGACCCATCAGATTCTCATCCGGGATACCCAGCAGTGACGCAAAGCCTTCGTTCCACAGGGTCTGACTGATCCTGCCCAGCTCCAGCTGCCTGTACAGGTCCTGACCTTCCTCCGATGCCCATGCCCGGAGAAACGACTCAGGCCGAATATGCTCTCGAGCCTCGAACAGCTCGATGACCTCGACCATGTTGGTGGTCATCACGCCAGCAAAGTCGAGGATCAGGCCGCGGAACCTAGGTCGTGCCACACGCCAACCGTAGTCCCCGCTTCGGTCATCCTGCGCTCCTCCTCGGGCGCCCAGACCACCTCCGGCGCCGCCCCCGCAGAACATTCGGCTCAGATGCTTCGGTTCCTGCATGGGCGAATATTCCATACATGGGCCATAGTCGCGTGTCGCTTGCTTTTTGAGGCTTACATGAACTATCCAAGACGGCAACGGGAAGGATGCGTCGGCCGCGTCCGGCAAGACAGGGGGCTACTCAAGTGGAGGAAGTACGAATGACCGCACCGGCCACGTGGCCGGGAGTCGCAGGCCCTGTCATCGCTGCTGAGGTGGTTCGGGAACTGCGTCTGCTGAACGCCGACGACGTGTGCCGACTTTTGCAAGTGAAGAAGAGCTGGCTGTATGACGCTGTTGAAGGCGGCAACATGCCGGTCATACGGCTAGGCAAGCAGCTCCGCTTCCGACCAATCGACATCGCCGCCTACATCGAGGATCTCATCTACTGACAAGATCGCCGCACGGCCGAGCCAGAGGGCTGATTCGCGCTGCGGGACTATTGAGCGGCTACCTAGGCCAGCCGACCGCGGATGGCTGGACCTGTCGTCCGTTCGGCGGAGCAAAGGTGCTGAGCGCGGAGGGTCGGCCAGACTTCAGAATCGACGATTCGGAGGAGTACCTGGCACAGGGACTCTCGGCGAGCGTGCTCATGCAGGCAGTACGCGGCATAAGAGTGGACTCATCGTCGGCTTCGGCCCAGAAGTAATCGGTCTTGCCGGACGGTCGCGCGTATGCGGGTAGAGATTCCGCACGCCCTGGCCCATGCACGGATGAATTTTCCCGCCGAAAGCGTTGTCGACTCAGCCCATTCGGCACCAAGTGCGTTCTTATGAGCAATGCCAAGCGATAGCGGACTAAGGCCGGGATCTTCCTTCAGCGCCGCGAACGCCTCGCGCATGCCTCGTTGTCGTTCGACGATCTCCCGGAGCCGTCCTGGTTCCACCATGCCGTGTGAAAACACGCTGTTGTCTGCTAGGACGATACGTTCACCCTCATCTGCATCCACCAAGCCGAGCGCAGTTAGATCGCGGACTGCGCTCTCAAATCCGTTTTTGGAAGGACGGGCGTGTCCTGCGGGGTCAGAGAGATGCAGCAGGAGCTGAAGGGCAGGCCCAGGGTTTGCGCCAGGAAATGGGCTCCGTACCCGGACTGGTATTGCTCCGCTCAAGAGGCGAACAAGAGGCTCGCTCTCACTTTCCGCCATCCTTGTCATACCGTTTGGGTGAAGCCTCACTAGACCCGAGTAGTCCATCCATTGGCAGAATGAGCGAGCATACGTTACCCAGCTATCACTCTTCGCTGTTACGGCTCTAAATTCAGCTGCAAGCACAGATGCGAACTGATGAATTGAGACGATATCTTCGCGAGCCAGCATGTCGGCGGCGAGTTTGTACATCTTGTGTCTACGCAGCGCCTGAGATACGCGTGTCCTAATAGCCTCTTCCTTGTCAGAGGAATCTAGTAGGTCTAGCTCAAGGGTGACGCGGTTCGGCTCTGCGCTGAGCACGCCGAATAGTCGAAGCTCACGAGAATAATTGAACACGACCGTTGCTGTCGTATCCAACAGCACAGCTGCGTCTGGGACCGAGACGCTACCGCCGGCGGCAACAACTACACGCAACAGGCGCCCAGCTCCGAGAGGTGCGTAACGGACGACATATGAATCTTCGATCGCCACGCTACCGTTATTAAGATAGTCACGGAAGGTGTCCCAATAGACGTCGATAGTATTACCGACCTGCTGTACCAGACGTTGGTGAAGTAGGCTGTCCAGAACGGCACCAGTAGCCACATCGTAGTCGAGGTCAGAAATCGCGACAGGTGCCGCCTGAGCAATGGTTCGGAGAACGTCTTGCTCGTTAGGACCCAGCCGGGCAAGATCGCTCTCGAACAGGCCGCGGGCGTTCAGCGCCTGCTTGGCGAGGTCATCCTGTGTTACGCCACGGTCAATCTCAGCGATTATGTGAGCTCCAAATTTCTTGAAGAGCCATGGCAGACCCTGCGAGTTATATTCACGAAGCCTTTGTCGTAGATCGAGATTGAGCTTACTACCAAGCGACTTCTCAAGCCGTCGCAGAAGGGCCTCGACCTCGCGTGGGCCGAACGGATCAAGGACGGAGACTAGGGATGCATCACGGATGTCATTCCGTAGCCCAAATGGATACCCCTCCGTCCATGCAACCGCGTCGGTCTTCCAGGAGAAACTGACCGTCAATGGTGCGTTGATTTCTCGGATCAGAAACGTGAGATCACGGAACTCTCGAGTGAGGTCCGCGTCCCGGAAAACATTCTCAAATTGGTCAAAGGCGAGAAGAACTGGTCGGGCAGGAAGGGTCCAGGTAGCTCGCTTGAGCGTCTCCACGATGCTCTGCAGGCTGCTCAACGCAGCCTGGGCTGGCAGCTCAAGAACTCTTCGCTCGACCGCCTTCCGGATAATGCGCTCCATCGCAGCGGAAACAAACTCTGATCGCTCTGCTGTCCTCGAGTCGATTACTGTGCTGACGCCACCAGCTTTCTCGACCGCCTTCTGCAGATGCAGAACAAGCGAACTTTTGCCCCAGCCGGATTTAGCGTTAATTACTACTGAGCCAGCCGTGTGGCGGTCCCGGATCTTTTCGAACAGAGACTGAGCGAGCGCTTTGCGCCCGATGAAAAATTCTGGTGCTGCCGGAAGTTGGTACTCGAAATCAGACGTGCTGCCCTGAACCTCAACGATTTTCGGCAACGACGGCATGCGAATCGGCGCTGCACCCGCGTCATGGCCTGCGCGAACAACTGGAAGGCCTTTTGACAGATGCCGCTCTATTAGACGAACGACTGGCGATGGAACATCTTGCGTCCGCGCCCACGTAACCCACCTGGACGCCCGGCGAGTATCAGAGTCGAGTTCACATGCGGCCAGGACAACACCATGCTCTGTGACGACTACAGTCGGGTCTGCCCGAACCTCAGGACCTACGTCCCAGCTAGGGAGAACATTTGCCGTCTGCAGTAGTCGACAAATCTCGTAAGAGCCCAAGTATCGAAAGCCGGGCAGCTTAGCTTGAGCCGCATCAGCGCTCTCCTTCGCCTCAGGAGTCAGGCGAGGAAGTGCTATGAAGAGCCCGTGCATCCGATCGTTGTCCGCTCGGGCTAGAGCGAACTTCCCTAGGAAGGATGTCAACGCGGGTGCCCGTATATTGGAACTGTAGGCTTTACATTCGCAAATTAGCTGTTCGTCTGTAACAGTGTGGCAGGCCTTGACATCGAGCTCTATACCTTCGCTAGTGAAATTTAGATTTTCCGGGTGGGGGTCACCGTATCCCTGCGCCGCAAGAAGCTTGGCGATAAACATCTCGAAGAGGTGACCACGCCTGTTAGATATTTCACTCGTTGTCGATCCATCAGCAAGAATAACGACGGCGGCTGTGCCAACGGTGATCTGGTCCACAGATGCAGAGTACACGCGGCGCCGCCCGCCGGTAGTTCAGTTGTTGACTTGCATTCATCTCGGCATGTGAGGTCGTCTCGAGAGCCTGATGTGGCCTTGGTTGCATGCAGAACAACCAGGTCTGTGCGGCAACCCGCGAGCTTCGGCCGGGCTGACTGCCGCCAGATCGGCGGTTCCCGTTCACAAGCGATCCGTACCATGGCCGGGCGGTCCACTTGCCTAAGGATCTCCCCTTCGGCGTGAAGTCCGTCACCCCGCGCCGCCACGAACTGATCGTCCGCGTCGCGAAGGAGTTCTTGCCGGACATCATTGGCGACGTCCTGCCAAGCTGGCTGGCCGAGGACGACGGCCAGGAGCCAGTAAGCGACATCGGGGGGAATCCCGGGCTTGCGGGCTCGCCATGTGAGTGGGCGCATCGTGCTGAGCCGACCCGGCATCCAGGGCCGAATCTGTATTCCCGCGTCCTATAACCGCTGGTCTAAGGCAATGCAGATAGCCGCCGACATGCTGGAGCACGACTGCGGGGGCGCAGCCCAGATGCCGTGGCTCACTGGCGCTCGCGGCTGGCACCCGGCAGAGATCCGCTATGTGGAGTCCTGGCCAGGGCGCTATTCGACCGACAGCGCGCGAGCCCGTAACTGCTCATTCGCGTCGCGGCTCTTGCGTCGCCGGCCCGGACTGTCACCGCAGCCGTACCCGTACTACCACGACCTGTGGTTTGACCACCGCGGGGATGCCTACAGCGTCCAGTTCGAGTGGGCCTTAGGCGCTACTCACGATGCCGTCCTACCCACGCTTCTCGACCCAACCTTCGGGGTCGATGGCGCCATCGACCTTTGTGAAGGGCAGACCCTCGAAGACTGTTGCTCCAGTAACGAGTACATCGTGAAGGTACGCGATCGCAGGCAGACGGACTGCACGATCGCGCTCCGGAGGGCGGTGTGGAGCAAAGCTGATACCGATGATGAGTCGCGGGTACCGATGTTCAAAGAGCGCCGCGAATACCGGTACCTTCTGGAAGCGAAATACCGCTACTAGCCCCGTGCGCCCGTAGCGGCCCGGCGCATGGCCGACGCCGCCGCGCATCCGGTTCTGCTGTTGTGACTTCTATCACACCGCTGCACCATCCAGCAGCGGATCACTCAGTGCTCCACAAGGTCACCGGTATGCGGTACTCGCTACCATTTCCACTACTATCGCGGTAGTCACGGATACCACCGAAAGTATGAATGACCAGCTCAGCCCTATAGCCCCAGCGACCGCCCGATGATCTCCTTCATGATCTCGTTGGTGCCGCCGAAAATGCTCTGCGCCCGGCTGTCCACCCAGGCGCGCGCTACCGGGTACTCACGCATGTAGCCGTAGCCGCCGTACAGCTGCACACACCGGTCGCACACCCGGTTGCACAGGTCGGTGTTCCACCACTTGACCATCGACGCTTCCTCGGTGGACAGCTGCCCCGCGCAGTGCGCCATGATCGCCCGGTCGGTGAAGGCACGCGCCACCGCGAGCTCGGTGGCGATCTCTGCCAGCACGAACTTGCTGTGCTGGAACTTCCCGATGCTCTGCCCGAAGGCCTGCCGCTGCTTGCAGTACTCCAGCGTGTCCTCGAACACCTTCTCCGCGCCGGCCAGCGCGGTCACCCCGATGGTCACCCGCTCGCGTGGCAGGTTCTGCATGAGCGCGATGAAACCGCCGCCCTCCTCGCCCAGCAGGTTCGCGGCCGGCACCTCGACGTCAGTGAAGAACAGCTCCGACGTGTCCTGGGCGTGCATGCCGACCTTGTCCAGGTTCCGGCCCCGCTCGAACCCGGCCATGCCCCGCTCGACCATCAGCAGGCTGATCCCCCGGTGCCCCGCCGCCGGATCCGTCCGCGCGACCACGATGACCAGGTCACCTAGCTGACCGTTAGATATGAAAGTCTTCTGCCCGTTCAGGACAAACCCATGATCAGAACGAACCGCTGTGCTACGTATCCCTTGGAGATCGGAGCCAGCACCGGGTTCACTCATCGCGATCGCTGCGATGAGCTCCCCTGAGCAGTAGCCGGGGAACCAGCGCTCCTTCTGCTCGGGCGTGCACAGGCGGTCCAGGTACGGCCCGATCATGTCGTTATGCACGGTGAAGCCGGGCCCGTTGGCCCCCGCCCGGGACAGCTCCTCGTTGAGGATTACGTAGAAGCGGTAGTCGGGATTGCCGCCGCCACCGTACTTCTCGTCCACCGCCATGCCGAGCAGCCCGGCCCGGCCCGCCGCCAGCCAGGCGTCCCGGGAGACCATCCGGTCCTGCTCCCACTGCGCCCAGTTCGGCATGATTTCCTTGGCGATGAAGGCGCGAGCCATGTCACGGAACGCCTCATGCTCATCGGTGAATATGTCCCTCTGCATAGGGGCATCGTAACTCAGGCGCTTTCGCGGATGATCAGCTCGACCTCGGTGCTCACCTCGGCGTCCCAGGTAGCGCCCCTGATGGCGGCGTGGATCCGCTCGGCCAGATCGGCGCCGCGGATCGCGTTCTTCATGCGGACGGTGGTCAGCCGCGGGCGCACCAGCGTGCACAGCGGCAGGTCGTCAGCGCCGACCACGGCCACATCCTGCGGGATGCCCAGCCCGGCGTCCTGCAGGTAGCGCAGCAGCAGCATCGCGTACTCATCGTTGTAGGCGAAGACGCCATCCGGCCTGGTGTCAGGCGTGGCCGCCCACTCGGCAGCCAGGGCGGCGGCGGCCTCGTCGGAAAAAGCCAGTTCGAACTCGCCAGCGTCCGGCGCTACCTGGCGCACGCCCTCCCGGCGGCGGCCGGCCAGCGCGGCCAGCGGCTGCTCGGCCGGCATCAGCACGCCCAGGCGCCGGCAGCCCCTGGCCAGCAGGTGCCCGGCCGCGACCGCGCCGAGCCCGGTGTCGTCCAGGACCAGGGAAGGGACCAGCGGCGAGGGCACGGATCCGACCGCGATGACCAGCCTGGTGCCGACGGCATGGAGCTGATCGACAGCTTCCTGGTCGAGCAGTGACCCGTCTGCTAGCAGGGCCACGGGACGCCACCTGGCCCATGCCCGCGCCACAGCCGCACCGCGCAGGGAATCGTCGCCGCCGTAGATGACCGCCTCGTACCCCAGTGCGCGCAGCCGCCCGGTCAGGTCGTTGAGGAAGGCGATGAACGCCTGGCCGACCGGGATATCGGGAACCGGGATGAGCACAAGGTTGCTCTGCCCGCTGCGCAGCGACTGCGCGGAAGCCGACGGCACATAGCCCAGCCGCGCGGCCGCGTCCAGCACCCGGACCCTGGTCTCCGCCGTGATCCGCTTGCCTGGCGTGTCGTTGAGCACATAGGACACGGTCGCCTGCGAAACGCCAGCAAGCCGGGCCACATCCTTGCTGGTGGCCGGCCGCCGAGTGCCTGTGCTGTCACGTTCCATGTACTCCCAGTGTCGCAGAGCCGGCGGGAATTCTCCTGGCACCACATGGTTATACGTATCACTAACGGCGGGGACTCAGGAGGGAACGATCATGAAACTGAAGCTTCACGAATGGGGCTCCCCCACTGCCGGAAAGACCGCACTCCTTATCCACGGGGTCATGTCCTCGTCTGGCACCTGGGTGCGAGTCGCGCCGCTGCTGGTCCAGCGTGGATACCGGGTCATCGCCCCCGACCTGCGCGGGCACGGTGAGAGCAGCTACGCGCACAGCTACACCAGCGAGGACTTCGCGGCCG
>Ga0182024_10013107_pt1 | contig 16265 bp, 12 predicted proteins | sample P32metaG_FD_120480 | JGI IMG/M metagenome (GOLD analysis project Ga0182024, IMG submission 120480) | Permafrost microbial communities from Stordalen Mire, Sweden - P3-2 metaG (Illumina Assembly) | ecosystem: Environmental > Terrestrial > Soil > Wetlands > Permafrost | place: Sweden: Stordalen... | reverse complement strand
TCCGGCAGCGCCCGATACGGCGCTTCCCGCTCCTCAAACCCGCGCGTCGGGCGCTGGACTCCGACGAGGTGCGCTTCGATGATGTCGGCCTCCTCGGCGGCGCCGGCAGCCAGATGCGCGACCAGCTCATGGGCGGTCCAGCCGCGACATGCCGTGAGCCTCGTCGCAGGCGTCGCGAGCAGCGTCGTGACGAACTCGCCGACTTCGTCGACGTCGCCACCTTCAGCGGCGGTCAGTGCGGTGTCCGCAGTTCGGGCCATGCACCGAGTATTGATCCGGACCGTCAGACGAATCCGGACGACATCCGATCGCAGCACGCCGCCGAATCCAGCACTCGAGACGAACGCCGTCGCGCTTTCGAAGGCTGGGCCCGGGGGGTCTGGAGACACGAGACATCTGCGCGACATGTTCGTCGTCGACAGGCTGGACGTGCGCGGCGGCGCGAAACGCGACGTTGGGCCGGCCCGACCCGGCGGTGCACACGTCGTGCTCCGTGGACCAGTTACGCGGGTTGCTCGTGTGCTGACGTCGCCCGGCGCCGCAGGATTGCATCGATCGCGACCGCGGCGAGCACGACGATCGCGATCTCCGCGGGCCGTCGGAATCTCGGGTCGCCCCAGAACAGGGCGGCGGTACCGGTCACCATGACAGGCATTGCGAGCAACGGTCCGACCGATACCTTTCGTCTACGCAAGACAAACACGCCCGCCGCGGCCAACGGTACGAGCACCGCGTAGATGCCGAGCGCGATCCACGACCACGTACGCGGTCGGCGCTCGAGCTCGCCGATGCCGACATTGTCGGCCGGTCTGTAGACGTCCCACACGCGTCCGACCCGGGCGAGGACGACGAGCGGAAGCCGTGACTTGTGATGCTCGACGTAGCGAACGGTGCGTGAGCGGATCTCGCTGGCGGCGACATCCTCTTCGATCGGACGAGCGGTGATGTCCGAAAAACACGAGTCGGTCCACAGTCCGATGCGAGGGCCGTAGTACACGGGATCACAGTTCGCGCCGCCCAGCGTGGTGTCGAAGGCGGTTGAGATCAACACGGGCTTTTGGAATCGTTGGAGGTTGTAGATCGTCCAGGGTGCAAGCACGAGCGCTACCGCAAGCGTCGCGACGCCGGCCCGGCGCAGACGAGCCAACATCGTGTCGTCTCGTCTGGCAAGGCAGACGGGCAGCATGAGCAACGGAATGAGCAGCAGCAGTTCGCCGCGAGTCAACGCTGCGAGACCGACGATCACGCCGAGCCATGCCGCACTCCGGAGTCGACCGTCGCGCAGGACCCGGTAGCCGACGAGAAGAGCGAGCGCAATGAACACGCCGGCCAACGCTTCGGACATCAGCAGGCCGTCGTAGAGCCACAGGTTCGGATACAGCGCGGCGATCGTTGCTGCGATCACTCCGACGCTCCAACCGGCGATCTCTGCGCCGAGCAGGGCAACAGCCGGCACGACCATCGCACCGATCAACGCGACGACGAGCCGGTGGGCGTTGAAACTGCGCGCGCCGAGTTTCGAGGCGATCGCGAGCACCACGACGAGCAACGGAGGATGTCCGGCACTCGGGCGGTGCGGCCCTTGGCCCGCACTGTTGAGGAGGTACGGCGCGATGAATCCCTGTCCGTCAGCAACTAGGTTCGCCTGCTGCGAATAGAAGATCGGGTCGTAGTCGACGAGGTAGCCCGGCTGCGATGGCTCGTGGACGAACACGACCATCGCGACACGGGTCCCCGCACCGACCACGGAGATCGCAGCCACGGCGAGGAGGAACCACAGCGGGAACCGGCGGAGCACGCGGGGAGTCTGGCAGCTCGGCCGTCCGGCTCAGCGCCTTAGGCGGCGATCGGCGTCTGCGCCGAAAAAACGCGTTCTCGACCCCCCCGCTCCGTAGCCTCGACGGGTCAGCATCATGGATACTCGGAGGGGCCTCGTGACCAGCACCCAATCCACCGCCAACATCCGACCGCGACTGGCCGCAGCCCTGCTGATCGTGGTGCTCGGCGTCGGCGTCACGGCGTGCAGCTCCTCGAGTAAGGCGAGCGCCCCGCTGGGGACGGTTCCGACGCCGACGCAGGCGCAGCTGCCGAGCACCCTTGCCGCGCCGCAGAAGGGCAAGCCCGCTCCCGAATCGGCGGAAGAGGCGATCACTCGGTACGAAACGAAGCACGGACCGAAGCTCGGCACCTGGGTCATCACATCGGTACAGGCCTCATCATCTGACCCGTCATTTGTGATGTATCGCATCAGCCCCGCGTCCTCCAAAGACACCAACGTGCACGGTGGATACGGATTCGCACATGAAGTTGGCACGACGTGGAGCGTCGTGTCGTTCGGGTCCAGCTTGGTCGGCTGCCCACCGGGCGTGCCGGGCAACGCCACAATTCCGCCGACGGTGCTCTCGACGTTCGACCTCACCTGCCCGGGGTAGCCAACCGGTTCTTGGCGCGCCGTTTGCTTGATGCAGCACGTCGGTCCGCCGACGGGGCGCGCTCATCGGCGCGCTGGATACCGCGCGACGCACGACGATCAGTGCGCCCGAGACGTCGCCGTCGCGACTTCGGCTTCCGGCGTCGAGACGGCAGCGACGACGTTGGAACCCAACCGGCGGGGCGCGTCTGCGTTCGGCGTCCTGGTGTGCGCTCGCGAGTATCGCGTTCCTCGTCGCGTCCACCGCGGTCGTGCAGATCAAATCTTTACCCGAGATGCGAGGGCGGTTCCGGGCGCTGCACGCGATGCTGTTCGTCGCCAGCACCTCGATCGGCGGTCCCATCTCGGGGGTTTCGCAGCAGGTCGGCGCGAGAGACGCGATCGCCGTCGGTGCGTCGCCGCGCTCGGTACCGGTGGGTGTGGCCGTCCTCAGCAGTGGCCGATGCTCGACCGGCGTCGCCAGAACTCGTCGAGCAGCTCGTCGTCGGCCAGATCTCGCAGGAGCCGACCGGCGTCCGCCGCCAAGGCGTCGGCGCCGCGGGGGGCGGGCACCCGGACTTTGTCCGGGTCGTCGACACTCGTTGGCCGTTCCACCTGCGAGTCCATGCTGAGTCCTTTGCTCGCTCGTCAAAGCAGGGTCGCAAACGAAGATGAGACGAACCTCTGAGTCTGGTAAGAATTTGGCTCGCAGTCGCCGAACAGGCCGTGACCTCGGCGCTGATGGCATCATGCCGGCCATGAGCTACCGCGTGATCCAGTGGGCCACGGGCGGGGTGGGTCGCGCCGCGATCGAAGGGGTGCTCGCACATCCCGATCTCGAACTGGTCGGCGCCTGGGTGCACAGCCCCGCCAAACACGGCGTCGACGTCGGCGAGCTCGTCGGTCGCGACCGCATCGGAGTGACCGCGACGAGCGACGTCGACGCGCTCTTGGCCACCGACGCCGACTGCGTCTTGTACAGCCCGTTCATCGCCGACGCCGACGTCGTGACCGCGATACTGCAGTCGGGCAAGAACGTTGTGACTCCGCTCGGCTGGTTCTACCCGCCGGCCGATGAACGCCGACGGGTCGACACCGTCGCCAGGCGAGCCGGCGTCACACTGCACGGCACCGGCATTCATCCGGGCGGGATCACCGAACGGTTCCCGCTCATGATCTCGGCCCTGTCCGGCTCGATCACCCAGGTGCGCGCCGAGGAGTTCTCCGACATCCGCACCTACGGCGCGACCGACGTCGTGCGCGACTGGATGCTGTTTGGCAAGAAACCCGAAGAAGCTCGCACCAGCATCATGGCCGACGCCCTCGGCGCGGGATTTCGACAGTCGGTGTTCATGGTCGCCGACGAGTTGGGTTTCGACATCGAGCCTCGGCTGCGCACCACGCACCAGATGGCGGTCGCCACGGTCGCGATCGACTCGCCGATCGGTCCGATCCAGCCGGGAACGGTCGCAGCACAACGATTCAAATGGGAAGCCTTGGTCGACGGTGAGCCGGTCGTCACGGCCGCCGTCAACTGGCTCATGGGCGAGGAGGACCTCGACCCGGGCTGGAAGTTCGGTCCCGGCGGCGAGCGTTTCGAGGTCGAGGTCACCGGCGATCCCAGCTGCCTCGTCACGTTCATGAAGCTGCACCCCGAGACCGTCGAGGCCGGCCTCGTCCGCAACCCGGGGATCGTCGCGACTGCGCTGCACTGCGTCAACGCAATCCCGTACGTGTGCGCGGCGGAGCCCGGCTTGTTGACATACCTGGACCTGCCGCTGGTGGCCGGCCGCGCGTCGCTCGCTCTTCACCGCCGCCGAGCGGTCTCCGGCGGCCCACAATGATCCTCGACCGCTTCGCGGTCGATGGCCGGACGGCCATCGTCACCGGCGCGGGACTGGGCATTGGTCGAGGTATCGCCATCGGGTTGGCCGAAGCCGGCGCCGACGTGGCGTTGGCGGCCCGGACCGAGGCCGACCTCGAGGAGGTCGCAGCACATATACGTTCGCTCGGCCGACGCGCACTCGTCGTCCCGACGGATGTCACCGACGCCGCCGCGTGTGCGTACCTCGTGACGCACACGGTCGAAGAATTCGGCCGCCTCGATATTCTCGTCAACAACGCGGGCGGAGCCATGCCCCGCGCCGCGATGGACACCAGTGAAGGCTTCATGGCGCGAACCTTCGCGTTCAACGTCACCGCACCGCTGACGCTCACCAAGCTCGCGGCCCGTCAGATGGTCGACACTGCGGGCGCTGGCGCGGTCGTGAACATTTCTTCGCGTTCGGCCAGCATGACGCAGACGATGTTCGTCGCGTACGGGTCAGCCAAGGCTGCACTCAATCGCATGACGCGAAACATCGCTCCGGAGTTGGCCCCGCGGGTCCGCGTGAACGCGATCGACGTGGGCGGGGTCGCGACCCGTTCCCTCGAAGTCGTGCTCACCAACGACGAGCTCCGTCGACAGTTCCTCGACGGGACCCCCATGCGCCGTCCGGGCGAGCCCGAAGACATCGCGTGTGCCGTCCTCTACCTCGCATCAGACGCGTCGTCGTGGGTGACCGGCAAAGTGTTCGAAATCGATGGCGGCACCGAGGCGCCGTCGATACAGGTGCCGGCACCTCCCCTCGAACCCGAAATGTTGTCAGGTCAGTAGTGCCGGCCGCGCCCAGCTCGGACTCGCGTAGCGCATATGGAGTGCGATCGCGCCCGCGGACACTGCCGCGTACCCGCACCATACCGACGTGAAGCCGTCGATCGTCATCCAGGAGATGACGACGACGGCCGCGAGATTCACGAGCCCGAAGATCGCGATGCCGCGGTAGCCGGAGAAGAACAACGCACCGCAGATCGCCACGACATAGCAGGCGACGACGAGACCACCATGTTTCAGTCCGACGTCGTAGGCGAGGTGATACGGCCGGAGCGCGACACTGATCCCAGGCGAGCGGAGCATCGTGACGAGGAGCACGGTCGACACGGCGGCGCCGAGCGCGACGAAGGGCAACATCCGAAGTTTGCGTCGACTGGTCGGCTCGAGTGCACGGACCGCCAGCGGTACGAAGATCGGGAGCATGACGAACGCGACGAGGAGATACAGCCAGAGCGCGACCCGCTCGACGGTATGGGACACGTGACCTTGAAGTCCCCACCATACGAACGTCTCGATCAGCTGGTGGACGCCCAGCACAACCGGCAGCGCCGCGAGCAGCAGATGATCGTTACGGCCGCGCAGGTGCCGGCAGGCATCGACGCCGATCGCGGTGACGACAACCCCGCCGACAAGATCGGCTTGCGGCGAGAAGCACACGGCGAACCGTACTCTACGTGCCCTCCTAGGAGGAGCCATGACTGACAATGTGGATGACGGCGCGGCCACCGTTCCCGTCGCGCTCGTCGGCGACGACCTCGAAGTCCCGTGCGTTGACGGCGTGCAACGCCGGTACGTCAATCTCGACGCGGCTGCGTCGACAAGTGCGCTGGCTGCCGTGGCGGCAAAGGTGCACGACGTTGTGCCGTGGTACTCGAGTGTGCACCGCGGCGCGGGATACAAGTCCCGAGTTACGACAGAGGCCTACGAGCGGGCCCGAGCCGCGATGCTTCGATTCGCGGGACGGTCAGCCGACGGCCCGGACATCGCGATCATCTGCCGCAATACCACCGAAGCCATCAATCAGCTGGCCTACCGCCTGCGGCTCGCCTCGGACGATGTCGTCGTCACGACCGTCGTCGAACATCACGCCAATCTGCTCCCGTGGGCGCGTGTGTGTCGGCGCCGGTTCGTCGACTGCGGGCACGACGGCACATTCGGCCTCGACGATGTCATCACTGCCCTCGACGCAACACCGCGGCCCAAGCTGTTGGCCATCACGGGGGCGTCGAACGTCACCGGCTGGATGCCACCGATTGAAGAGATCACCGAGGCTGCACACGACCGGGACATCCCGGTGTTCTTGGATGCGGCGCAGCTCGCGCCGCACCGGCGCCTTCCATCGAGCGTCGACTTCGTTGCTTGGAGCGGCCACAAGATGTACGCACCGTTCGGAGCGGGCGCGCTCGTCGGTCCTCGACGTGCGTTCGTTGACGGCGACCCGTTCTTGGCGGGAGGGGGTGCCGTCGATCTCGTCGACCTCGATGAAGTGGTCTGGACCGATCCGCCCGAACGTGAAGAAGCCGGCTCTCCCAACGTGCTCGGCGCGATCGCGCTCCATGCTGCGATCGACGAGTTCGAGCTCATCGGATGGTCGCCGATCGAACGGCACGACCGCGACCTTGCCGTTCGGCTCCGTTCGGGGCTTGGCGCGATCGCGGGCGTCCGCCTTCTCGGACCGGACGTCGATCAGGTCACGTTGCCGGTCGCGACGTTTACCGTTGACCGAACCCATCACTCGCTGGTCGCGGCCCGCCTGAGCGCGGAGTACGGGATCGGAGTTCGTCACGGATGCTTTTGTGCGCACCCATATCTTGTACGTCTGCTCGGTTTGTCCGACGTCGAGATCGACGCATACCGAGCCGCGGTGATCCAGGGTGACCGACGCGACATGCCCGGCGCGGTGCGGGCGAGTGCGAGCCTGTCGACGTCATCCAACGACATCGACCGGCTGATCGAAGCGGTGACGTCCATCGCAAGTGGGTCGACACCACCGGTCAGCTACGGCCAGGACGCGCGCACAGGCGACTATTGGCCTGCGACGACCGCGCCCGGCTGGACTGCCGATCAGCGTGCGGTCGGCGCCTCCTGCGCGCCCGGCTGAAGCAGACGTACCGTCGCGGTCTTGTCATGCGCGGAAAGCTGCACGGTACCGGTGCTCTGCATGATCGTGCCGGCACTGGTCGCCGCGATGTTGTCGACGAACACGGGAAGTTGGAACAACACTCCCCCGGCCGGGACGACACCGCTCAACGTGAGTGTCACCGATCGAGCTGCGGACGTGATCGTGACGGACACGCGCTCGCCGTTCGTGGTCGGGAAATTCGCGACCGAGATGGTCTTGCCCGCCGTTGTCCAGTTGTTCGGTACGCCGCGGCCCACGATCAGGACACCGTTCGTTTCTTGCGCGACCAGCGAATCGAGCAGGACCTTGTTTGCATTCGCGATACCCCACGCGTGGGGAGACGAACCTTGTCCGGTCGCGGGATGGCTCCCGATCCACGGCGATGGCGACGGCGCGGATGCGCTCTCCCACCACGAGTAGGGCCCGCTTTGGGTGTGGCTCACCATGAACTCGTAGCCCAGAATTCCCTGGCTGCGGTATTGCGTACTCGCGAGCCCGCCGCTGCCGTATCCCGCGTTGTACGCGCTCGAGTAGTAGTCGCCGGGATACCCACCGAACGTGTTCGGCGGCAACTTGCCGACAAGGCGGCCGAACCCATAGGCATACGTCGCGTCGATGAGCTGCACCCCGGGTCCGCTGACTGGCGCGCCGAAGAGTTGCGCATCCCAGGCCCATCGGCCGAACAGGAGCGGCGCCGCCCAGTTGGCATCCTCTGGGTTCCCGCACCGGTTGGCCGTATTGGGCTCGACCATCGAACACGGGAGGTAGTCGAGGTCATAACGGCGGATTGTCGCGGCAAGGGTTTTGTTCGTGGACTCGAGCAGGCTGTGATACTCGTTCGTCGCCCAGCGCGTTTCGCGAGCATTGCCGACTTCGTGCGCAAGGTAGCGGTAGGCGGCGAGACCCATGAGCGCTTCGTAGTCGTCGACGGTCCAGTAGCCGTTGGAGTCGATGTCGCCGGTCACGCCGATGATTCCGTTCGGGCCGGTCCGGTCTCGTGCGATCTGGTGAGCTGTCTGCTCGATGCTCGGCTGACTCGCGGCGCCGGCCGGTCCGGGAGCAGCGAAGTTCGCTTTGACGAAGCCGAGATCGCCGGTTTTCAACAAATAGATGGCCCACGGCCACGAATATGTCCACACCGCATCTTCGTACTCCGGTCCGGAACCAATGACGTTGCGGGCCTCGGCCAGCAACGCGTGCGCGTCGTCGACATAGCCCTGCGTGAAAAAATTGGCGAGGATGCCGATGACATCGTGGCTGAATTCCATTTCGTAGCCGTTGACGCCGGTGTCCAAGTCGTTTCCGCTCCGGGCGATCTGGGTGTAGATGAAACCGCTCCGGTACGCATCGTTCAGCTGGGTATCGGGAACGTGCACTTGCGCGATCTGTTGCAGTTGTGCATTCCAGAACGTACGCATGTGCGCGAAGTGCTGATCGAAGCTTCCGGCCGTCGCCAACGACCGCGACGACGGCCATGGGTAGTTGTTGCCGAACTCGTCGACCGCCAACACGTAGTCATGCACCGCTGAACGGTGCGGGCCGAGCGTGTCGGGTGCCGTAGCGAGCGGAACCAGTCCGGGCGTCGGCTCGGGATCGGCATCGACGGTCGAGTCTGTTTCGTTTGTGATCGCAACTCTGCTGTAGACGGCGACGTACGAATGGCCGCCGAGCACGAGCTCATCGGCGAATTCTGTGATCGCGACCCTGGCCCCGAGCCGATCAAAGGTGGTGATCTGAGCCGGCAGGTACCCGTCGGCGTCCAGCCATTCGGTCGGACCACCGGCATAGATTCCGAAACCGAACCTCTTTTGGATTCCGTCCTGCACGAAGAAGCTTCCGCCGAGGCATGTGACCACGCCTTGATAGTTGCCGGCCCAGCCGATCGCCGAGGCGGTGCCGTAGGCACCGGTGATCGCGTCGGTTGCATCATTCAACGCGCACGTCGACGTTGTTTGAACATTTGCACCGACGGTGATGCTGGCACGACTGGCGCTTCCGGCGCAGACCATCGCGACCAGGGCGAGCGAAACAACGACGCGGACAACGCGGAACCATCGCGTGAGTCCGTTCGCGCGCACCACCCGAATATACGACTAACGGAGGCGATACGACCAGCGATAGGACCCGGGCCCGATTCGGTGCGCGGGTGCGGTGTCGGGCCCGCACGCGCCGGAGCCGACACCGCGGTGACGGACATCGATCCATACGAAGCAGTCGTCTCGTACGGCGAGTTCCTCGAGGTGGGCGGCCGCGGCCACCTCCTCGTCCGTGACGCGAGCGACGGTGACGTTGAGGTCGTCTAGCTCGTCGATGGTGAGCATCGCCACGCCGGCGGCATCGACGAACCGAAGCCAACGGACACCGGTGCGGTTCCCACTTGCTTGTGGGTGCACGTACGGAACCGGCCAGTCGTCGACCGCCGTGGTCCAGCGTCCGAACCGTGCGCTGGCGTGACGGTCGGAATAGCACTCGTGCGGCCCTTCGCCGAGCCATTCGACTGTGTGCACACCGGAACCGAGTCGCAGGCGTACACCGACGCGGGGGATGTCGTCCAGCGAATCGGGGATGTCGACGCCGTGCGTTACCACGAACCCGCCGCCGGGATCGGCGATGACGTCTGTGGTCGACGCCAGGCGCGCGCCCGCGTCGCGTAGGCCGAGCCGCTCCCAACGTTGAGCGTGGCGGGGACCAAATATCTCGTTGTCGATCGGTGCTCGCCACAACGCAATGGTCGGCTCGAGCGACTCGAGCGTGCGCGGTGTCGAGGCCGCCGGTCCGGACGCGCGCGACGTTCGGCCATCGGATCCCAACTGGACTTGTTCCCACGCGACCTCGTGACCAGCCGACGCCCACGGGAGATCACGGCGCGTCCGGAACGACAGCGTGAGATGGGCGCGTTGTCCGTCGACGAGCGCAAGTTTCGGGACCGGAACCTCCACGCGGCCGGACGCACCCGGTGCGAGCTCGAGCGGCTCGAGCTCGCCGGACTCGATCTCCTCACCGTCAACTTGAACCGACCACGACGGCGCCAGCCACATCAGATCGACGAACCCATACTCGTTCGTGACCTCGAGGAGACCGTTCGCTGCGTCGATCGCTCGTATCTGAACCGGCTGGATCACTTTGGTCAGCTCGAGCAGCGACGGATGGGGTGTGCGGTCGGCCGCGACCAGACCGTCGCACACGAACGCGCCGTCGTTGGGCTCGTCGCCGAAGTCGCCACCGTACGCGAGCCGTTCGGTTCCGTCGTCGAGCAACTGGACGAGTGCCTGATCGACCCAGTCCCACACGAAGCCGCCCTGCAACCCGGGATAGGTGCGGATGGCCTGCCAGTAGTCGTCGAGACTGCCGCAAGAATTTCCCATCGCGTGGATGTACTCGCACATGATGAGGGGCCGCGTCGGTGCGAAGCGCGTCGCCCAGTCGACGAGATCACCGATCTGCGGGTACATCGGCGCGATCACGTCGGTCTCGGGACGGGCACGGGCGAAACTTGCTGCAATGTCGCGCTGGCCGGTCGCGATGAGGTCTTCCCCCAGTCCGCCTTCGTAGTGCACGGGTCGGGTCGGATCCCATTCGCGCAGCCACGCGGCCGCCGCGACATGAACGGGTGACGCGCCGCTCTCGTTGCCGAGCGACCACATGATGATCGAAGGATGGTTCTTGTCGCGCTGCGCCATGCGCGTGATCCGTTCGAGTATCGCGCCCCCCCACATCGGATCTTTGGCGAGGCTGCGCATGTAGGCGTGAGCCTCGACATTGGCTTCGTCGAGCACGTACATGCCGAGCCGGTCGCACACGTCATAGAGGTAGGCGTCGTTCGGGTAGTGCGAGGTGCGAATGGCATTGATGTTGTGACGCTTCATCAGCACGATGTCAGCCTCGATCGACGCGTGCGTGACCGCCTTGCCGCGGCGTTGATCGTGATCGTGGCGGTTCACGCCCTTCACGAGCACCGGGCGGTCGTTCACGAGCAGTTCGTGGCCGCGCACCTCGACGCGCCGGAACCCGACGGCGACCGTCACCGCGTCGACCTCGACGCCGTCGGCATCGATCAGCGTCACCGTCAGGTCGTGCAGATTCGGTGTTTCCGCCGTCCACGGCGCGACACCGGGGACGGTCAGCGCCACGCTCGCACCGCGGCCCTCGAACCGCAGGGAGGTGACCACCCAGTTCGGATGCTCGAAGTAGACCGCGGCGTCGCCGTGTTGGCCGGCAATCGAGATCCGCGCGCGCAAACCCTTCGGTGCCGCGGCGATGGTGTCGACGGCAACTCGCACCGCGACATGTCCATCGCCAGTCGACCTGTCGTAGTCCGCGACCGCGTGCACGTCGGCGACGAAGACCGGCGGGGTTTCATAGAGGAAGACACTGCGGTGCAGGCCGGCGTGAAACCAATGGTCCTGATCTTCCAAATAGGTCGCGTCCGACCACCGCACAACCGTCAGCGCGACCTCGATCGTCTTGCCCGGCAAGGCCATACCGGTGAGATCGAACTCGTGCGGCAAGCGCGAGTCCTTCCCCATCCCGACGGGCGCACCATCGACATGCACGTACAGCACCGATTCGGCGCCGGCGACGTGCAGCACGATGCGATGACCGTGCCAGGCCTCGGGCACGGCCACCGCGCGCCGGTATACGCCGGTGGGGTTGTCGTCGGGCACCTCCGGTGGCGGCCCAGCGAACGGCATCTGCACGTTCGTGTAGTGGGGAGCATCGAAACCCTGCATCGTCCAACAGCCGGGCACCTCCACGCAGGCCCAGTTGTCGGTCGCGCCGACGAGATCGCCGGCGAGCACACGCTCGGGCCGATCACGGCGCAAGAACCACCACTGCCCGTCGAGCGACACGACATCGGGCCGAGCCAGGTACGTCGACATGGGGACGCGTCCGAAGCTCGTGAGCTCGGGACGTTTCCACGACGAAGCGCCGAATGCAGCCAGCACGCTCGGGCTGTCTTCGCTCATCGGCAGTCATCACTCCCAACGCTCGCCGCCAGCCGCTGCGACAGCTGTGGTTGGTGCACACATTCGCAGGTTCGCTCGACCGTTGCCGACACCAAGCGACCATAGACGTGAGCGATCAAGGTTCGCGGCACAGGTCGAGGAACTCCACCGCGTTGAACGCGGCGCGCACCCCGACCTTGTCGGCCTGCACGACTTGCGTCGTGCACAATGGGGCGGTCGCGCCCGTTCAGCGGAATATTGCTGCGTCCGGGTCACACCCGACTGGTCGGCAACGATGCGACGTTGGCTGCCGCGACCTCGTCGGCACCCGCGCGGGGCGTTCCCGGTGTCGGGCAGGTCGGCCGCACACGACGGCCAGCGTCGCAAACCCCGCCGCGCGCATGCTCGTCGGTGGCGCGGTTGAATGGCGCGTCGGGTTTCGCGAAACGGGGCCCGGTCCGTTCCTCATCCTGCCGCCGGCCGACTTATCGGCCGGTTCGGCGGATGGTCCGCTGTCGATTCAAGCCGATCGGGTGGCCCACAAGGATCAGATTGTTGGTCGGATCGAACAGGGCGAACTCACGGACGCGGTACGGCTTGTCCGTGATACGACCGACCCGTGAAAGATCGCGCTCATTCGCCCAACGTGCGGGAAGGTCGGCCGCGCGATCCGCCGTCGTGACGCCGGCAGCAAGTATTTCGTCTCGGAACGCGTCGGCGTCGGGAACTGAGAGGCGGGCGATGCCCGCAGCACTGAACGGATCGACATCAGACCTGAGCGTGAAATGGAGTTCAATTCCGTCGCGTTCGAGCATCGCGTAACCGTCGTCGCCACCGCGGCCGTTCATGAAGCCGATGCGCTGATAGAACGCGACGGTGGACGAGGTATCGTGCGTCGGCAAAACTGGAGTAGCACCAGTTCCCGGGCCGCCCCACGTTTCCGACTCGCTCCGCACGAACGCGCGATCGAGGTCGGAGATCCGCTCCATGAGATCGGCCGCGAGATGCAAGACTTTGCGCTCGGTCGGGGACAGCTCGCGCACAATCGCGCGCGCGAGCCACCGGTCGCGTTGGCGCACGTCGGCGTCGAGCGCCGAGTCACCTGCGACAGTGAGCGCGATATGGAACTGACGCGCGTCATTGGCGTCGCGGGTGCGCGTGACGAGGCCGCTGTCTTCGAGCTCGGCGAGCACGCGCGTCATTGTCTGCGGATGCACTCCGTCGGCCGTCGCCAGCTCGCCCGGCGTCATCGGCTGGCGCGCCCGGCGGAGTAGGCCAAGGACGCTGAGCTTGGCGGGCGCGAGCCCGTGTTGGGGGCCCTCGAGTCGAAGTCGCCGCTGGAACCGGGTCGTCGCGCGACGGACAGCGGCCGCGGTCCGTTCGGCTCGTTCCATGTCCGCTGGCACTAAATCCTACGCTATCAGGAAAGAGTTCACCGTCATACCTCGCTCCTTTACCGAAGCAACGCGGGAATCTTATTAAGGTATTGATTACTAGATTTGGACTCGCCGAGTGCATCGAGCGCCGCCGCACACGCGAGAGTCCGGCGACGATCCGCTGATGCCGTCGACGCGCCCAGCTCGCCGGGCCTTTCATGTGCCGAAGACTTCGCCGTCGCGCGGGACGACGAGGGAGTCGATGACGAACGCCGTCACAACACTTCTGCGTCGGTAGGCCCGATCGCCGGCAACCCGATATCGACGTTTCGGAATCAAGCTCTGATGGGTTCGGCGGCGGATCCGCGTCAAGCAGCGAGGTGTCTTCGCATCCGCCAGATGACGACGAGCGAGACCGTTGCCGCGCCGATCGCCGCGACGGCGATGATCCACAATGCCGACGAGTCGGCGGCGGGCGGTAATTCTGGCGAGATCGACACGTCGACACGGGGCATGTTCGCCGGAGCGCCCGCGGCTGGGAACACGAGCTGTGAATGCACGGCGGCCGCGCCGAGCCTCACCTTGATTCTCAGTTGGCCGACCGGGTCTGCTCGCATTCTCGTCACGGCGCGGCCGACGGTGACGTCGTGGAATGACCGCGCCGGATAGGAACCCTTGGGGGTGACGATCCGCAGCGTTCCGTCGCCTTGCGCCGTGAAGCCGCTCAGCGACACGTGACTCAGGTAGACGAACTCCTCGGCGGTGTTGACGTTCCGTACGGTCAAACCAGAGTCGTGGTGGAACGACCAACCCCACGCCTCGGACGAGATTCGCGCGGTCCGGTAGGAGAACGTTGCCGGCACTGGAAGCGGCTTGTCGAGTTGTGGACGTAGCCATCGGACGAACGATGCGAGATCTCGCTGCCAGTAGTACCAGCCATGAACGCCATTGCCGTAGAAGTCGGTCGTCAAGTTCGCGCCGAAGCCGGCGGCTCGCACTGCCGCGACGAAATGGTGACTCATGTCGTCAACTACCCGTTCGATGGCGCCTTGCACACCGACAACACTCTGATTTGCGTGAGCGTCGGCGGCGGTCGGTGTTCCGTTGCCCGAGGCGACGAATATCTTGACCCCGGCGAGGTTGGCTGCCTCGTAGGTCGGATCGTTGTCGTGCCAGTAGTACGCAGCGTTGTTCGCGTTAGTCCTGTACGGGTCGCCGAACGTGCAGCGATCATCGGGTCGGCTCGTGGGGTTGAGGCCGTTCGACGCCGCGTACCAGTTGATGGTCGAGTCCACGAGGTCGTTGTCGAGCGCGCCGGAAAAGGTTCCGACGAAGCCGAAAATGCCGGGATGCGCCGCCGCGTATTTCGCGGCGCCGCCGCCACCCGACGAAAGCCCGGCGATGGCGCGACCTGACGCGGTTGCCTGGGTCGGGAACGTCGCGTCCACCCAGGGGATGAGCTCATCGATGTCGTAGGTCTCCCACGCCGGGGTGGGTGGCGGCGGGACCTCGGCCGCGTCTTTGGTGGACAGACCGTACCAATCGGTGTACGAACCGTCCGGGCTGTCGTCGGGCATGACGACAATGACGGGCAACGTCCCGACAAGCGATTGAACGTTGCCGCCTTGGGGTTGGCCGGCGGCAGTGACTCGGCTGGCCCAGTCTGTGTAACTGCCGAGGGCTCCATGCAAGAGGTAGAGCACCGGATACCGCCGCGGCGCACGGCTGTTGTAGCCGGCGGGTAGCAAGACGTTGACGTGGGTGACACCGACCGCAGGTGACGTCATCGTGTAGGTGCGAAGGCGACCGTGCTGCACCGCGGTCACGTCGTTCAGTCCGGCTTCCAGCGGAAGAGGTACCGGCCGCGCGACGCAGTTCACGGCGAACTTCCCGGCGCTGCCGGCCGACGCGGCCCGCGCGCTTGCCGCGACCGAGGTGAGTGAGCCGAGCATCGCCAGGCCGACAGCCGTTGCCGCCCACCGCAGATCAACGCGTCCCCGTCGCCGCATCGCTCAAAGGCTAAGCCGTGGATCCGCGACGCGTCAGCGGTCCCGCGCCGAGACCGGGCCGCTCGTCGCAGAGGACGGCTTTGGACGTATTCGACCGTTCTCACCGTCGTCGCCGAACGCGCAGGATCCAGAGGTAGATCTGTGCGCAGCCGCCGGTGCATGGTTGGTAGGCCGATCCGGCGAGGTTGCGGCCGAACAGACCGCGTTGATCGTTATTGGAGACCACCTTGTTCGAACGGACGGCCACGTCGTCGGTGTCAATGTCGCGGTACCGGTTGCCCCGCTCGTCGAGGGCCCAGTCAAGGTACGGTCCGAGCCGGCCGGTCTGGTCGTGATCGTTCCTCATCAACGAATCGGAGCTGGTCTTGAGACCGGTCGGGCGCCCAAACCGACGAGCGAACCAGGGATTTGGCGTCGTGCGGAGAGCCGATCCGCACGGCGCCGACACGACCGGGTCTACTGGGCGGTGTCGCGCTGACGGGTTGTGCGATGAACCGGATCGGTATCGAACCGAGGCAAGACGTGCTTGCCGAACGTTTCGATCGTCTCGAATGCGAGGTCGCGTTCCATGGTCGAAGACAGAAGTCCGAATACGACCTGATCGACGCCCGCATCGGAGTACTTGCGGATCGCGACCTCGACCTCGTCCGGCGTACCGTACGGCGTGTCGCCGGCCGCGATCGACGCGTCGATCTGTTCGGGTGTGGGGTCGGGGAGCAACGCTGGCCATTCCGGAAGCCCGACCGGAC
>Ga0182024_10013106_pt1 | contig 16267 bp, 34 predicted proteins | sample P32metaG_FD_120480 | JGI IMG/M metagenome (GOLD analysis project Ga0182024, IMG submission 120480) | Permafrost microbial communities from Stordalen Mire, Sweden - P3-2 metaG (Illumina Assembly) | ecosystem: Environmental > Terrestrial > Soil > Wetlands > Permafrost | place: Sweden: Stordalen... | reverse complement strand
GAGGGTGCCGCTTCCTCCACAACTACCGTCTGTGAAGGATGCTCAGACCCACCACGTGAAGGTTCTGCTGTGACACCGCCGGCACTTGAGCCTTCCGCTGATTCAGGGAGAGAGGATTCAGGTTCAAGTTCGGCATCGACTGTGGGCGTGAAGTGAGGGTGCGGCATCTCTGGACGTATGTTCGATTGAGGAAGGTGGAGGATATGGGCGATACTGAGGGTATGAAAACACTAAGAGACAGAGTCCTACAGATATTTCGTACAGCAGAGCTAGAGGCGATCTACTCAACCCAGACGATTGCGCTTCTCTCGAAAGCTAACCGGCCCGGTCCTATGGGTGACGATGGTAGGGTGAGGGTTCTAAGAATCTTGCGGGAGCTAGAGTCCGAGGGCGTGCTATCGATGACTGATAAGTACGGTCTATACATGTGGAGGTATCAAGGCGAGAATATGAAACCGACACTGAAGTTCTACAAAGCAGAGCTGGACCAGATTAGCTGTGAGGATGTAGAGAAGCTGGTAGAGATTGAGCGGTTGAACCGAGAGATCCGTGAGGAACAGGAGTTCGATGCGCTACTGAAGGCGCGGCTCGATGGGGCGTGGGCATGATGAGACTCCTACGAAAAGCAGTCCTTGTGATTGTGCTGGGTGTCATCCTCTACGCCGCCGGCCTTGCACTGTCACACCCTGGGCCCCCAGTGCCACCACGACTAAGCCCGTCGGGAGCGATCGAATCGCCGCCTGCTCTACACGAACCATAGCTCATAGCGTCCGGTGCCCTGACAGCATCTGTGAAGCATACGTCAGGGTGCCGGCCGGGGTCGCTACCTGGCCCGCATTGCCGAGCGACAGATCAGGGAAGTAGCCGCCCAGCAGGCCGAGCCCGTTCGTCGTTTCGACAGCACCCGCACGGAACGTGTAGGACCCCGCGAGCTGAAGCGTGCGACCTACCGCGAACTCTACTGGGTTCACGAAGTCTTCCCCGAAGTTGAAGTTCGCCCCCCAGAAATGTGTTTCCGGGACCAGTAGAGTCATCGGTGACTCATCTGTTTGCTGCCACACAATGTCCCCACCGATCAGGAGTTGAGCTGTCATCGATGCGACAGGATCGCCTTCGGGTTCGGCGGCGAAGTCAGTCAGCACACAGCCCGAGAGATAGATTTGCTTGAGTAGCCACGGTGCCATCATCGTTGGCGAGTCGAGCTCGCCTCCACCGGTCAGGTTCATGGGGGCGATGTAGAACGTGTAACCGGAAGGATGGTTCGCTTCCGGTGGATTGTTCTCGTTCTGAGGGAGTGTTTTACGCCAGTCCATGTCAGATCGATCCGGTAGAGGTCATAGCTTCTCCCGTTCCTTGCGCATACGCAGGTAGTCAGAGTGCAGGTCACGGTCACCACGACTGGCAGCTGCGCCGAGAGCGAGCACACCTACGACGATCAGAAACCATGCTGCGGATATGATTATGATGAGGGTCATAGGAAGGTGTAAGTGTAGTGGATTCCGACAGTGTTTTCAATGTCTTTGACCTGCCAGCTCGCACCCAACGGGCATATGAATGTAACGGTTGCGATAGGCGACCATCCAGTGATAGACGGGAGGAGAGGTTCGCTGTAGAGGGAGTTGTTCACTTCCACCTGAGCTATGCCTTTTTCTCCTGTTAGGCCGCCGAAGGATATGTCTACTGTCACGAGGCAGGGGCGGTCAACAGTGAGGGAGGGCTCATACAGGTGAGCGAGTTCGCCCGCTTGCCGTTCGTACTGAGCACCATCTTTCAGAGAGAGTTTAGCTAGCGCCTCGGCTGCTACAGCTTCCGCTTTAGCTTTTTCTGCAAGTTCTTTCGCTTCGGCCGCCTCGCCTGTTTCAGCATTCAGGGCTGTAGGTACCCAGTGGGTAGAGTCTTCGGCGGGATTCGTGGCGGCAGCGATAGCCTCCTGATTTATGTACACGCCAGCGCCGGCGAGAGTGTTCGCTAGAGTGTTAGTGAATGTCGCACTATAACTGTACTGGGGAGCCGCAAGTTCTTTAGGCGATTCCTCATCGGCGGGCTCACGCGCGACCGCGATGTACAAGATACCATCTTCGGGCACACCAGCGCCTGCGACGAGAAGCAATTTTTCACCTACAAACCCTCCTGTTGCTGAGAGGAGTTCACCTTTACTGTTGAAGGTAAACGCATGGATTTCTGGTCTACCTTCTTTAGCAGTCGCGTCGATCGCTGTAGGTTCAAGCGTAGGACGTTCCGCTTCATGTTCACGTTTACCAGGTGTAGCCTTGATCGCATATAGATCAAAGAATGGGTAGTTATCTTCCCTAGTGAGAGGGAGCTGGCCCGCATTCGGGGTACTCATCGCACCTGTTACAGCACCGCCAGAGATGGTGTCAAAGGGAGTGTCATGCCCTTCGATTTTGACGAGCCCTTGGGTGAGCTTGACCACGTTCCCGACCTTATAGCTGGCACCGAACACAAACTCGGCGAGCCACTCCATCGGGTTTATGACACTGCCTTCGATGATGTGTTCGATCGTGGTCACGATTTTTTCGATGACAGTTTTTTCTACACCGAAAGTTTCGAGCCTGATCGTCACTTCATGAATGATCTGTTCTGTGGTTTTACCTTCCCGAGTGCCACGTTCCAAGAGTTCGAGGATTTCCTTGTTCTGCTTGGCAGACAGTTCGATCGAAGCTAGGATTTTAGAGATGATCGCGGCACCGATACCGAGTTCGATCAGCTTCGCGCGAACTTCAGCCAGGATCTCTTCGGTGCTCTTACCTTCCTTCGCACCTTTTTCAAGGATTTCTACGATGTCTTTGGTCTGTTCGGCAGTCAGTCCTTCACGTTCAAGGATCGTTTTGATTTCGCCGATCCGCTCAAGTTCTATCGTTTCCTTCGATTCGACTATGATCTTTTCCACGTCATGAGTTTCACCTGAGATACCTGAGGGTGAGTAGATCCACTCGGTACCGTTCCAGGTAGCCATGACCGGACGTGTGCCATACGGTGCAGGAGGAAGCTCAACGTTGCTGGGAACGAACCCTGGATCAGAGCCGCCAGGCTGACTTGAGCCCTTGACGCTCATAGCTGCCACTGCCCAAAGTCAGCGGCGAGCCCAACGTCCAGGTCGGCGGAGATACCCGCCACTGTCACGTTGTCAGTGATCTGCCTGAGCATCGCATGCACATACCACTCGCCACCGGACCACGCTAGGGTCTGCCACAGGTATCCTGCGAGCCCTGTACGGTAGGCCAGCTCCACCGTCGCCAGGCCCCCATACACACCTACCCTGTCCTTCTCCAGCACATCGCACAGTCCCGCGAAGTACCCCCTCGCCAGCGTCTTATACTCAGGTTGTAGTTCGGCGTCTACCGCAAAGAAGATTGGGGAGTTGAAGGGTTGTTTGATCTCGACACGGCAACGTTCGGCGGCCTTCGCGTCAGCCACGCCGGCAGCATGACCGCCAAGGTAGGCGCTGGCGGCAGACTCCCACACAGTGACAATGCTGATACCTGCCTGTGAGTAATCCTCCGCCTCTGAGCGCGAGAGATTCTTCGACTCCACAGGACTGTAGTAGCGGCACACGAAGCTCATGCCTGCCTGCTTGAGCAGGGCAGGGGAGGGGCGTCCGTAGGCGAAGTCGATGCCGTGACGGATCGCAGGATGCTTGAGCTGCTCGCGCAAGGCGGTCAGCTCACGCTCCCAGCGCGGCTCCAGGTTACGGTCACGCTTCGCCTGCGCTACATCCATCTCCAGGGCGGTTAGGCGGGTGCGGAAGCTCACTCTTCCCACCGATCATCCATCTCCTGCATCTGATGTTCCATCGTCTTACGTTCAACCTGTAGACGAATCTCACGGTTAGGGTCAGGTATTTTACTCCAAGGGTCTATGGGCTTAGGGGGTTTGAGAGAGCGAATCGTCATCGGAATCACGACCATCGCGAAGAGCCCGAGCAGACAGGGGTAGTAATATGAGGGTGGTCCCTGTGTCATCCCGGCCACGTCCTCGCAGTGAACGGCAGAAGGACAGAAGGTCCCCACCACAGAACGCAGCTAGCGCACTGCGTCTCGCAGGGGATCACTGTGCCGGACCCCCACTTACGGGAGAGAGCACAGTGGTCACCCGGCGAATCGTAGTCACTCGGAGAATCCATCTGTGACAAACCCTCCCTTCTTTACCGTGTACGCGAACAGGAGTGACAGAAAGATCACTGTAGTTGCGGTCAACATCAGCATCCGTTCCTGCCGTGCCATGTCCGCCCGGACCTGAGCAAACATCGCCTCGATCGGTTCGGGAGAGCTGTACGGTGCCGGGCCGGCGTTAGGACCAGTGGTGAACTTCTCTCGCAGCACTTGCTCAGGGATCACGGGCGCGGGACTGTCCTCATCTGTCACCTTCATTGAGGGTGTGGGCTCATACGGCAGCGCACCGTTCAAGTTGACAGGCGGCGCGTGTGGATGCTGCACCTGCGCGTCAGGGTCAATCTTAGGAATCTCGATCGGATCGCTCATCTCAGGCTCCAAGGGTAGGTGTCATGCTAGCTCTCATACGCAACTTCAGGTAGTGGGTGCTCAGCTCATAAACGAAGAGGATAGAGCATAGGAGGATGTAGGTCAACCACTGGTGGTCGGCCCAGAAGTAGGAGTCATCCCAGCGCAGCTTCAGTTCCTCGAAGAACTCGCGGGCTCTGTCACTCATGGCCGTAGTCCTTGCTGGAGCCTCGATCACGTCTCCACCGTTCCATCTCCTCACGGTGCAAGCGCAACTCCTCCAACAGCTCGCGGCCGAGACGCATCGCCTCCGCGAACATGTAGCCGAAGCCGCCTGCCTTTAGACCGGGAGGCGCCATTAGGTAGATGTCCTCGGCATGATTTTCCCGGATCTCACGGCCCTACGTGGATCTCGATCGATGATCAGATCGTCACCCTCTCCAGGGTACAGAAAGTTGATCGGGTGACGATCGATCGGTAGAGTGCAGGCGCTGCAACGACCATCGCCGGCGTTATCGCCGTCGCATTGACCGGGCGCATGTACCTTCTCGTGCAGGGTCATACCGGCACCGGAACAGCCTTAGGGAGATCTTTTTTCACGATCACGTAGAGGCCGAAGAGGACCAGCGCGCCACCGCCGAGAACCTCCAGAATCCTGATCCAGGTAGAACCGCTTGTGACATCACCCAGAAACGTGTTCAGCTTTTCTTCCCAGCTCGTGTTCTTTTCGTTGTTTTCTTTTTCGATTCCGGGAGCCTGAGCGGTCTGTTCAGCTTCAAGTTTCTTAGCCTCAGCGGGGTTAGTCTTGCGGAGAGCTTCAATCTTCTTAGCTACTTCAGCAGCATCCTGCGACACTGATTTTCCCCCGATGGTGTATTCACCACCGCCAAGGAAACCGGGGAGAGGGTCAGTGATCGTTGTTCCACCTTCGCTACCGAGTTTACCCGGTGCCGCATTGTGTTCAAGTTCAGCTTTACTCTCCACCTTCGCAGGTTTGACAGTCTTACGCTTGAGTGCTTGTTCGGCGGCGGCAGTCATCTCAGTACGTCTCCGTCCCGGGTTCATTCGACGCCAGGCCGGCGTTACGTGCATGGACATAGCTCGCGTAGAGGAGAGCTGAGCCGATCCCTGCACCGATCAGAGGGGACAGCCTGTCACCATCGCCCACGGACATTCCTATCAGGGTGAACAGCGCGGTTTGTGCGAGCCCGAGATAAACCCACTTCATGAGTGTCTCTGAGCGAGCCTTAGCATTCAGCTCTGTAGTCTGAGGGGAGCTGCATGCGGCAGCCACGACAGTGTAGGAGAGAGCACCGTAAATACCGATGGTGTTGGAGTTCAGTTTACCCACGGCCAGGCACCTTGACTTTACTCATCGCGGTTTCGAGACGACGTTTAGCTGACTTCCCCCGCTTCGGTGCGATCCGCGCTTCCGCTTTACGGTGCTCATCTGAGCGCGGCAGGTAAGGGTGAACGGCAGCATCCACGATCTTCAGCGGTGAGTGACGGTTGTCACCCACGTGGAAGATCGGCTGAGGACCAGTGTCAATGCGCGCCATGTGTGCCTACTAGCTTCATCGTGCCCTAGTCTTGTGCGCCGACGCATGTTTCGCGGCAGGCTTCTTAGGAGTTTTCTTAGCAGCTTTCTTGACAACAGGGTGAGCCGCACGCGCTTTGGATTTACTGTTACTGTCTTTGGTAACGTGTTTACCCTGGGCTGCGTGGGTGGTAGTTTTCTTTTTACCCAGCGCAGCACGTGCCCGCTCACCCGCATCGGCCGCCTTCTCTGCGGAGGTTTGGAACACTGCACGGAAACCGTTCGCGTAACTGTTCACTGTAAAGTGTTCACCCTGCGCGTTCACGGTGTGCTTCGTGCCCTTGAGCACACCGTGCGGTGAAGCCGTCGCAGGTTTCGACTGCTTCACAGGCGAGGTGTTAGCACCTTCCGCCGCGGGTGTGAGAGCGGCCGGCGCGGCTTCGGCCTTCGGTGCAGCTTCCGCCGGGGGAGGGCCAGGTGTAGGGACTTCTGAGCTGAGCGTCGGGGCGGTGCTAGTGCCGGAGCCTTCACCCGATCCTGAGCCCGTGCCCGTGCCCGCGTTACCTTCATTGGGTACGCTCTGTGACTGTAGGAGAGGTTCGGCTTCTTCAGTGGTAGCTGTGGTGCCCTTTTTCTTCTCATACAGGTAGTAGGCGAGGAGGACCCCGCCGCCGAGCACGCCCCACTGCCAGACCTTCAGAGGTCCTAGCTTCTTACTCATACCGCCGGCAGCGTCCATTACAGATCCGTCCTACGCTCAGGGAGAATCAGGCCGGCCGCACGAGCTTTAGCTGCCAGGATCTCATCTTGCCGGCGCTTGGATTCAGCCTTGAACTTTTTCTTGCGGCGCTCAATCTTGTTGGCGCGTTCCATATGTCGGCGAGGTGACTGTCCCATGACCATCCTATTTTTCTAGCCTTGACGCAAGCTCATATGAGACGATGAATGTGACAGCACCACCGAGTGCGCCAACGACACTGATCCAGAGGAAGAGGTGAACGTTGTGTGCGGTTAGACGAGGCATTACAGCGGCTCTCCCCAAGTCGGTAGCGTGGGCTCCGATGCAACGTTGTAGACAGTGTGAGGCTGTTCCAAAGAGGCGGGCGGGTTCATCGCGTGGTGTTCAAGGATGCTCTGTGAGGGACGATTCAGCTTGCGTGTAGTTTCGTAGCCGAGCGGCAGCTCATCGCGGAGTCTCCCGAAGTTCCTCTGTGAATGTGACGCGATGTGTTCGGGGGCGTAGGGGATGCTCTTACGCATCCACCCCCACTTCCAACCGGGAGCGCGCCCCTCTCCCTGTTCAAGCTCAGGGATCACCTGCGTCTGCGGCGCATGGTTCACCTGCTGCATGTTCGGCACATTCTGCTGCTCGATCAGCGGGGTTAGCGCGAGCGTGTCAGCGGCCATGCCTGTTTCACTGCCGTTCCAAACGTCGGCAGGTGCGCAGTCGGGGAGATGTGCTCTAGCGGCAGCGTGCATTATGTTCTCACCATAAGTCCTTGAGGCAGGCTGCGCCAATCTACGCCGCCAACCTGAGCGAGCCAATCTTCACCAAGTTCTAGACGGGTAGCGCTGATCGTGGGTAGCCACGAGTTCTGGCCCCACGGATGATGCTCGTTCCAGTCAAAGATTTTCATGGTTCCGTGAATCCTGCGAGAGTGTCTGATCCCCAGGCGGCACCGATCTGGGTGGGGATGTTTTCTACACGCACGTCAGCACCTGTGTGCGGGGCGTCGAGCATCTTACCTTCACCGAGGTACAGTCCCACATGCCCGATAGTCCCTGAGGTTTCCCTGAAAAAGACCAGCATCCCGGGGAGAAGGCTTTCACTGGGAGTGATGTGTCGTGTGGCATTGTATTGTGCTTCCGCGTTGTGAGGGAGGTTGATCCCGGCTTTGTCGAAGATGTACTGGATGAGGCCACTGCAGTCGAATCCGCCGGGCTCCGAACCTCCGTAGGCGTAGGGTTGGCCCAGCTCGGCCTTGGCGTATTGTAGCACGCTCCCGAACTTGGCTTTGCCGCCGGCGACCGACGGGAAAGTAGTTGTCGGCGCAACGGTCCCGGATGCAGTTCCGGTAGTTGAACCTGTCCCGGATGCTTTGGAGTTCGTACTGTCGGGTTTGCCCTGCACAACCGAATGGATGGATGAGCCCTTGATACCTGCCACGAGCGCCACACCGCCAGCCATGAGTGCAAAGAACCCGACAGCGAGCATGTCATGCGCCCATTTCCTTGAGTGTCTGACGATGTTCAAAGATCTGCATGGTAGTCCAAGCCATCCACATGATGAGCAGGATCGCGGTACCGTACTCAGTGAGGGTCTTTTTACTCACAGAATCACCCGACCTTCACCTTAGGGGTCTGATTTTCACCATTGGAAGCAGACTTCACAGCGGGTTTCGTTGCGAGCTGAGTTGTACTCCCAGATTCCAGGGTGGTAGTTGTGCTCACACCCGAGTTGATATCGTTGAGGAACTGTGTGCCATTCGCAAGCGTTGTACCTACCGCGATCAGGACCGCGAACATCTTCGCCAGCTCAGGGGCAGGCAGCGCGATCACACTGAGTGAAAAGAACACGAACCCGAAGCCCACAATGAACTGCGCTGGGTGGGCGGGATGAGCTTCCATTCCCGCTAGGGTCTGTAGAGACTTACCTTCTTTAGCGCCAGAGGTGAGTTCGGTGCCGGACTTGCCCGTCTCATACAGAGTGCGGAACGCCCACACGCCGGCGACGATCACAGCACACACCGTGATCGTAGCCTCAGCACCGGCGGTGGCGGCGACGCTGCCGGTAGAGAATGCGGACTTGTGGATTTCACTGTTCACTGGTACATGCTCTGCCAGGTAAGTGAAAGTTGCTCGCCTGCGTCTACTGTGACATAGACTGTGACATAGCAGGCATTCTTCTCGACGACAGGATCGACCGCAGTAGGGAGCCTCAGGTAATGAGCGATCGCACGGGGAAGGGCGTCTAGTAGCTTACGGTCAAGTTTGTAACTGTAGCTGTCTAGTTGAATCTGTAGCTTCATTCGCTGTAAGCTCCTGCTGCATACGCTTCACGGTTACTGAGATCAGGTTCACCGGGACGCTCGAATAGTTCGCTGAATACCTTTGCCGCTGACTGCGGTGTACTTGTGGATCGTAGACGGGACAGCGTAGCAGATTCGGGACCTAGAAGTTCGGACCAGGCAGCTTCGAGCTGAGCTGTGAGCGAGGCGCCCTGACCCGCACCGCGTCCACCGAGATCTTGAAACAGACCGCCGCCGGCAGACTGAGGGTTGAGCCCAGACTCCTGCTGAGCGTTCCCTGCGATCCCTGCCGCCTGCGCCTTCGTCAAGCCCTTCCCCATAAAGAACGCGACGATCGCTTTACGGACCGCCGCCTGCGCTTTCGGCGTTTCACCTACAGCGCTACTCGGGGTAGTGCTGAGAGAGCTTGTGCTGCCGCCACCACCCGACCCTCCTCCCCCAGCTTTGGACTTGTCAGGTTTGCCCTGCACAACGCTGTGGATCGTGGAGCCTGTGATACCGGCAAGGGTGGTGATCCCTCCGACGATCAGCATAGCGAAGCCGAGAGGGAGCACAGTTCACTAACCTTTGGCTTTGTACATGAACACGCCGTAGCCTACGGCGACCCCTGCGGCGAATGACAACCAGTGCATTGACTTCATGAAATCACCTCCCTACGGTACGTGGGCGAACCTAAAACCCCAGTTGTGGAGAATGATGACGCCTATCAGACCGACACCGATCCAGCCGGCGACACCGAACACGATAGCATTCGAGCCCTGTGAGAGCCCGACACTGGCGGACGGTGTAGACGCACTGACAGCCGGACCTTCCGCGCCAGGCTGATATGCCTGCGCGCCAGCCATCATTTGGCCTGTGGTGATTGGAACGGTAAGTGACATATCAGATCATCCTGGCACGTTCTGGGTCTTGCCGTAACCCTCGGCGGCCACGAGGCTGTTACCGAATGCCACGCCGAAGCTGTTCACGATCGACTTTGTTTCAGGGTGCGCCACGATCGTCGTGATAATTGCGGCGACGACGATCAGGCCGGCGATGTCAAACGCGCGGTCCACGGCGAGCTCCCAGTAGCCACACCACACCGCAGATGATAACCACGATGCAGACGACTCCTACCAGTGTCATTGTGCACCTGGCACGCGCGGCGCGACCTGCGGTGTGTAACCGCCAGGGCCAGGTGTCGCCGGACGCAGTGCCGGGTTCACCTCGGCGACAGACACATCGTTGCAGAACACCCCGACTTCGCCGGGTGTGCTTGACGCTTGCGTGCCCGTGATTTCCAGGCGGGTCGCAGTGACTGTCGGTAGCCATGAGCTGACACCTGAGCCACCTACGAACCGGCCTTCGCCGAAGTTCCAAGGCAGGCACAGTGCGCCGACGGGAACATTCACCTGATCGTTCGTCAGCTCCCGCATGATCTTCCTGAGCGAGGGCTGTGACGCGATGATCAGAAGCTCAGTGTCCCACCGTAGCTGGATCGGTTCGGGGAAAACGCCCCATGAGCGTTCTTTGGATTCGTTTTCACCCACCAAGATCAGGTTGCGGATCTCATTTCCGACCTGTTCGATCTTGAGTTTGAACGCCTGCTTGACCGAGTTCGCAGGGCTCCACCAGCGGTACTGTGTGGTGCCATGGAACGGTGGGACTGTCACCTGCGCGCGACGATCCATCGACTCAGCCTGCGGGAGCTGCCAGAAGTGCATGAGCACTTCGATTTCAAGCTGAGGGATTCTTTCGCCAGGCGCTTTTTTGTAGATTTCAGCGGAGGTGCCGATCTTGAGCGTCAGCTTATATGCCTGCGACGCTGACATGTTCGCGATCGCACCGAATCCGTTCGGTGCCAGCTCCCGCCAAATACCCAACTGGAATGAAGGCTTCAGGCCCGAGGTGCCTTCATAGTCAGGGTCGATGCGAGGGTCAGGGCAGCCGGCGTAACCGCCGTACAGGTTGTCCAGGAACAGGGCGTAACCCGGCAGGTCATCGAGCTGGTTACCGTTCGTGTCCTGGAAACGGATGTTTTGCAGGATCGGGAACACGCCATTCTGCCCATATTCCGAACCGGCTTCTTTACCTTCCACGATCGTCTTGACGCGCAGTTCCACCGCACGCAAATACCCCTGCGCCGGCAAGCCGATCGGACCGAGCTGCTGAGACGCAGCACCCGGTGTGACGGTCCACTGCGGACCGGGCTCGATCCCGCGCTTGGATGCCTGACAGAACGGAATCACACCGCCGGCCGCGGAGGCAGGGTTGGATTCGATGCCCTGCTGTGTCGCTGCCTGCGCTCCACCCGCGAGAGCCGGAAAGCGTGTGGGCAGCTCAGCACCGTACAGCTTGCCGAGATAGCGTTGTGCCTCGGACAGCTCAGCGCGCTTGCGCTGCACCGCGCGGATGAACTTGTCAGCGTCACGCTCTGAGACGATCTCGAACGTGCGCGAGGGAGCTACCAGCTTCTTACCGTCAACCGGTTTCGCTCCACCACGTGTGACACGCATCCCATTGCGGGGGTTTGTGTCAACGACCTCGGGTTCGTCAGCGCCACGTCCGATGTTGAACGTGTGTGAGCTGCGACGTGCCGCACGAGGTGTAAGTCGTGCGACACGCCTGTGCTCATTCACCTGGCGCTGAGAGGAACGACGTGACTTCTCAAGGATGCTCATATGAGAGCACCCAGGCTCTGCGACACGGGGGGAGCAATGTTCCGCGTCGAGATTTGGATTACCCGCGTGAGGCCCAGTGCGAGTAGGAAGTTGAAGTAAAACCACATGAACCCGATCGCGTTCATGCCGGTGTCACCACCGGAATCGTCGTGTCGCTGACCGTGGGTGCAGCGGCCGGGGCGGGTGTGAGCGTTGACTGCAACGCCGCAACCTGCGCCTGCGCCTGAGCCAACTCGGCTTGCAGTGCCGCAACGTCCGCGACAGGTGAAGCCGGAGTGTCCAGTTCCACCGGAGCGACCGGTGCGACCGAAGCTACCGGGGCAACCGGCATGACCGGGGCGGGGGCGGGTTCTACCACCGGATTGACCAGGCCGGGAATCTTTGACTCCAGCCGGTCTACCAGCGCCACGACCACCTTCGTGAGACTGTCACCTCCGACCAGACCCTCTACAGCGTTGAGAAGCTCAGGCTCGGCTCCGTCAACGATCTTCCCCGCGTCATCGCGGAGCTGGTTCAAAAGATCCATGTCATCTCCCTGGTAGCGCCGGTGTTGGCGGGTGTGCTCATGGGGCAAGGTTTAGCCGGCGGCCTTGCTGCCGTCAAGAGGACCATGGATTGGCCGGCCATGATACAATCCGGCCTATGCCAAAGACCAGTATTCACGTTTGCCTAGAGCCCGTCCAGCATGAGGCTCTCAGGCTCGCGGCGCGGCAGCACGAGCGGTCAGTCAGCGAGGAGATCCGCACCGCTGTTGACAGGTACCTGAGAGATCTACTCAGACTGAGAGAACAGAGGGAGAAGAGGAAATGACCTCTGAGGACGAGTACGACATCAACGCTCTACTGGACCCTGACCCATGGATGCTTCCACCTGGTGAGTATGTGGTAGCGGTCGGCCTGTTCACACGTGACGAAAACGGTAAGGGTCTCACAGTGAAACGGACTGAGGCTCACATACAGGTGCAGTCAAAGAAGGAGGCCAGGTACTACTTCAATCAGGTGTCAGATATGTGCCGGCGGGCAAAGAAGCTTGAAAAGGCGACAGGGAGGTTGTTCAAATGAAACATGAGGACGAGTACGTGTACGGGCTCTACAGAGCGGGGCACGAGTGTGAGGAACTCATCTCACTTCACTTCACGCAAGCCGAAGCCATGGCCGCTAAACAGGGTGACGTTTACATGTCCGTGAGAGAGTTGCCCATCCTTCCGCGGACTAACCCCCGACTCGGCTCCGCACAATCTCCTGAGTAGGCTTATGCAAGCAGACAAACTCAAACCGGGGGAGCTGAGCGCAGGTGTAATCGACAACTGGCATGAGGGGGCCGGCATATTGTGCAGCACGGTAGCGATCGTCCCTGTCGGAAATCTGCCAGAGGATAAACCACTTAGCCTGTTGGAATATATTGAGTGGAACTTCTCGCGGCCGTTGTGTAGACCCGATAAGAGTAAGGGACTTCGAGCGCGCTTCTCTGTACAAAAGATTCATCGTACGCTTCAAGCCCATATCGTTTGTGATAGTGGCTATCTCATCGGCATACACACACCACCCTCCGCTCTTATTCACCTGGATCAGGGCGGTACGAAACTTCCCAGCCTGCTCTTCTTCGGCCGAGAGCAGCTCCCTCTCTGTCGCATCGTCAGGGACATCGAGGGGCGGCGCAAAGATTACATACCGCTCACGTGTCTGTTCGTATTCCCACGGATGCCACGTGTCACGACGGACGAAACCTAGCGCTTCAAGTGCGGGGTATAAATCCTCATCCCTGCTCTTGGTGCCGAGCACTACGGCAAATGAGCGCATCTGTAGAATGTTCCGACAGAATGTTGTCTTACCGCTGCCCGTTTCTCCCACAGCGGCGATGTGTTCTCCCACCTTCCACCGCTCGGCAAACCACTTCTGAAACTGCGGCCAGTGGAGGTACGGCGGGAGCTGGAGGAAGTCCTCCTGCCCGCGCTGCTTGACCTCCCGGTCGTCTAGGTCAAGTGAACGAGATCGGCGGGTCGGGCTCAGGTTCAGGGCCTGCCCAATCGGGCGACTCGGTAAAGCCCGGCTGGGGCTCACCTTGCGGGTCGGTTTCAGATTCAGCGCCATTCTGCTCGGCCATGTTACCACCATCCGCCGGCGCACTGTCACCTGGAGAACCGGCCATCATCCCCCCGAACATCGCCTGCATCGCCGCCCCTGTTTGCTCCTCATCCATTTGTGTCGAGGCAGTCAGCCCTTCCGCTGCCGCCTGCTGGCCCAGAATGAACAGGGCAGGACCCCCGAGGTACACGGCCGCGAATGAGAGAAGGATACCTACCACTCCTCCCCGCGCGATCTTTTCCAACTGGGCACGCAACGGGGGTGAAAGCTTCGCTGCCATGACGAGCTGATCTGCTCCCCATGGTGCGGTCAGGGTGAAGTGTGTGGAGAGGTACATTTTACCCGCCGGCGTCGGGTAGAAGATCATCGACGGGATACTAGGGAAGACCAGGGCTTGTTCTAGCGCCTTTTTCAGCTCAGTGTCAGTGAGACCTTTGGGTTTGTTACGGGAGCCCTTAGGACGGCCCTTGTGCTTACTGCCAGGGGGAGGGGCAGGCGGCGGGTCGTCTAGTTTGAGATCGAGGGAGGGGAGATCAGACATGATCGACACCCTTCACGTTCATCCTGATCGGCCCGTCTGGGACGAAGTCCATTCCCATGTCCTTTTTATATACTGTCAGTCTCAGTAGTCTCCCGGGCGGAAGAATTATCCTGTCTGCCAGATGAGCTGTAGCGAGTTCGGCAGCGTCGGGATGATTCCGAGCTTCACATTCGTACCTCCAGAAAAACGTATTACCGGCAACGTCCCGACATTCAGCGTAGCTTACGTACATCGGATGGGAAGTCATTTCACTTCATCCCCTCACGCTTGAATGCCGCTCTTTTTACGCGACTCAGCGTAACATAGGGTGGGGTACAGTCTTCCCTTCTAGCCCATGCCCTGAGGGCAGTAGCCTCAGTAACCGGGTCTGACATTACCTCCAAGGCGTAGTCAATAGCCTCCTCCATCGTGTCACCCGGACACGCTCGATAGGTATGATCGAAGTCGTACCCGCTGCGGATGGTAACTCTCCACAGGTGAGCCATCACTTCCGCCCCACGAACCGCTCGGCAGGCGACAGTTTTTTGGGTGGCTCCTGCTGAATCTCGATCTGCTGCGGAGTCGCTGACGCCGGCGGGGGCGGAGCACCCGGTGCCGGCGCACCACCCTCAACCTGAGCGGGAGGTTGAGCCACGGGCGGTGGAGGTTGGGCACCATCCGGCGACGTCGCCGGCGGCTCACCTGTCATCTCCTCCTCACGGATCGCACCGATTCGGCGCATCTCCGCGATCGTCTCCTGCGCCGCCGCTTTACCCGAGGCCGCCGCGATCTTCTCCACCTGCTCATCGGTCAGCTCAGGGGCAATCCGCTGGACCTCTTTCTCCGCTGCCTCTGTTGCTGCCGCTTCGGTTTCCTGCTGTGTAGCACCTTCCTCGGCGAGCGCTTTCGCTGCCTGCTCAGCCTCAAGGTCTGCTGCTGACTTTACCTGTGTCTTTGTCGGCTGAGGCATCTCACACACACCATTCTCTATCTTCTGCCTGTCTCAAGCGCAAGTCCCTCAGGTAGAGGTAACTGTACGTTGTGGCTACACCCATCATGACGATCCATCGTCTCCGCCGTTTGCTCATGTCAGCTCCTCATCGGTTGCTCAGCCTCTTGCACGCGCTCCTCAATCATATCATGCTTGCCCTTCGGTTCGTAGGGCTCAGAGGTGGGTAGGACATCGTCGCACGGGAGGAATGTGCCGTCGGGTGCTACGCGCTTACCGGACGGCATTAGTGTGATCGTCCGATCTCCCGTCTCCCATGTGCGCCACACGGAGAAGTCCTTACGTGCCAGTGCAGACCCAATCCCAATAAACCTCTTGCTTACATACTCATATTGGGCGAGCCACCCCTCCTCTTCATACAGCTCTTGAAGCTTACGGAAGTCAACCTCGCGGGCAAAGAATCCGCGCGAGCGCAAGCTCTCCTCACCATTCTTCACCCCGAGATACACACCCGCCCGGCCGGCGAACAGCTCATCGTAGAATCCCATCTCCCAGCCTCCGAGCTGCGCCAGGTCAGGGAGGTGATTGTAGCTTCTAGGTGCCTGGTAGAAGATTCCGTCGGTAGAGATCATGATGACCTGCCCGTCGTGCTCCTCCACCCGGCACGCCTCCTCCAGCATCCGTGAGCGGGTACGTGCAGTCACCTCCCCAGCCCAGAAATACGACTGCCAAACAGGAGGTTTACCCTTTTGGTAACTGACACCCTGAGCGAGCTTTCCGTAGGTGCTGTTCAACGCCAGCTTGAGAACCTTCTCTGCCGCCTTTCCTTCACTCTTCCACTGGTTACGGAGATCGAACACCTCGCCCACCCACTCAAAGGGTTTTACGTCACTGCCATGCAGCACCCACCCCTCCAGTACGTCGAGCCTGTACCCCACGTCGAGGGCGGCTAACACCTCGCAGTTGTGATACCAGCCCTCACCGCTGGTAGGGTAGTACACATTCTT
>Ga0182024_10013105_pt1 | contig 16267 bp, 11 predicted proteins | sample P32metaG_FD_120480 | JGI IMG/M metagenome (GOLD analysis project Ga0182024, IMG submission 120480) | Permafrost microbial communities from Stordalen Mire, Sweden - P3-2 metaG (Illumina Assembly) | ecosystem: Environmental > Terrestrial > Soil > Wetlands > Permafrost | place: Sweden: Stordalen... | reverse complement strand
CGCCGAACCGTGTTGCGATCGATCCCATAGCGGCGAGCCAACTCCTTGATCCCCACGCCGCGCACGAAATACTCCCGCCGCAACTCGGCCCAACGCTCCACGTCCAGCACGCCCTCTCTCCCAGTCTCGATCAATTGACGATCGAACCAGGCTCACCAGCCCCCCGGACGCCTCAGCCAACGCCCTCAAAGGGGTGCAATTTCAATCGGCAGAGGGGGGTGAGTCTTGCATCGGCGCGGACATGAGCAAGCCTCACGAGGCGCAAGAGGCGGTACGATGAATCGGTCACATGCTTCGCGCAGCAATCATCGCCGCCTAGCACCTGCCGACAGGCAGGCCCCTTGACCATTCTGGTCTTCGAGGTCTGCTTGGCGTTGAAGACCCTGATTGACGGAGGTCTTCGATGCACCATCCCGCACACCAGCACCTACAGGTTCGAGCACGCTTGCTGTACAGCGACGCGGCGGTGCTTCGGTTACTCGCTATGTGCCATCGACGCCAGTGGGCGCTGCTCGATCTGGATGTTCGGCTGGTCGGAAACTGCCTACGCGTCGACATGGGACTCCGAGCATCGCAACTGTCGGCTGAGCGCGTTGCGCACAGTCTCGGCAACCTCGTCGACGTTCTGGAAGTCTCGACGACCTCCCATCCTTCGACACGCGCTGAGCTGGTCAGGTAAACCAGCTCGCCGCGACGAACACCGGCCGGGAGCTTGCGGCTCGAAGAGTGATGCCGCACGCGCAACCTGACGGCGCCCGCCGGATCCACCAGCGCGGACCGGAACTCGTGGGCTTGATCGTCGGCCAGGCTGTCGCTCCCGCTGCGGCAGCCTGAATTGCCCGTCCGTCTCCTCACCGACACGATCGCGGCGTCGCTCGTACTGGGGCTTCCCGGCGCACGGCTCATCGCTCGGGTCTACCTCTCGCCCGGACGCCAGGGTCATCGGGGCACCGCGACCTCGAGCGCCAGGGCAGCGAGACGTTCACCGATGACAGGCGCGAACTTGAAGCCGTGCCCGCTGCACGCTGAACCAATTACAAGCCGTCCGTGCCGCTCAATAATGAAGCGTTCGTCCGGAGTGTTTGTGTAAAGGCAGGTTTCGCTGGCAACCGGCGTAGGACTACAAAGGTCGTAGTGGCGCGCTGCCCATTCGGCTTCCCACCTGATGGTGTCTTCGTCGACGCAGCCGATCTCGTCGGGATCCGTCACCGGGCCGCCGCGATGCACGCCGATCTTTAGTGTGCCGTCCATAGCGGACAGCCCATAGGTCACCCGACCTATCGATTGCGGTGTCCAATCGGAGAGCGTGGGAGTCGCGTCAATACCCGGGACACGGAAATACGCTACTGTCTCTCTCGTTGGTAGCACGTTCAGGCGTATGCCTATCGGCTCGGCGAGACGCTGTATCCAAGCACCGGCAGTCACAATGACCGCCTCGGCGAAAATCTCTTCTCTCGCCGAGGTTTCGACCCGCATGCGCTGGCCGCTGACGCTGACACGTTGAACCTGAGTACCTTCGGCGAACTCAACGTTCCGCGCCCGGGATGCCGCCAAAAGCGCTTGCTGAGCTCGGTCCGCTCGAATGACGCCGCCCTCTGTCTGGAGGACAGCTGTGGCTCGGTCGTCGACTCTGATGCCGAAGCGCCGGCGGATCTCGGACCCGGATAGCAAGTCGAACTTGACTCCGTAAGCGTTCAGCGCCCGGCAGCGCCGGGAAACGTCCCCCACGTCGAGCGACCCGGTTAGGAAGAGGATCTGGTCGCCGCACTCGTCCTCAAGGTCTCGCCAGCGCTGAAGCGCGCACTGAGCCATCCGAACAAATTCGTCGTCAGGGTAGGACAGCTTGAAGATGCGGACACTGCCGTGGCTCGACCCTCGGACATGACCCAGGGCGAACTGTTCGATGACAACGACAGCGATCCCGGACAGTGCGAGCGTCCTCGCCGCGGCGAGGCCCATCACACCGGCTCCCACTACTACCACGCCCGCCTCGCGTCTCATTGCGCCAGCACACCACTCAACGCTATCCGGCCGGACAGCGTCGGCGTTTCACATCTCGCCGCCCTTCGAACGCTCACAAGCATACTAGCCATACATGGACGTAAACATGAAATTGTATATTACATACACCAAACCTCGACGTCAAGGTCGAGGGGTCTAGTGTGGGTCATCCCCGGTGGGATGAGGCGGGGGTTGACACGCCGGCTCGATCCCAACGCGAAGATCACTGCCCCTTCGCATGCGGGCACAACAACAACGCGACGTCATCGCCGGCTCGTGCGCTGCACGGCCATGGCCATCGGCGCGATACGCCCGGTAAAACCCGGACAAATCCATCGCCTCGACGGTGTCCAACATGAACCACCCGAGATGATCCCCGGGCAGCCAATCCTTCAGATTCGGCGGCAGCAGCAGTTGCTGCTCACGGTCAAACGAAATGAAGTTCTGGGGCATACGTGCGCCACGAACGCAGCAAGGAGAGGGTGTCCTGTTTTCCGTGTAGGCGGGGTTAGTCGGGCAGTCGGTCGCCGAGGTGACTTTTGAAGGCGGGGAGCGCTCCACTCTTCGCTCACTGGCAGGCGGGCGCGCAGCCCCAGGTTGGATACAAGAGCCCGGTGAGCCGAGATGCTCACCGGGCTCTGCGAGAGCCGAGAGCCGGGGGGGCCGGGGGGACTCCCCCCGGCGACTCAACCGGCATCGTCATGATTTTAGCCGGCCGGACAGCACCCCTTTGTGCGACAGCCCCACGCGATTGGAGCACGAGATGGCCGCGTCGGTGGAAACCCTCGTTGTCGTGCTCCGGACGGTGCGCCGATGCCGGCGATCTCGGCGAGCCGTTCGATCTCGGCGTCCCGGAGGTCGCTCAGCTCGCCTGGCAACTTCGTCACCTCGCGGCTTACGCGGTGCCTGGCTGCTCGAGCTCCGGCAGGTGCTCGACAAGGTACTCGAAGGTGCGCTCGAGCGCGGCCTGGATCGTCTGCTGCGCCAGGCGACCGTCGCGAAGGTCGCAGGCCAGTTTGAACGCCTGCAGCGACTGGAACGACTCCTCGAGCCGCTCGGCCGTCATCAGCGTGAACGAGTTGTAGCGGGCCGAGTGATCGAAGACAGTCTCGGCCGTCTCGAGTAGACCGGGCCGGTCGGCGGCCCGGTAGCAGACGAGCCGAAACGCCCACGCTGACTTCAGATATGTCTTCTCGTCGAGCGCCGCGACCGCCCGCTCGGCGACCGAGGACTGGGTCTCCATCAGAGCGAGTTCGGCGTCGGTCAGCCGCTCGGCCCCCAGTCGGGCGAGCCACGACTCGATCCCGGTGCGCGTCGCATAGAGTTCTTCGAGCGCGTTGACCGACAGCGGCGCAACGCGAGCGCTGCCGTGCGGGCTGAGCTCGACCAAGCCCTCTTTGGCGAGGTCGCGCACAGCAACCCGCACGGGCGTCACGCTGACGCCGAACTGGCGTGCGAGGTCGCGGTAGGGGAGGCGCACACCTGGCGACAGCGTCCCCTTGAGGATCGACTCTCGCAGTTGGCGTACGAGGTGCTGCTCAACCGTGCGATCCGGCCCCAAAGGTCTCACGGCCGCCAACTGAGCGGCGCCGAGCGCGCTGCCTTCGGCGCTCATCGGATCCTGTTCCTCCACTCTAGATCAAGCCTCGCTCCGAGGATCTTTGTGCTGTAGGTGTGACGTACGTCGGCCGCCAGTTCAGCCTGCAGCGCTGCGTACCTGATCGAGAATAAGATATCACGCGTGTCGGCTCGCGAAGCGTACTGAACCGCCCCGGCGCCCGGTGTGCCGCGGCGCGGATGTCCGAGGCATCCGCCACCTGCCCCGCCCTTACATCTCAAGCGTGGGGGACCTCGCGTTTGCCGCACAGGCCATCGCGCCGCGTCTGGCTTGAAATTTCATTTGTAATTTGTTATATGTAGCGCTCGATATGGGTCATCGGCTTGGCATTGACATCGGCGGGACCTTCACGGATCTTGTCTTGATTCAGCCCGACGGCTCGGCCCTCGCGCGGAAGGTTTCCTCGACGCCGGAGAACTACGCCTCGGCGATCGTTCGGGGGACGCGGGAGTTGCTCGCCGACGCTGGAATCGCCCCGGGGGCCGTCGGCGAGGTGATCCACGCGACGACGGTGGCTGCCAACGCGATCCTCGAGGGCAAGGGCGCAAACACAGCGTTGGTTACGACCGGCGGGTTTGGCGACGTGCTCGAGATGCGGCGACTGAGAGTCCCCGAACTCTATAACCTCGCATACAAGAAGCCGGCCCCACTCGTGCAGCGCCGCCACCGCTTCGAGGTGGACGAGCGCGTCGGACCAGACGGCGAGGTCTGGATGGCGCTCGACGAGGCGGCCGTAGCCGAGATCCCGGAACAGCTTCAGCGCGAGGAGATCGAGGCAGTCGCGATCAGCTTCCTGCACTCCTACGCGAACCCCGACCACGAGCGGCGCACAGCCAAGCTGCTGCGCGACCGGCTCGGCGGCGACGTCTTCATCAGTTGCTCGTCCGACATCCTGCCGGAGATCCGCGAGTACGAAAGGACCAGCACGGTGGTTGTCAACGCCTACGTTGGCCCGGTCGTTCGGCGCTATCTCGGTTCGCTGGCGGCAGACCTGCGAGCGATGGGGATCGAGGCGCCGCTGCGAGTGATGCAGTCGGGCGGAGGGATCACGACGGCCGACGCGGCAGGCGAGAAGCCGGCGCACATCATCGAGTCGGGCCCGGCTGCTGGCGTCATGGCCGCTGCTCGGGTTGCCAAACAGACCGGGCTCAGCAACGTCATCTCGCTCGACATGGGGGGCACGACAGCGAAGGCGGCGCTGATTGAGAACGGGCAGGCGGTCAAGACAAGCGAGTACGAGGTCGGCGCCGGGATCAACGTGTCGAGCCGTCTAATCAAAGGTGGAGGCTATGCGATTAAGCTGCCGTTCATCGACGTGTCAGAGATCGGCGCCGGCGGCGGCAGCATCGTCGCGGTTGATGAGTTCGGCCGACTGACGGTTGGCCCCCAGAGCGCCGGCGCCGATCCGGGACCGGTCTGCTATGACCGTGGCGGGGAGAAGCCTACGTTCGCCGATGCCCTGCTCGTTCTCGGCTTCCTGAACCCCGTGCACCTCGCCGGTGGTGACCTCGTGGTCAACCGTGCCAAGGCCGAACGGGCGATCGCGGAAGTCGTGGCCTCGCGGCTGTCGATGCCGGTGCCCGAGGCGGCTTACGGCATATTTGAGTTGGCCGTCGCGACGATGACTCGAGCCGTGAAGGCGGTCTCGACCTACCGCGGACGTGATCCGCGCGACTTCGCGCTGTTCGCCTTTGGTGGCAACGGCCCGGTCGTGGGCGCCGCGATCGCAACGGAGCTCGATATCAAGCACGTCGTCGTGCCGCAGTCTCCTGGAGTCTTCAGCGCGCTCGGGCTGCTGCTCTCCGACAGCGAATACGACTTTGCGAAGACGGTGACCGTTCACGGGCAGCGACTGGTCGCGTCCGAACTCGCCGAGGCTTACGCCGCACTAGAGCGCGAGGCGCGCGACGTACTCGTTGCCGAGGGCGTTCGCGCGGAGACGGTCAAACTGACCCGGTTTGCCGACATGCGCTATCTCGGTCAGGCGTACGAGCTGACGGTCCCGGCGTCCGAGTCGCTCGACGTCGAGGAGATGATTCGTTCGTTCGCGGATGAGCACCGGCGCACCTACGGCCACGCCTCAAGCGACCCGGTGCAGGTCGTCAGCATTCGGATCGTCGCTCGCGACGGTTACGAGCGGACCTCGCTCACCGGGCTACGCACAGAAGCCGCCGGCCGGTCGAACGGCGGCGGGCCCAGCGAGCGCGACGTATTCTTTGGCGCGCGCGGGCTACTGCGCACGCCGGTGATCGGTCGCGGCGCGCTCGAGGCCCAGGCGCTTGACGGCCCGCTGATCATCGAGGAGTATGACGCGACGTGCGTCGTGCCACCTGGGTGGACGGCGAGCCTTGATCAGCTGCGCAACATCAACCTCGAGGCGCTGCAACGCTGATGGCGCTCGACCCGATCACGCTCGAGGTGATCCAGAACGGGCTCGCCTCGACCGCCGACGAGATGGCGCTGGTGATCATGCGCAGCGCCTACTCGCCCGTGGTTCGCGACACGATGGACTACTCGACTGCGCTGTGCGATCGCAACGGTCATGTGATCGCGCAGGGCCTGACCCTGGCGGTTCAACTCGGCACCTTCCCGACGATCATGCGCCACGTCGTCGAAGAGCACGCGCCAGACGCCCGGCCCGGCGACGTGTACATCGCGAACGATCCGTACGGATCCGGCGGCCAGCACCTGCCCGACATCTACATCATCGAACCAATCTTCGTCGACGGCGTGCTCGAGGGCTACGCAGCAACGATGGCCCACCACAGCGACGTCGGCGGCATTGCCGCCGGCAGCTCGGCGGTTCACGCAACCGAGATCTACCAGGAGGGCCTGCGGCTACCGTTGCTCAAGCTCTTCGCCGAAGGCGAACCGAACGACACGCTGTTCGCGGTCATCGCTCGCAACACGCGCCAGCCGACCGAGGTGCTCGGCGATCTCCGAGCCCAGATCGCCGCGTGCAAGATCGGCGCCGGCGGTCTGGCGAGAATCGTCAAACGGTACGGCGCGACCCAGGCACGAGCCTATATGGAGGAGCTCCAGCGGGTCTCCGAGCAGCTCATGCGCGCCGCGCTGACGGCGATCCCGGACGGCGTTTACGCGTTCCGTGACTACATTGATGGCTACGGGGAGCACCCGACCCCGCTGCCGATCGACGTGCGTGTCGAGGTCTCCGGTGGCGCGCTGACAATCGATCTGAGCGCCCCCGAACAGGTGCCGGCGGCGCTCAATTGTCCGGTTGGGCTGGTCTTTGCGGCCTGTTACTGCGCGATTCGTCAGGTAATCGAGACGGACATACCCAACTGCGAGGGGTACATGCGTCCGATCACGATCAACGCACCCGAGGGGACGATCGTCAACCCGATTCTCCCAGCGGCGTGCGGTGCTCGCGGGGTCGTGGGTTACCGCGTCTACGACGCCGTCATGGGAGCGCTTGCCCAGGCCGTCCCGGACAAGGTCCCGGCGCCCGGCGAAGGAGGACCAACGCTGGTGGCGTTTGGCGGCTGGCACGGCGGACGGCAGTTCGTCCTGACCGAGGTGATGGTCGGCAACTGGGGAGCACGCGCCGATCGCGACGGCCCGGAGGGGATTTCCAATCCGCTCGCTAACCTCTCAAACCAGCCGGTCGAACTCATCGAGGCCGACTTTCCGCTCCAGATCCTCCGCTACGGGCTCGTGCCGGACTCAGGTGGCCCCGGCCGCCACCGGGGCGGGCTGGCGTTCGTCCGCGACTACCGCCTGCTTGCCGACAGCGCACGGATGTCGATCCGCTCCGACCGACGTGACCACCCGCCAAACGGGCTCGAGGGAGCCGGCGCAGGAGGGCCGTCGACCTTTGTCCTGAACCCCGGCACCCCCGATGAGTGCCTCCTGCCGGCGATGCCGATGGAGGCGATCGAGCTGCGTAAGGGGGACGTCGTGCACCACGCGTCGGCCGGTGGTGGCGGGATGGGCGATCCATTCGAGCGCGATCCGCAGCGCGTGCTGGACGACGTGCTCGACGGCAAGGTCTCGGCCGACGGGGCGCGCGAGCGCTACGGGGTCGTCGTCACGGACGGGGCGGTCGATCTCGAACTGACGGCGGCCGCGCGCGAGCAGTTTCGCACGGCACTGAGCCCTACCGGTTGAGCCGATGCTCGATCTGCTGATCAGGGGCGGCGTTGTTGTCGACGGATCCGGGGCACCGCCGTTCGAAGCTGACGTGGCGATCGACGGCGAGCGAATCGCGGCGATCGGTCCGGCCCTTGGTCTCGACGCCGCGGAGGTTCTCGACGCCAAGGGTCGCATGGTGACCCCGGGTTTCATCGATATTCATAGCCATTCAGACTTCACGCTTCTGCGCGACCCGCGGGCTGTCAGCGCGATCCATCAGGGAGTGACACTCGAGGTCGTCGGCAACTGCGGTCACGGTTGCTTTCCGATTCGCGATCCGGCCCTTGCCGCGGTTGCGATCTATGGCTATGACGAGGAGACCGCGCTCGACTGGGTCGACGCAGACGGCTATTTCAAGCGCCTTACCGCCGCCGGTCCGGCGGTCAACGTAGCGAGCCTTGTGCCGCACGGACAGCTACGCCTGAGCGTGCTCGGCTCCAACGAGCGCCCGGCGACCGAGGCCGAGCTGCAGATGATGGGCAGGGAGCTTGAGGGCGCTCTCGAACAGGGAGCGTGGGGGTTCTCGACCGGACTCGAGTACGCAGCCGAGCGGGGCGCCCTGGAGTCGGAGGTTGCCGCGCTCTGTGGGCCGGTGGCGCGGCGCGACGCGCTCTACGCGACACACACACGCGAGCGCGACCAAGGCGCCCCCGCGGCGGTCGATGAGGCGATTCGGGTCGCCACCGCGAGCGGCGTCCGGCTGCAAATCTCGCACCTCGTCCCGCGCAGTGGGAGCGCCGAGGCGACCGCGTGCCTCGACGTGGTCGAGCGTGCGCGCGATTCGATCGATGTCGCGTTCGACATGCACACTCGCCTCTACGGGATCAGCTACCTCAAGGCGGCGCTCCCAGCCTCGGCGCTCGCCGGAACGCCAGAGGCGGTCGCGGAGCGGCTCGCCGACCCCGCAGTTCGAGCCGAGCTTCGACGCTACCGCAGCATGTTCAGCGTCGCCGACTGGGGAACGATCGTTCTGCTTGACAACGAAACGTGGCCGGAATACGCGCGGAAGAGCATCGCCGACACGTCGTCCTCGCGCGGGCAGCAAGCGCTCGATACGGTCTACGATCTCCTCGCAGCAGCCGCCCGGACCGGCGAAACGCTGACCGTGCTGCGCATGTGCCACACCGAGAGCCAACAGCGCGAAGCGTTCGCGCATCCTGTGTGCATGCCGGGATCGGACGCGATGACGCTCGCTCCGGATGGGCCCCTGGCCGCCGTCAGCTTTCACGGCGCCTACACTTGGGCCGCCTGGTTCTATCGCTTCCTCGTCCGCGAGAGCGGGCTGCTTTCGCCTGAGGAGGCCGTCTTTCGGCTGACGGGGCTGCCGGCTTCGCGGCTCGGCATAGAGGATCGCGGCACGCTACGCTCAGGCGCCAAGGCGGACATCGCTGTGTTCGATTCCGAGCGTTTCGCCGAGACTGGAACGACATTCGAGCCAAACCAGCTGGCGACGGGCGTCGATCACGTGCTGGTCAACGGCACGCTGACCTTGCGCGACGGCCAACTGACCGGTCGGCGGGGCGGGACTGTCCTGCGGCGGAACGCGTGACATGCAGTCGCTTGCGCAAACACTCAAGGAGCAGCTGACCGGGCCGCGCTGGACGGACAGCAGCCTGTACGTAACCGAGGCCCGACCCGGACGGGCGACGGTCGACGGTCACGACTGCCTTCTGCTCTGCTCGAACGACTACCTCGGGCTCGCGGGTGACGCGCGCGTCGTTGAGGCGGCCGCATCGGCCGGGCGCCGCTTCGGCTTTGGAGTCCGGGCGTCACGGACGTTTATGGGCGATACGACCATCCACCGTGAGCTCGAGGCCGCGCTAGCGCAGCTAAAGGGCTCTGAGGCGGCACTTCTCTTCAGCTCGGGATTCGCCTGCAACCTCGGCGTTATCAGTGCCCTCGCCGGGCCGGGCGACCTGATCTGCAGCGACGAGCTCAACCACGCGAGCATCGTCGACGGCTCGCGACTGAGCCGGGCTGCCCTGGCGATCCACCGTCACTGCGACGTCTCGGACCTCCGTGCTCAGCTCGATCAGCATCGGCCCGATGGGCGCACGCTGATCGTCACCGAATCAGTCTTCAGCATGGACGGCGATCTGACGCCATTACCGGCGATCGTCGAGTTGGCGCGCGAGCGCCAGGGTGTTGTGATCCTCGACGAGGCGCACGCGACCGGCGTGCTCGGACGTGCCGGTGAGGGATTGCTAGGTGCGCTCGGCCTCCACGGCCAGGTCGACGTAGTTACGGGTACGCTCGGCAAGGCGCTCGGCAGCGTCGGTGGGTTCGTGGCCGGAAGCCGCGACCTGATCGACTTTCTCAGCCAGCGAGCGCGAACGTTCCTCTTCGACACAGCCCTGCCGGCGCCCGCGGCGGCCGCCGCACTCGAGGCCGTGCGGATCATGGCCGCCGAGCCTGAGCGTGTCGCAACGCTGCGACACAATGCCTCGCGTCTTCACAGCGGGCTGCTGGCGTCCGGCTACCGCGTCGTCCGGGCTGATAGCGCAATCCTCCCGGTCGAGTTCGACGATCCACAGGCCGCGCGCGGCGTCTGCGAGCAGCTACTCGAGCTCGAGATCGTGGCGATTCCGGTCGGCCCGCCGCATGTTCGCGCCGGGACATCGCGCATCCGGGTGCAGGCCTCGGCGGCACACACGGACACCGACGTCGACCGCATCCTCACCGCGTTCGCGGCCGCCGCTCCAAACCAGCCGGCCTGATGGTGGTCCCACAGATCAACGTCACCAGCCAGCAGGGCCCGACGCTGGCGCCGAGCCGCGTCGACGAGCTCGAAACCCCGGCGGTCACGATCGACCTCGACGCGGTCGAGTGCAACATCGAACGGATGCAGGCCTACTGCGACAGCCACGGCCTCGGTCTGAGGGCGCACGTCAAGACGCACAAACTTCCACGTGTTGCCGCGGTCCAGATCGATCGCGGCGCCGTAGGGGTCGCCTGTCAGAAGCTCGGCGAGGCCGAGGTCATGGCCGATGCAGGCATCGAGCGGATACTGCTCACCTATCCGCTCGTCGGGGAAATAAAGTGGGCGCGAGCGGCGCGTTTGGCGAGCCGGGTACAACTCAGTGTGATCGGCGACTCCCAGCTGATCGCCCGTGGCCTCGCATCGTTCCTCCCGCCGACAGGCTCGGTTGGCTTCCTGGTCGAGTGCGACACCGGATTTGGTAGAGCCGGAGTTCAGACCCCCTCGGAGGCGCTCGAGCTTGGACGCGCGGTGGCCGCGATTCCGGCGCTGCGCTTCGACGGGCTGCTGACCCATCCGGCCCCGAGCGCCGCGCAGTCGTGGTTTGCGGCCGCCGTCCGCCTCTTCGCCGAAGCGCGCATCGAGGTACCGACCATCAGTGTCGGCGGGACCCCCCACGCCTACCGGGTACACGAGCGCGTGGCGCTCGCAACCGAACTGCGGGTCGGCGTCTACGCCTACGGCGACCGCGCCTGCATGCTAAGAGGCGAGCATGCCCTTGCGGACTGCGCGATGCGCGTCCGAACCACCGTCGTCAGCCGACCCACACCAAGCCGCGTGATCCTCGACGCGGGCTCAAAGACGCTGTCGAGTGACCTCGCAAACAGCACCGACGACGGCCTTTTCGGATTCGTCGTCGAGCACCCTGACCTACGCCTCGCGGCGTTGTCGGAGGAGCATTGCCACGCCGAACTCACCCGACCGTCAGCCGCGCCCGCGGTCGGCGACATCGTCACGCTCATTCCGAACCACGCCTGCGCCGTGTCGAACCTGCACGACCACGTCTATCTTCACCGCGGCGGCAAGCTGCCGGAGCACGTTCGGGTCGCGGCCCGCGGTCGCGTCCAGTGAGCAACGCGACAGTGACACCAGCGGTCAGTCGGCGCGACCGCTGTGTGCCTAGACTGGAAGGCCCATCACAATGGAGGCTGAGCCCTCGACTTCAAAGTTACGCTGTGGCACCATCGCCAAGCTGGCGTACCACCACGGAGAAGACGCGCGGTACGTCGAAATGCGAAACGGCCTCCCACCGCGACTGCCCTTCGAAATCCGTCGCCCCGCGGGCACGGGCATGAGGCTCAGCAAAGATCGGATGTTGACTACGCATGCCGGCAGCATGCCACGGCCACAGGTCGTGGTCGACATGCTGTCGGCGCAAGATCGCGGCGAACCTCTGGACCAGGAAGATTTTGATCAAACGATGGGCCGTGCCGTTCGGGACGTAGTCGCCAAGCAACTCGAGGTTGGGATAGACATTCCGAGCGACGGCGAGATGAGCAAGATTGGTTACGCGACCTATACCCGTCACCGCCTGAGTGGATTCGAGGGCCCAGGAAGTGCTCCCCGAGCACGCCCGGCCGACCTCGACGCGTTTCCTGAGTTCGCGGAGTATCTCGTTACATCGGGATGGGGACCGAAGTACTTCCGCCCCGTTTGTCGCGGACCTATCGAGGTGAAGGACCGAACGCCGCTCACGAAAGATATCGAGCATCTCCGCGCCGCCGTTGGCGACTGGGACGGTGAAGCCTTTATGAATGCCGCCTCGCCGGGGGTGATCGCCGTGTTCCAGCCGAATGAGTATTACCCGACCCAACAGGCGTATCTCGCCGCGCTCGCCGAGGCCATGAAAGCCGAGTACGAGGAGATCACACGGGCTGGGTTTGTGCTTCAAGTTGACTGCCCGGACCTCGCTATGGAGAGACACATCACGTTCCGCGACGAAAGCGACGACCAATTTATACGGCGCATCGAGGAGCACGTCGATGCGCTTAACCACGCCCTAAGTAACGTTCCCGCGGAGGCGGTACGCATGCATGTTTGCTGGGGTAACTATGAAGGCCCTCATGTGCTAGATATCCCATTTGCGAGGATCGTGCAAGCGGTGCTGAAGGCAAAGCCGGCCGCACTTCTCTTCGAGGCGGCGAACCCCCGGCATGCGCATGAGTGGGCGATCTGGCAGATAGTTGACTTACCGGACAACAAAGTGCTCGTACCCGGCGTCATAGACACGACAACAAACTATGTCGAGCATCCACACCTTGTCGCAGAACGTATCTGCCGCTTTGCGGAGATCGTGGGACGAGAGCGCGTTCTCGCTGGCACCGACTGCGGGTTCGGGACGATTGCTGGCTCTGGATCGGTCCACCCCTCGATCTGCTGGCCAAAGCTCCGCACTCTCGCGGAGGGCGCACGCATAGCGACCGAGCGACTCTGGTAGGGCTGCAAACGGCGAGCGGATTGCGTGCGATCGCTAATGCGACCTTGCGGGCGCAGGGCGCAGGGCGGAGTGCCCGATAGGCCAGCAGGACCGGGGGTGGTGGCGGCCCGTCGTGTGATTTCGACGACCGTTCGCACGCCTATGCTGAGCAGCGATCACATTTGGGCGATACGCCGCGCAAACGCACTCGACGGCCGGCCCATCGTCAAAGATATCGCTACCCGGGCCAGCCCGACGGTGTTGCAATGCCAGCTCTTCGTACAGCAGACGTCCGGGTGGGGTGGCGCGCCGTTGGTGCAACGCGACCTGGCGCACCGACTTGGTGTCTCGCAGACGCCGGTCCGGCTCGGGCTGACGGAGCTCGCGCGAACCGGGCTGGTCGAGGTCGGCGCGAACGGGCGGGCCCTCGTTCGCAGCCTGACGCGCGAGGATCTCGAGGAGCTCTACGCGGCGCGACTCGGACTCCCGGGGCTTGCGGCGCGGGTGGGTGCGGCGATGGTCGGCCCGTCGGAGCTCGACACGATGCGCTCGCTCCTGCCTGAGCTAGGCGCCCTCGCGGAGCACGGTCACCTCGACCGCTACCTCGAGCGCCGGTGGCAATTCCACGCGACGTGCTATCGCGCCAGCGGTCGGCTACGGCTCCTCGGCGAAGTCGAGCGGTTGTTCTGGCGTGGCGAGCGTTACCACCGACTGGCGCTGTCGGAGGTCGAGCACCGCCGACGTGCGGTGGCAACGTGCGGTTCGTTCTGGGAGGCCTGCGCCCGAGGCGACGGCGCCGATGCCGATGCCGAACGGATCATTCAGACGGGCCTCCGCTGGGCGGTCGACCTGATCGCAGGGTCGCTGCCGTCGGAGTTCGAGGCGGTCAGGACGTGAGCGGCACCCGAATCGGCGCCGACGTCGGCGGAACGTTTACCGACCTCGTGTGTCTCGACGACGACGGCCGCGTCTCGTTCACGAAGGTCGTGTCGACGCCCCCGAGCTACGATCGCGCGGTCGTCGAGGCTGTTGCCACGATGACCAGCGGCGATCGGTCCGTCGAGGCGGTGGTGCACGGCACGACGGTGGCGACCAACGCCGTGCTCGAGCGGCGAGGCGCGCGACTTGCGCTCGTGACAACAGCCGGCTTCCGCGACGTACTCGAATTGCGGCGGATGCGCATGCCGCACCTCTATGACTATTTCTGGACGAAGCCGCCCCCACTCGTCCCGCGTCGTCTGCGCTTCGAGGTCGCCGAGCGGATTGCCGCCGATGGGACAGTGCTCCAGCCGCTCGAGGTGGACGACGCCCGCGCGGCGGCTCGACGGCTTGCGGCGGCGGACGTCGAGGCTGTCGCGGTCTGCTTGCTCCACGCTCACCTACACCCGGTTCACGAGGAGCTTCTAGGACGCGTGCTCCGGGAGGAGCTTCCCGAGATCCCGATTTCGCTGTCGAGCGAGATCCTGCGCGAGCAGCAGGAGTACGAACGGACCGCGACCACCGTGGTCAACGCCTATGTGCGGCCGCTCATGGGCCGCTATCTGGGCGCTCTGCGAAGCGGCTTGCGCGACGCCGGCGTGCAAGCGCCGCTCACGATCATGCAGTCCTCCGGCGGCGTCATGACAGCAACGGACGCGGCGGAGCGCCCGGTCTATGCCCTCGAGTCGGGACCGGCCGCCGGGGTCGTCGCGGCCGTCGCGCTCGCGCGCGCGCTTGGCCTTGACAACGCCATCACGTTTGACGTCGGTGGCACTACGGCGAAGGCCTCTCTGATCGAAGCCGGTCAGGTCTCCCGCAGCCACGAATACGAGGTCGGGGCGGCGCTCTCGGCCGGTAGTCGGCTGCTGCGGGGCAGCGGCGAACTGATCCGGATCCCCACCATCGACATTGCGGAGGTCGGCGCCGGCGGTGGTTCGATCGCGTGGCTCGACGAAGCCGGCGGGCTGCACGTCGGACCGCGAAGCGCCGGAGCCGCGCCGGGTCCGGCCTGCTACGGCCTGGGGGGCACCGAGCCGACGGTCACCGACGCAAACGTGGTCCTCGGCTACATCCCGCCCGGCCCTTTGGCATCGGGTGACCTCGTCGTCTCGCACGAGCGGGCGGCCGAGGCGGTGACGCGCCTCGCGGACTCACTCGGGCTCTCGACGCTCGAAGCGGCGCGCGGGATCCACGACCTCGCCAACGCAGCGACGATGCGCGCACTCCGTGCCGTCTCGACCGAACGAGGCCGCGATCCAGCGGATTTCGCGTTGGTGGCCTACGGTGGCTCCGGGCCGGTTCACGCCGCGGCGCTCGCGGCCGAGCTCGGAGTCCGTACAGCCATCGTCCCGCCACTGGCCGGGCTGTTCTCTGCGGCCGGGCTGCTGTTTGCACGCGCCGAGTACCACGATGTGCGGTTCTGCCGCGTCAGCGCGCGCGAAATCGATCTCGAGACGCTGCGACTACTCGACGCCTCGATGCGCGAACACCTCAGTGGGCTGATCGCGGGAGCGGCCTCGGAATGGCAGCGCGTCGTCGACATGCGCTACCGCGGTCAGAGCTGGAGCGTTCAGATCGAGTTCGCCGGCGAGCTGAGCGCAGACGCGATCGCCGGCCTCATCGAGCGCTTCGAGGACGAGCACGAGCGCCTCTATCGGACCAGGCTCGAACCCGGCTCCCCGATCGACATCCGGGCGCTACGCCTTGTCGCGCTCGGGCCGGTGCACGAACGCTTCGCGCTGCCGGTGAGCGCGTCGCGTCAGCCGGACGGGACGCGCGTCGCCGATTTCGGGCCCGGCTACGGGAGCGTTGAGACGCCGGTGCGCTCGCGGGCGTCGCTCGGTGCCGACGCCGTACACGGCCCCCTGTTCGTCGACGAGTACGACACGACGGTCGTCGTTCCGCCGGACTGGACCGCGCGACTCGATTCGACGACGCAGGCCCTCATGCTCGAGCACTCCGGGCCCGAAGGCGGCGGCCGCGCGGCGGCGAACGTGAATCTGCACGCCGACGCGGTCGCTCGGCGCCTCGTCGCAAACGCGCTCGAGACGGCGGCGGACGAGCTGGCGACGACGATCTTTCGAACCGCACACTCGGCGGTGGTGCGAGACGCGATGGACTTCTCTGCCGCGCTCTGCGGCCCGACCGGCGAGACGGTGGCGCAGGCGGCGACGATCCCGCTTCAGCTCGGGTCGATCCCAAACGCGATGCGGACGCTCTTCGAGCACTTCGGCGACCGCTTCCGTCCGGGCGATGTCTACATGGTCAACGATCCGTTCGACGGGGCAAGCCACACTCCGGACGTGTTTGTCGCCAAACCGTCGTTCGCCGGCGAGCGCTTAAT
>Ga0182024_10013104_pt1 | contig 16267 bp, 14 predicted proteins | sample P32metaG_FD_120480 | JGI IMG/M metagenome (GOLD analysis project Ga0182024, IMG submission 120480) | Permafrost microbial communities from Stordalen Mire, Sweden - P3-2 metaG (Illumina Assembly) | ecosystem: Environmental > Terrestrial > Soil > Wetlands > Permafrost | place: Sweden: Stordalen... | reverse complement strand
ATCATCAAATTTACGCCATACCCGGTGTTTGCGGGATTTGTGAACGGCATAGCGCTGTTAATTGTAGTGGCGCAGATTAAGCCATTTTTTGTCATTAATGGTGACTCAGCTCTGCCAGCGCCACAGCACCTGCTCATGCTGGCCTTCGTTGTCGGCCTGGCAATCCTGGCCATTTTCTACGTGCGCATTGCGAAGAAACTCGCACTTCCTCCGTGGACTGCGAAAGTGCCTGGAACAATCGTCGCGTTCATTCTTGGAATCGTCGCGTATCATCTGGCCAATTGGCTTTTACCCGATTTAGATCTCGGGCCGGTGATCGGTAAGCCGAGCTTCGCTATGACCTTACCGCTGCTGCATGTTTTGGAACCGGACACTACCGCACACATCTGGACGATCGGTTGGAATCTATTACTCGTTTCGCTGATTTTGGCGGTCATCGCCAGCATGGAGACGCTGATGGCGTTGCGACTGGCGGTAAACATAGCCGAACTTGAAGTTCATCCGATGCGCGAACTTGCCGCGCAGGGATGCGGAAATTGTGCCGCAGCTATGTTCACCGCAATCGCAAGCGCGGCGACGCCTACTCTGCTGCTCGCAGCCTTTCGCGCTGGTGGCCGAACGCGGCTGACCGGAATCGCAGCTTCATCGACCATATTGATCTTCGGCGTCATGTTCTCCGACGCAATCGCAATCGTTCCGAAGGCCGTATTATCTGCTGTGCTCATCTCCGTAGCGGTCATGATGTTTGACACCTGGAGCATTGGCTTGCTGACATACGTCGTTCGCAGGTCATCGCCGCTTGGGTGGCAACGCGCCTTCTACGATTTAGTTATCGTCGCCGTGGTGATGGGCATAACTGTAATGACGACTATCGCCATTGGCGTGATTGGCGGTTGTCTTCTGTCCGTCCTCATTTTCGCCGTCAATATGAGCCGGCCCGTGGTGCGGCACAGCTATTGGGGGCACGAGATTTATTCAAAGCGCATCCGGTCGGCGGAAGACATGGCACTCCTCAAGAAAATGGGTGACCGCCGGGCGGTGCTTCAGCTTGAAGGAGCGCTATTTTTTGGCAATGCAGAAGACCTCTCAATAAAGGTGAAGCAGCTCTTCGTGCATGCCGAGATGATTGTCCTTGATATGCGGGCGATTACGGACATCGATGTCTCTGGATCCAACATCCTGCGCAATATCGTGAGCCGGAGCCGGGAACAGAGCAAGAGACTCCTGTTTTGCAACATCCCGGCCGCACAGACCACAATTGTGAGAAATCTGTTCGACCAACAGGAATCAGCTGATGCCGCACTCAAGATCGATCTGGAGTCGGCGCTGGAATGGATGGAAGAAGAGTCATTACGGGCTAATCTCGACCAGCGCAGCCTTTCTGGAGTGCTAGCACTTGAGCAAATTGACTTTTTTGCCGGCGTTTCCACGGAGGAACTGGAACAGATCCGGCAAATACTGAAGTTTTGCCAATTCAAGTCCGGCGAAACGATTTGTCAGGAGGGTGACCCCGGCGACAAGATGTGGCTGCTGGCGAAGGGTAGCGTCAGTGTCCGGCTCTACGTGACCGATAGCCGAGGGAGTCGACGAATTACCAGCCTTGGACGTGGCACAATATTCGGCGAAATGGCGCTGATCGAAGGCGCTCCCCGATCGGCAACGATCGTGGCAGACGAGGATGTAGTTTGCTACCAACTCAGTGGTGACGATTTCAACATCCTGCTTCGCGACCAGCCGGACATCGCAGCAAAAATCATGCGCAACACTGCGCGCGAGCTCGTGCGCCGACTGCGACAAACATCCGAAGATCTCCGTCACGCAACAAGCTAAATGCTGTCGTTACCCGCAATCGCCAATTAATATCGATAGATTCACGCCGGCGCCGGTTGTCTGCACGCTTGGAGTTCTCGCTCCAGGCGCTCCACATTCTGTAGCAGCCGTTTGCTAGTAAGCCTAAGAAAATAAAATCCAAAAGTCGGATTTTGGAAATAAAGCTCACTCACTTTGTCATAGGTAATAGCCAGAACCTCGACGTCTTCGATGCATTCGATTGTTTGTGTTCGCCGATGATCTGTTGTGAGAAAACCAAGTTCCCCGACGATTTGTCCAGGAGAAAGTTCCAAGTTAAGCTCCCGCACCTGGCAACTGCCGCTTACAACATAAAACAGTTCGTCGGCGTGGTCTCCTTTGTTGAATAGGACATCTCCCTTTCGATAGCTGCGTTTATGCATGAACGGTTTCAGCCAATCCATTGAAAGCTCGACCTGAGATGAGGTGCGCACCTTTTTTATCAGCTGCAGCATCTCGTAAAGACGCAACGAATTGAGCGGAATAAGGATGCCGTAAAGCACAAAGGTCGGATATGACGGGTACATGAAACCATAGACTACAAAAAGCAGATTGCTGACGATCTCGCAAATACGCAGAGGCACCATCGTCTTCATGTAGTGGCTGGCAACATAGAGTGCCCCAGCAATAAATCCTAGAATTACCGTAAAATGCATGCCGCCCCCTTACCGTGCTGGCTTCAGACGTGAAGCCTCTTAGAGGCCGAAAAATACAGCCATTCACCTATCTATTCCAGATCTAGGCGCGCGAATGGTTCACACGACTGGCGCCATCTGTATCAGTTTCTGAATTTAAAGTCTGGCTCAATCACAGATCAATAATCTGACCCTCGCGTGCCGTGATCGTGCCGGGGCGTGCGTCATTAGCCTCAGCAGCAAGTCCATCCATGAAATCGTCGTCATGAGATGGGTCGTGATGGAATAGGCAAAGTTGTCTGGCATCAGCTTCATTCGCCAACCGAATACCGCGCAGCCAAGTAGAATGGCCCCAGCCCAGCCGAGATAAGATTTCCGCCTCCGTGAATGTGGCATCATAAACGACCAAATCGGACTTACGGGCCAGCGACACAAGTTCACGGTCGCATTTGCCCGGAAACCCTGCCGTGTCGCTTAGCAAAGCAAATGAACGTGACTTATATTCAAGCCGGTAGCCGCTTGCGCCATCTGGATGATCAAGCGGCGCGGTCTTCAATGTTACGCCACCATATGGGTGCAGAACATCGCCGGATTGAAAATCGTTATACTCGATCACAGCCTTGAAAATCTCCACCTCCACCGGGAACAACGGAGAACTCATCAACTTGCGAACGACCTGCTCGATGCCATCCGGCGGCAAGAGATTTCCCGCCCAGATTCGGACGCGATAGCCTTCGGTAAAAAACGGCGCGAAGAATGGCAAGCCGATGACATGATCGAGATGACAATGCGTGAGAAAAATATCGATGTCGCGAATTTTCCCATCCTTAACAAGCGCATTGCCGAGTGCCCGCAATCCGGTGCCAGCATCGAAAATGAGCACATGTTTACCACATCGCACCTCGATGCAGGCCGTGTTGCCGCCATAGCGAATCGTCTCGGCTCCTGGACAGGGGATGCTACCGCGCACGCCCCAAAAACGAACTCGCATGGAGGGATCCAACATTGGTTTAACCCATAAAGATTCGTCCAGTATTAGGACTGCCATAGTCATTTTGTGCCGTCTACACCGACTCAAAATTGTGAGAAATGAAATTTGATATTTCGGTGATTACTAGCACGGCAATTAGCGCCAAACCTGTGATGGATTTCACCGCGGAGAGAAATAATCAGGTTTAGCTGCAGACCGCTCTGAGAGAGCGCTGAATTGCAAGACATGCAGATCGATAAGTACATCGGTGCGGGCGCCCCAAAATCATTCGGCTCAGGCGCTCCTGGCAAAACGAGATGCCCGGAATTCCGACGCATTCTCCACGTGGCTTTCCGGAAACCTCGCGGTCTGCTATTTGTTACGCTGTTTCGACGTCCAACTTGTAGAATCTCAGACCACTTTTGATTGACCCTTATCTTCCAGAAAGCGCCGCGATGCAGCCAAGCAAAATTCGCCATGAAGAGGCCCAACGCCTACTTGGAAACTGCATTCTATTCCGAGATTTAAAGGCCCAGGAACGTAACGCAATTATCGGCCGAACCCGCACTCGCGCTTTTGATACCGGCCAATTGATATTTGCATTCGGATCGCCTAGCGACAATATGATGGCTGTGTTGAACGGTACCGTACGAATTAGCGTACCGGCGGCAGATGGTAAGGAGTTTTTTTTGGCTCTTCTCCAGCCTGGCGAGATATTCGGAGAATTAGGCGTTTTAGATGGCAAGGAAAGATCAGCCGACGCTATCGCAGATAGCCCCTGCACGCTTGCGATTCTAGATCGGCGCGACGTCTTATCGTTCCTGGAGCAACATCCGGCGGCGTGGCTGAAGCTCGTTATGGTCTTATGTGAACGCTTACGCAGCGCTGATCAGCTGCTCTCCGAGGTGGCGATGCTCCAATTGCCTGTGCGTCTCGCCAAAGCAATGTTGCGTTTAGCAACAGGCAACGTGGCAATATCTAAGTCACCCCCCGGAAAACTTACTATTCAGTTTAGTCAGCGGGAGTTGGCAAACATGGTGGGTGGAACGCGAGAAAGTGTAAATAAATGTCTCGCTGCATGGCAGCGCGAAGACATCGTTCAAATCAGTGGAAAGACGATAATTATTTCCGATAAATTGGCCCTCGAACATATATCAGAATTGGGTTGATCAGCTAAAATCGTTCGCAACCGCTCAAATCGCCTTCGTTTGGACCAGCCGTTCGTTATTTTCAATTAGACGCGCAATGATGAGCTGTAACACGGCGAAGCCGAATGTGCGGTCCTGAAAATAGAGCTGCTTGGCCTTGTGTTCGGTCAACTCGAACAGACTGCAGTCGGTACGGCAAACGACCGTCGCGGTACGTGTCTGATTCGTTGCAAAGACGCCAATTTCCCCGACGACCGCACCCGACTTGAGCACCTTGTTGATGTCAGTGATTTCCAACTCTCCGTCCACCAGATAATAAAGCCGGTCTGCCTTCGCGCCTTTGTGGACCAATGTTTCGCCGGCACTAAATTTTCGTCTCGTCATGTATGGCAACAAGCTCTGGACCGATAGATCTTCGCGGTGAGCGTTGCGCATGTCGCGCACCAAACGCTGAAATTGGATCAGGCGCAGGGCGTTCACCGGCAACAAGATCGCGTGCAGTATAAAAACGGGATAGAGATGATCGACATAGCCGTAAGTCATAAACAACACATTGCTAATAAGCGCCAGGATACGCAAAGGAATCATGGTGCTCATGCAAAAGGTCGCGAGTACGGCCGCGGACGCCGCATACCCCAATACGTCTACCAATGACATGGCGATCCCCCAAAAGATGCAGATACCGGCTGATGCGATGTTAATCGAACACGGGCGATAAAAAAGTCCCCAAGTGCACTTTGGACAGCATTGCTGGCCTAATTTGAGATAATAGTTCTGTCAGAAGCCTTCGAATCATGAGAGGCGGCATAATTTTGTTCATTAATGCAAAGCGGTTGTAGCCCAGCAAGAAAACTGGGCGATTATCCCCTTGAAGCAGGTCGTACAGAATAGGCGATAGGGCTCGTTTACGGAAATTTTAGATGTGTCGGCGATGCTTAATTTATGAGGACGCTCCGGACGTTTCTCAAAGACGAATCCGGGGCCACCGCGATTGAGTATGGCCTGATCGCCTCTGGCGTAGCACTCGCCATCATCGCCGTTGTGAACGGGCTTGGTACCAAGCTGAACACCAAGTTCACGTCGATTTCGACGCAATTGCATTAAGCGCCGCCGTAGGCCCCCTCTTTCATCGAAGCCCCGGCCTAACCGCCCGGGCTTTCTCATTTCACCGTTTTCATGCCTAGCCCCAAAATCTCAATAAAAACTCGTCTAGGCTCGCGCGCAACTTCCTGGGTACAACCACGCTCGCCGCCGTGCTGTATTTTATAAAATTGTGAGTTCACCCTAGTCTAAGGAACCTTGGCAGCATGGGATTACCGCGGATTTTGTATTCGCTGGCGGCTTCTGCAGCTGTGATGCATTTCACACACGTGCCGCAAGCTTAAATGATAGTCGTCATATATGAAAATTAGGCAGACTGTGGCCGTTAGGGACTAGCGGACACGAAAGCTCAATCGAAACAACCAAATAAGGTTGGACATGACAATAATCACAATTCCTGAGTTAGCTGCGGACGCATTGGGCTCATTCTTGTCCTCAGACATGAAGCGCGCGTTTGGCTCCTCGCACGTGCGGTTAACCGAATTGATCCCGTCCATCGCGCGACTTGCGCTCGAATGCATTGGAAACAGCGACGCGCTTTATCATAATGTCGAGCACACAATGCTGGTGACATTGGTTGGACGCGACATTTTACGGGGGCGCGCGCTCCTGGTGCGCACAACCCCGCAGGACTGGGCACATTTGCTCGTCGCATGCCTCATGCATGACATCGGATACGTTCGTGGCATTCTCACAGGAGATCAAGAGGGCAGCTACGTAATCGACGATACAGGTCGCACAGTTCCGGTGCCACGCGGATCATCTGATGCCGCGCTTAGTATGTATCATGTCGACCGATCAAAACTGTTCGTTCTGGACCGTGTGGCCGAGGTCAAATTACTCGACGAGAAACGTATTGCGCGCGCTATCGAGTTCACTCGATTTCCTGTTTCGGAGAACGAAGAGGAAATTGATGAGGAGGCTTCGCTGCTGCGCGCTGCGGATCTTATTGGCCAACTCGGCGACCCTCGATACCTTTATAAGACAAATGCGTTGTATTGCGAATTTGAGGAGATCGGCATGAACAAAAAGCTTGGCTATAAGTCGCCAGCAGACCTCGTCGATTTATATCCTCAATTCTATTGGAGTAGTGTTTCACGCCATGTCCAAACTGCAATCCGCTATCTGAGCGTAACTGAGAGTGGTCGCCAGTGGGTCGCGAACCTATACAGCAATATTTTTCGTGCCGAGCGTGCGATCGGGCAAGCATTACCAAGTGCCGAGCGGAAGCCGCAGCTGGTTGTGGGAAAGTGAGGTCAATCCAAAACATCCGATGGCGCACCCTGAGTCACGATGACCTCGCTTGGGTATGCCGCCGTGGCCGCCAGTTAATAGAACCGAATCGACAGGTTGTTAAACGGATAAATTATAAAATTCCAGCTCAGATGGTTTGGCCACGCAGGAGGCCTTTCTTCGCACTTGAGGTCATGCGGGTATTTGCACGCCGGTTAGTCGCCTCGAACAAGGCTATGTGATCGCGGGTTCTGAATTCTCTGGTTGCCCAAGCGGTCGCCTCATTTGCCGACGAGCCAAGGCCGCAGGCCCATTTCGGGCCGAGACCCAAATCGTGTTAATGCACAGCTAAATGAAACGTATTGGCCTGCTACCAGAACGTCGACTTGTTCGCGGTCCGCAACCGGCGCGCTATCGCGCGCATGACCTGAAGCGCGAAATCCGGCGTCTGGCTAACGAGGAATAGGAACTGCTTCTCTGAAATCGTAACCAGCGTGACGTCGGTCGCGGCGATGGCGGAGGCACTACGCGGCCCGCCTTCGATCAGCGCCATTTCGCCGAAAATATCATTGAAGTAGAGGGTGCTGAGCAAGCGATTGCCGAGCTGAATTCTTACGCTGCCGTTCTGGACGACATATAGTTCACTTGCCTGGTCACCCTCTTTGAATATCGTCGCTCCTTGTTTGAAAGAGCGTATGGCGCCCCCGGCTCCGATGAGAAGATTGAAATCGATAGCGTCATCCAACATGGGCATATATTCTTCAATGCAACAAAATGTTATTTTACCACCATTCAATGGACTAAGCGATCATTATACCGTCTGATGACGTCTCGAGAAACGTTGAACGTATTCGTATAACAACGGAGGAGCTGCGCATGTAGCATCGAATCGGCTAAATAATTAAAGTCGGCAAGATTTTCAGCAAGATCTGGGCCAGTTGGTTAAAGCGAAATCGTTCTAAGGTAACATTATTGAGCTACGGTCCTGGCCTGTGGTGTAGGTATTTTCACTCGAAAAGCGTACTACTTGGATCAACTATTGTGATTAGAAGACTTGGTTTCGGTCGTCTTGCAAAACTGCCTCAGAGGAACGTAAGCCCGATCTATAAAGTTCCAACGTCGATTTATCCCCATGTCAGATTACCGCCTCGAAAACCGATTCTGGTTCTTTAAAACCGGTGCGTATCGGGTGTTGCAGTACATTGTCCTGGCGGGTGGGCTAGCGGCGATGACTGCGATGACAACATCCAATATCAACCCGGAATTGCGAAGCTGGCTTGCGATTAGCCTGTGGTGTTGCCTCGGCCTTTTCGCTTGCGATTTGCTGGTCAAGATTTGGCCGCTGTCGGGGACCGCCGGTGCTTCAAATTATTTGTTTTCCGCTGCTGGCGTGATTGATGCACTCGCGATACTGCCAATTCCTATGGCGTTGCTTATTGGAGTTTCGCCCGACACCGCGTGGTTGCTGGCATCGCTATGGGTGCTCAAACTTACGATATTCGTTCCAGGGTTGTCGCTGCTCGGGCGAGTTATTTCGCTTGAGGCCCGACTACTAGCAAGTGTGCTCGTCATTTTCGTAATCGTTCTATTGCTGGCCGCAGTGGCAATGCATGTGCTTGAACGCGGGAACCAGCCGGCTCAGTTTGGCAATTTGCCATTGTCGCTGTGGTGGGCTGTTACAACACTAACTACCACTGGCTACGGCGATGCCGTGCCGCAATCGTTACTGGGCCGTATGATCGCCGGAGTCGTCATGATCTGTGGTCTGGGCGTTTTTGGACTATGGACAGGCATTCTCGCCACTGGGTTTGCGACCGAGTACCGTCGCCGCGATTTTGTCCGCAATTGGGATCTCGTGACGCGTGTGCCATTCCTTCGCAATCTAGACCCGCCCGCCGTCATCGCCCTCACGCGGTTGCTGCGACGGCTTGAGTTGGCGGAAAGGACTATCGTGGTGCGGCGCGGACGGCCGGGCGATTGCATGTATTTCGTCGTTTCAGGCGAAGTCGAGGTGGAGATCGAACCGCAACCCGTTCGTCTTGGACCGGGCTCATTCTTTGGCGAGATCGCCTTGCTTGAAGGTGGCGGAACTCGCATGGCAACCGTGGTGACAACGGCCCCTTCGACGTTGCTAATCCTGGAAGTTTCCGATTTTCGCGATTTCATGGCACATCATCCCGAGCTTGCTAGGACAATCGAGATGGAATCCGTGCGCCGCGCAAGCGTAATCAAAGGCAGATCGTTCGATGCACACCAATCGCCATAGAGGGCTGATTGCTATGCAACGGACCGCACGCGCCTTGCGCAAATGTCTGCCATCATTATTATTTGGAGTTGCTGCCGCCGAACAGAATGCGTTGCGGATGATTTGCCAGATCCGTCACCGCCTTATCGATATGGATCAAGGCACGATGCGCATCGCCGCCGACGGTATCGATCTGCTTTGTCGCAGTCGCTGTCAATTTGTTAACCCCAAGGGTGATGTCGGCGGTTCGCCGGTCAAGATTGTCGGCCAATTGACCAAATGACGCTATTGCGTCCGTACTATTTGCCATCAACTTGTCAATCTTGTCGCCGTTACGTGCCAACGAAGTGGTAAAAGTCTCCAGATTTTTGATCGCGTTATGCAGCGCTTCCTGGTTTTCAGCGATGACTGCATCGGCCCTGCTCAGTGTTTCGCGAATCGCCTGCGACATATCCTGACCTGCGTTCAAATCCGCCTTCAAGGTTGCTGGTTCTCCCGCTCTTGTTTGCAACGGCTGAGCCAATGCGGAGCCACCCTTCAGCAATACCGAGGCGATTCCAGTCAGGCCCGCATATTCCAGCGTCACCCGCGTGTCCGCGCGCACCGGCGTTGCCTGATTTACCGCCAGCATCGCCGCGACCTGCCCGGGATTGTCGGTAAGCCGCAGATCCGTTACTTCGCCAACGCGATAACCGTTGAATAGGACGGGCGCCCCAATCCGCAGCCCAGAGATCGACCCATCAAAAATTACACGATAAGAAGCGCTTTCTTTGCTTCCGACTGATTGATGGAGCCAGTATACAAAGCCAAACGCACCCGCGATAACGGCGAACGTAAAAAATCCGATCAAGACGTATTTTGCCCTGTCTTCCATTGATCAACTCCAACTTTAGCCTTTTACCGCTACTTGCCAGTCCGCATGTGCCCGGACACCGTGGAAATAGGATTTCAGCCAAGGGTGCTGCGAGGCCATCATCTTTTCCATCGTGCCTGCTTCGATAATCTTGCCATCCCCCAAGACCGCAATCCGGTCGCAGGCACGATGCAGGCTGTCGAGGTCATGAGTGACCATGAACACCGAAATCCCGAGTGTTTGCTGCAACGTCAAAATGAGTTGATCGAATTCGGCCGCGCTGATCGGGTCAAGTCCAGATGTAGGCTCGTCCAGAAACAGAATTTCTGGATCCAGCGCTAACGCGCGGGCCAACGCAACGCGTTTGATCATGCCGCCCGATAGTTCTGACGGATAATCGCGATACACGTCGGGCTTTAGGCCAACCATTTCCAGCTTAGCGATCGCCATCTCGGTCGTAAGGCGATTCGATAGACGGAGATATTCGCGGATTGGAAACTCAACATTCTTGCCGGCGGTCAGCGACGAGAATAACGCGCCTTGCTGGAATAGGACACCCCAACGTCGGTCGATCGTCCGTTTTTGGCTGTCATTCGCCTTATCGAGATCGACGCCAAATGCCTCGATAAGGCCCTGCCGCTTCGGCATCAGCCCAATGATGGTGCGCGTCAAGACCGACTTGCCTGCACCCGAAGCGCCGACAAAGCCGAGGATCTCGCCGCGATACAAATCGACGTCAATGCCATTCAGGACCCGATGTGACTCCACATCGACGACCACGTCGCGAACCCGGATTACCGCGTCGGTCGGACCATTCGCCATTGGTTACATTCCGATCGACGCGAAAAAAATGGCGAAAGCGCCGTCAAGCACGATTACGAGAAAGATCGATTTAACCACCGAACTCGTGGTTTTCGCGCCGAGCGATTCTGCGCTGCCCCGCACCTGAAGTCCTTCGACGCAGGCGACGAGGCCAATGATCACGGCCATAAACGGAGCTTTGATCATTCCCACTTCGAAGGTCTCGACCGAGATCGCTTCGCGCAGCCGAGATATAAATACGACCGGGTCGATACCACCGTAGAGCCAAGCAACAAGCCCGCCGCCGTAGAGAGCGGCCATTGAGCCGAGAAAGGTTAGGATCGGCACCGCAATGACGAGCGCGATGATCCGCGGTAAAATTAGTACCTCGATTGGATCGAAGCCCATCGTGCGCAGGGCATCAATTTCTTCGCGCATTTTCATCGAGCCGAGTTCGGCAGTGTAGGCGCTGCCGGATCGGCCGGCCACCATGATGCAAACGATCAGCACACCGACTTCACGCAGCACCAGCACCCCGACCATATCGATAACGTAGACGTCGGCGCCGAATTTCCGAAAATGAAAGATGCCTTGCTGGGCAAGGATAGACCCGATCAAGAAGGTGATCAGCACAATGATCGGCACGGCGAGCCATCCCACGCGCTCCAGGTGGTTTACCATTGAGGTAAATCGAAAGCGCGTTGGGCGCACAGACACGCGCGTTAACGCAAGGACCAGCGCTCCCGCCATCTGCGCCAATAGCTGGATATCGGAGCCCACCGCAGCCATCGTCCGCCCGACGCTCTCCAACGTAGCGAAGATGGGGTTCGGCCTCGGCGGCTCGGCCGTTAACTCATGGGTACCGGAACGGATCTTTTCAAACAGACTGCGGTAATCTTCAGAAAGACCGGTAATTTTGGCGCCGCACCCCTGTTTGCTCCAAATCCGCAGTGCGCGTTCGAGAAGCCAAGCACCATAGGTGTCAATATGGTCGACCTGCGCCAGGTCGATCGCGACGCTGCGTAGTGGAAAATTCGGGCGCGTCACTGCATCGATCAGCGGCTCGAGTGCGCGCGCATTCTCAGCGGTCCACGATCCAGATGCGAAAAGGTCGAGTCCGTCGCCGCGCTGCTTGGTGAGCAAGGTTGCTACCGTCATGGACCCGCTCCTAGGTCAATGCAAAAGCGCCGAATGCTTTTGCACTCTTCGGGCCCCACGCCCACCAGTTGGCGCGCCCGACAAAACTAAGACGAAAAACCCAGCGGACGCGTCTGCGCAGCGTTTACGAAGCAATGGCCACAACAAGCTAAAAAATAATCCTCCCACATCCGCCGGATACGTCAAATGTCCATTAACAAATTGTTAACCCTTGCAGAAATAGTTCAGTTTTTATGGTTAACGAATAACTAATGAATGCGGCCACAAACCATTTCGATAGTTTGGCAGCTGCCCTGCTCGCGCGAAGCTACACGTGGCCGTCATTGATCGCACAGGATGCCCAATCTTCGGTGCAGGGCAGTTGGCCCGGGTTTGGCGCAGCCATCACCTGGTTCCCGTCGTCCGTCTTAGTTTTCCGTCCCATCGCTTGGCCAACGGCGCGGCGATGCCGAATTGGTCAAGCACACGCACCACGATATGGTCGACAATATCGGCGATCGTTTTCGGATGGTTGTAAAAGGCCGGCATGGGCGGGACGATTGTAACCCCGGCGCGGGCCAGTTTCAGCATGTTCTCGAGGTGCAATTCGGAAAGCGGCGACTCGCGCACGACCAGCACCAGCCGTCGCCGTTCTTTGAGAACGACGTCGGCCGCACGATGGACGAGGTGCTCGCCGTAACCGTTTGCGACGGCGCCCAGCGTTCGCATCGAGCACGGGATCACCACCATGCCGTCGGTAATAAACGAGCCGGAAGAAATCTCGGCCGCCATGTTCGCTGGATTGTGATAAACGCTGGCCAGGGCGCACACCTCCTTAAAGGTATACGGTGTCTCATGCTCGATCGTCCGGCGTCCCCAGTTGCTGATGACAAGATGCGATTCCACGTCGCACTCCTTGAGCACCTCGAGGAGCCGCACACCTAGAATTGCCCCGGTTGTGCCGGTCAGGCCGACGATCAGGCGTCGCATGGGTCGTTTCCCTCTTCAGGCGCTGCGCCCGTATAGTTTCAAAATGTATTCGGCGAATCAAATAGGAAAGCAATAAGCATTGATACCTCTTGCGCCTGAAATGACGCAGATATCGCTCTCAGGCACGGCATTTTGACACGACATATCGGTCGACCATTGCGCATTCGAAGGCGAGCCCGCATTGTCGAGCCGGACGAAGCCAAGGGAGCGCGCGCCGTTTGATCCGGATCGGCATTATTGGGCTCGGCTGGTGGGGCAAGCAGATCGTGACCTGCCTGACGGCAAGCCCGCGTTTCAAGGTCGTGGCCGGCTGCGACATCGATCACAACACAGTTGCGCCCTTTGCCGCCTCGAACGGCTTCGATCTCGTCGTCGACTACATGGATTTGCTCAAGCGAACCGACGTCGATGCGATCGCGGTGGTGACGCCGCATTTGCTGCACGAGGAAATGGCTGTCGCCGCGCTTGCCGCCGGCAAGCAGGTGTTCTGTGAAAAGCCGCTGGGGCTCACGGCGGCAAGCGCGGAACGTATTCTCGTGGCTAGCGCAAAGGCCGGCGGCGTGCTCGGCATCGGCCATGAACGGCGCTACGAACCGGCGATGGAGGAGATGCGCCGTCTGTTCGAGAGCGGCGCGCTCGGCCGCCTGCTGCACATGGACGCCAATGTCAGCCACAGCAATTTCCGCAAAATGGATTCGTCGAACTGGCGACGCGACCCCAAGCACGCGCCGGCCGGCGCCTGGACCGCGCTCGGCATTCATCTCGGCGACATGTTCGTGTCGCTCGCCGGCCAGCCGGCCCGCGTCGCCGCGCGGACCGCGTCACAAATATTCCCGGCCCCGTCGGAGGATTTCGTCAGCGCGGAAATCGATTTCGCCGGCGGCGCGCGCGGGCGCATCACTTGCCTGTCGACGCCGCCGTTCTACGGCCGCTTCACGCTTGTATGCGACCAAGGCTGGGTGGAGGTGCAGGAAGGCGGCAACGTCGACAAGGGCATCCCGTCGAGCTTCGTGCATTGCGCCGCGGACGGCAGCCGGCAGACGCGCAGCTATCACGACGTCAATACCGTGCGGTTGAATTTCGAGGCCTGGGCCGACGCCATCGAGGGCCGTGCGCCCTATCGCTTCACCACCGAGCAACTGCTCGGCAATATCCGCATCCTTGACGCCGTGGTCCGTTCGGCGGCGGCGGACGGCAAGCCGATCATGCTGTAGGATCCGGCTACAGGCGCCACATGCAGCACGAAAAAGAACAGGTCGCACTCAGTTCGATCGCGGCGTCCGCCGCGCTGACGATCGCCAAGGGCCTGGTCGGTCTCGCCACCGGCTCGCTGGCAATCCTGTCGGAAGCCGGTCACTCGCTGATCGATCTCGGCGGCACGATCATGACTTATGTGGCCGTGCGCATTTCCGGCAAGCCGGCCGACGAGGAGCACCATTACGGTCACGGCAAGGTTGAAGCGATCACCGCGCTGGCGGAAACCGCCCTGCTGTTCCTGCTCTCGGGCATCGTCATCTGGGAAGCGTCCAAGCGGCTGATCGAGCACGAGGCGCATATCGTCGAGGCCACCGTCTGGGCCTTCGCCGTCATGATCGCGTCAATGGGGGTCGATTTCTTTCGCGCCCGCGCGCTGTCGCGCACCGCGAAAGAAACGCGCAGCCATGCGCTGGAAGCCGACGCGCTGCATTTTTCATCCGACCTGTGGTCCTCGCTGGCCGTGCTGGTGGGCCTCGCGGGGGTTTATTTCGGCTTGCCATGGGCGGATTCGGCGGCGGCGCTGGTGGTAGCGGTGCTGGTATGTGTTGCCGGCTGGCGGCTCGGCCGCCGCACCATCGACATGCTGATTGACGTGGCGCCGGCGGGCGCCGCCGATCAAATCACCGCCGTCGCCGCGAAGGTGCCTGGCGTGGTCGCGGTCGAACAGGTGCGCGCGCGCGCGGTCGGCGAGACGACTTTCATCGATTTAATCGTCGCCGTCAGCCGCACGCTGCCGCTCGATCGCGTGACCGCGATCAAAGCCGCGGTCACTCAGGCGATCTGCGCGCAGATGCCGGGGGCGGAGCCGATTGTCACCGTCGATCCGGTCGCGCTCAGCAACGAGAGCGTACTCGACCGCGTCATGGTGATCGCGCGCAACCGCGCGCTCGCCGTCCATCATGTCACAGTGCATGATCTCAACGACCGCCTGGCGATCTCGCTCGACCTGGAAGTGGACGGCAAGCTCTCGCTGCGCGACGCGCACGCCCTCGCGGACGGTCTGGAAAGCGCCATCGCCGCCGAACTCGGCGGCGGCGTCGAGATCGATACCCACATCGAGCCTTTGCAGCCGCACCGCGCCGGCGGCCGCGAGGCGTCGGCCGAGCGCGTGACGTCGGTCGCGATCGCGCTCGCCGAACTCGCCGCCGATGGCCGCACGCTGCGCGACGTGCACGACGTGCGGGTGCGCGAGACCGACGAAGGCGAAATCGTCAATTTCCATTGCCGCGTCGATCCTTCCTTGAGTGTGCAAGACGTCCACGAAAAGGTCGACGCGGTCGAACGCGCCCTCAAGCACCGCTCGCCGTCGATCAAGCGCGTAATCGGCCACGCCGAACCGGCGCGGTGATCCTTCTTCCTTCCAATTCCGTGGCGGACATCCTAGATCAAAGCTTATGCGCACCGATACCGCCCAGCCCATCCGCCTGAAGGATTACCGCCCGCCCAACTGGCTGGTGGAAACCGTTTCGCTCGATTTCTTTCTGCATCCCACGCAAACGAAAGTCCGCGCGACGCTCTCGCTCAAGCCCAACCCGGAGGCGGCCGCCGCCCCGCTGGTGCTCGACGGCGACGGGCTCACGCTCACCGCGCTCAAGCTTGATGGAACCGTATTGCCGCCGGAAAGCTATGTGGCAACGCCCAATTGCCTGACCATTCCGCAGGTGCCGAACGCCCCGGTCACCCTGGAGATCGAGACGCTGGTCGATCCGACCGCCAACACGCAGCTCTCCGGCCTGTACCGGTCGAGCGGCACTTTTTGCACGCAATGCGAAGCCGAGGGCTTCCGGCGCATCACCTATTTCCCGGACCGGCCCGACATAATGGCGGTCTACACCACCCGCGTCGAAGCCGACAAAGGCGAAGCGCACGTTCTGTTGTCGAACGGCAATCTGATCGAGAGCGGCGACCTGCCGGGCGAACGACATTTCGCGGTCTGGCACGACCCGCATCCCAAGCCGTCTTATCTGTTTGCGCTGGTCGGCGGAAATCTCAGCGCGATCGAGGATCGCTTCGTAACGATGTCGGGACGAAATGTCACGCTGCGCATCT
>Ga0182024_10013103_pt1 | contig 16269 bp, 16 predicted proteins | sample P32metaG_FD_120480 | JGI IMG/M metagenome (GOLD analysis project Ga0182024, IMG submission 120480) | Permafrost microbial communities from Stordalen Mire, Sweden - P3-2 metaG (Illumina Assembly) | ecosystem: Environmental > Terrestrial > Soil > Wetlands > Permafrost | place: Sweden: Stordalen... | reverse complement strand
TACCCGGAGTTCTGACGCCGAGCGAAATCATCGCGGCGGTGAAAGCGGGAGCCGACTTCGTCAAAATCTTTCCCTGCTCCCAGGTCGGCGGTGTGGATTACCTGCACGCCTTGAAAGCTCCGTTCCCCCACGTATCGTTTATTGCGGCGGGGGGCGTCAACCAGCAAACCGCGGGGAAGTACCTGGCGGCCGGCGCAGTCGCTGTCGGAATCGGAGCCGACTTGATCCCGCCGCGCGCCATCACCATCCGCGAGGCGGATTGGATTGAAGAGCTGGCGCGGAGATACGTGCACACGGTGAAGTACTTGCGCCAACCCGAGTGGTCTTGACCGCGACCTGGCTAACCGCTGAGCTAAGGGCCCGATGCGCACAGTGTAACTCCGGCGGCCTCAACGATGCGATTTCCGCAGCCGGTAAGGCAACCCCCGTCGGCCTCCGTTTTGACTGTGTTGGAGGAGCCGGACCAGGGGTCCGGCGCGGACGAGGGCGTCCGCCCCACCGTGAGTTGTTTGGCGAACTTCTGACTCAGGACACTGGCCTTTCCTTGAGTACTACGCCTAAAGACGCGATAATCCGTCATGCCTCAGATTTGTCTGGTCTGCCAAAAGCACGCGGCCGATCGGGGCGGCGTTTGCAACGCTTGCCGACGACGCGTACTGAAAGATGCCGTAGCCCCGACGCTGCGTCCGCGCATCTGGATGCTGGCCGCTCTCCTGGTTGGATTCGCGAGCATCGGATCTGGCTTAGTGGCAGCAGTGGTAATGACGCATCAAAGCCCGTTGTGGAGTCACCGCTTGAAACAGAACGGATTGCCTTCCAGCAAGTCCCCCGTAATTTACCAGACCAGCATGGTGGTGGAGCAAGTCACCCGCAAGGTTTACCCCTATTCCATCGCGCCAGGCGGCGCGAAGAATCTGGACGAAGCCAAGCGGGCCATGAAGGATCCGGCCATTCAAGCGAACTATGCGAACGTCGACTTCGCGCATTTGAGGCAGGTGAAGCTGAAGAAGAGCTTCTCTGGATATGCGTCGTATCGATGGGACGAGAAGATCTATTGGACTTCGAGGGAGCTAACGCTGAGGGTGGGCGAGACGGTATTCACCGACGGCGTGCATCTGGTCCGTGGGCGCTGCCTGAACTCTTTTTCCCAGTTTCCCATGCTGCCAATCCGGCCGAATGAGCCTACGGAGCAGGTCTTGGACACACCCGTGGAAATTCCAGTAATTGCCTACGCATTTTTGAAACTCCCTGTCTTTGCGCCGGAACTGCCGCTATCCCCCGGAGCACTCACGCCCACTGTCCCGATCTTCCCGCCCGCGTCGCCTGCAACGCCCGGCGGAGGCGTCTGGTTTCCGCTCATCCCTATTATTCCCCCCATCCACAGATATGTGCTGTCCGGTCCAACGTCACCATCGTGATTGTGTCTGCTGGCTTATGGCTTGAGGCGGCGCGTGATTTTGAGACTGCCGAATTTGTCCACAGAAAAGCTCCAGCCAAGCGGAACCAGCGTCGTAGAACCGTAGTCCAGTATCAGCGCGGGACCCCTGAGCGATGCCGCAGAAAGGCCTGCGCGCGTATAGACTGGCGTGTTGCGCCAACCGCTTCCGCTGTGAATGCGTCGAACGACAGGTCTTTTCACCCGGCGTGACGCGGAGTGCTTCGAGATCAAGCGGGGCTTCTCAACCGCAAGCCGGGCGCGCACGCGAATGGCGACAATCTCGACGGCGCGTTCCGGATTCGAGTAACCGTACACGCGCTGGTGTTCGCGATGAAACGGCGCGGCGGGGTCGGCGGCGCGCCAGGGCACGGTAAGCTCGTAACTCTGGCCCGCGTAGCGAATATCGGCGGAGCGGATCAGTTCAGCGTTCCGAAGATCCTTCCGTGCGGTCCGCTCCAGGCGCAGGAATTCGCGCTCCAAATCGGAACGGTTCAGCACCCCGGCCGCGTGATCGCGTACCTGGCTTGCGAGGAGCATGCCCAGCGCGGAAAGAGCGCCCGCGTATTCGGGAACCAGGACCGTGTGGATGCCCAACTCCTGCGCTATTTCGCAAGCGTGCAGTCCGCCGCAGCCGCCGAATGCAACCAGCGCGAAGTCGCGCGGATCGTGACCGCGTTCCACGGAAACCAGACGGATGGCCCGCTCCATGTTGGCATTGGCGACCCGCAGGATGCCCTGCGCCGCTGCGATGCGGCCGATCTTGAGCAGGTGCGCGATGGAATCCACCGCCGTGGCCGCTCGTGCGGTATCCAGATGCATCTCGCCGCCGATCAGTTGGTCCGCCGCGATGCGCCCCAGCACCACGTGCGCGTCGGTCACCGTAGGCCGGTCGCCCTTGCCGTAGCAGGCCGGTCCAGGATCGGCGCCCGCGCTCTCAGGTCCTACGCGCAGCAATCCGCCTTCATCCACGCGCGCGATGGAGCCGCCGCCCGCGCCGACGGTATGGATGTCGAGCATGGGCACGCGCACCGGCAGGCCGTCGATGGATGCTTCCAGCGTTTCGCGAGGCTGGCCGTCGCAGAGGCTGACATCGGTGGAAGTGCCGCCCATATCAAAACCCAGGATGCGCGAGAAACCAGAGAGCTTGGCTACTTCCAGCGCTCCCACCACGCCGCCGGCGGGCCCAGAAAGCACCGTGCGCACGGAATGCCTTCGCGCCTCCTTGGTCGACATGAAGCCGCCGTTCGATTGCATGATCGCGATCGGGTGGCGGCTCGCGTGTTCCAGTTCGGCCAGATACCGATCCATCAAAGGGCCGACATAGGCGTTGATCAGCGTGGTTGAGGTACGCTCGTACTCGCGGAATTCGGGGCAGACATCGTGCGAGCTACAGAGATAGCCCAGGCCTTCCAGCGCCGCCGCGACGCGCTTCTCGTTTTCGGGATTGCGGTAAGCGTGCAGAAAGCAGATGGCGATGGATTGAACTTTTGCGCGGCGCAGGCGCGTTTTCAAGCGCACGATCTCAGCCGCCGATGGAACCTGGGCGACGGTTCCATCGAAGTAAGCCCGCTCGCGCACGCCGAAGCACATCGAGCGCGGGACGATCGGCGGTCGAAGCTGCGGGGTGAGATTATAAAGTTCGGCGCGATTCTGACGCCCGATGTGGATCACGTCTTCGAAACCCGCCGTGGTAATCAGCGCGGTTCTCACGCCTTTGCGTTCGAGCAGCGCGTTGGTGGCGACGGTAGATCCGTGAATCACTTCGGCGCGCTGGCCAGCCGCCGCTTGAGCCAGTCCGGCAAGAATTACGCTGGCCGGTGAACGCGGGTTCGAGCGCAGCTTGAACGTTTCAATGGAGCCGTTGTCGTGAACGACAATGAAGTCGGTGAATGTCCCTCCGGCGTCGATTCCGATGCGCATGGATTTTCGGTCATGATAGCAGTAGGGTGATCGAGCTAGCGAACGTCAGCAAGGTTTTTCAGGGGAAGCGCACGGTCACTGCGCTCGAGAATGTGGATCTGTTCATTGGACGCGGAGAGATGGTGTCGATCGTTGGGCCGTCGGGCTCTGGCAAATCGACGCTGCTCAATTTGATCGGCGGACTCGACACTGCCTCGTCGGGAGAAATCGAAATCGACGGACGCCGGTTGAGCGGATTGTCCGACGACCAGTTGACGCGCCTGCGCCGCGACAAAATCGGATTCATTTTCCAGTTCTTCAATCTGCTGCCGACGCTGAGTTGTGTTGAGAATGTCGCGATCCCGTTGCATCTGCGGGGGTGGCCAAAGAAAAAGATCGAGGAACGCGCCAGCGAGTTGTTGAAGCTGGTGGGCTTGTCCGCGCGCCGTGAGCATCTGCCGGACGAGCTTTCTGGAGGAGAGCGGCAACGCTGCGCCATCGCGCGCGCGCTTTCGGTGTATCCTCCGGTCCTGCTGGCCGATGAGCCTACGGGCAATCTGGACACGCACACCGGCGCCGAGATTCTCGCGCTGATCCGCGATTTGCACGAAAACCTGGGCTCCACGGTTTTGATCGTCACGCACGATGTTCATGTGGCCGAGAGCTGCGCGCGTCTGGTGGCCCTGCGCGACGGGCGCATCGAAGAAGATCGCGCCGGCAAGGTGGGCGTACCCGTTCATGATCCTGCTGAAACTCATTAGCTGGCCCTATGTCCGCCAGCATCTGCCGCGCTGGCTGCTGACCATCGCGGGAATCGTGCTCGGTGTTGCGGTGTTTGTCGGCATCCACACGGCGAATCAATCGGTGGTCTATGCGTTTCGTCAGACTGTGGATCGTATCGCGGGATCGACGCAACTGCAGATCTCGGCCGGCGAAACGGGCTTCGACGAAAATGTTCTGGAGCGCGTGCAGGCCGAGCCGGAGGTGCGCGTCGCGGTGCCCGTGATTGAAGCCGTGGTCGGCACAGGCGTCCAAGGGCAGGGCAATCTGCTGATCCTGGGGGTCGACATGACCGGCGATCGGAGCCTGCGCGATTACGATCTGGAATCGAGCGGTTCCGACGACGATATCGACGACCCACTGGTTTTCCTCGCACAACCGGATTCGCTGATGGTGAGCGACACGTACGCGCGCGAAAATCACTTGGGCCTCGGCGCCAAAGTGCCCATGAGCACCATGGACGGCCGGAAGTTCTTCACCATTCGCGGCGTCATGAAATCGGGCGGTCTCACCAGCGCCTTCGGCGGCAACCTGGCGGTGATGGACGTTTACGCCGCGCAAAAGGTTTTCGGCCGCGGGCGGAAATTCGACCGCATCGATCTGGCGCTGAAGGACGGCGCGAACATCGGGGGCGTGAAGACCAAACTGCGGGCGCTGCTCGGCGCGGGCTTCCAGGTGCAAGAGCCGTCGGCACGCGCGCAGCAATTCGATTCCATCTCGCGCGTCTATACCTTGACCGCCAACGTCACCAGCGTGTTCGCGCTGTTCATTGGCATGTTCATCATCTACAACACGTTTCAGATCGCGGTGACGCAGCGTCGCGCCGAGATTGGGATTTTGCGGGCGCTGGGCGCCACGCGGCGGCAGATCCGCACGCTGTTTTTGGGCGAGAGCGTGGTGGCGGGACTCTTCGGGTCGGTCCTCGGGCTGCTGGTGGGAATCGCGATCGCGCGTTCGATGACCGGCTACATCGGATCGCTGCTGGGCGAGATTTACGGCATCGCGCAAAAGGCCGATGAGATCTCGACCAATCCGGCTTTGATGACGTTCGCCGTGCTCCTGGGCGTGATCACCAGCGTTGTCGCGGCGGTGATCCCGGCACGGAGCGCGGCCCGGGTGGATCCCGTGCAGGCGCTGCAAAAGGGCAAGTACCAGCAACTGAGCGCAGGCGAAAATCGGGTTCGCAGAATCGCTGCCTTAGTGGTTGCAATCGCGGCGGCCGCCTGCCTGCTGTTTGATCGATACCGCATTTTCTTCTATGTCGGCGACGCACTGGCGGTGCTGGCGGCTCTTTTGCTGACGCCAACATTGGCGCTTTGGCTGGCGCGAGCGCTACGTCCTCTATTGCGATGGTTGCGGCCGGTGGAAGGGACACTCGCGGCCGATAGTTTGCTGCAAGCGCCTCGCCGGACGTCGGGCGCGGTGGCGGCGCTGATGCTGTCGCTTGCCCTGGTGGTAGCGCTGGGCGGATTGACGCGCGCGAGTTACGATTCCATCTTCGGGTGGCTCACCGTGGCGTTGAATCCCGACCTTTTCGTCTCTCCATCGCAAAGTCTTACGCAACGCGATTTTCGGTTTCCCGAATCCATGGGTGCGCAATTGCAGGCAATCCCCGGCATCGGCGAAGTGCAACTGGTTCGCGATGCACGTATTGAGATTCAAGGCCAGCCGACCATGTTCGTCGCGGCCGATGTCGCCAATCTTCGGAAGCATGCCACGCTGCCGCCGGTGGCCGGTAACACCGAAGAAATGTTCCGACTGGCGGCGCAAGGCAAAGCTGTGCTCGCGTCGGAAAACTTCGCGATGCTGCGCGGATTCAAGCTGGGCGACGTGGTGGATATTCCGAGCCCCAGCGGCATGCTGCATCTGCCGATCGCCGGCATCGTGACCGATTATTCCGACGAGCAAGGCAGTCTGCTGGTGGACCGCTCGCTCTACAAACGCTATTGGAACGACAGCACGGTGAATGTGTTCCGCATCTATCTGGCGCGAGGCGCGGTGGAAGCCGACGTAAAGCGCCGGATACTCGAGAGGTTCGGTAATCAGCGCCGGCTTTTTGTCCTCACCAATCGCGAAGTGCGCCGCTACATTCTGCGTTTGACCGATCAATGGTTCGGCATCACTTATGTGCAGATCGCGGTCGCGGTTTTTGTGGCGATACTCGGCATCGTCAACACTCTCACTGTCTCCATCACCGATCGCCGGCGCGAACTGGGCGTGCTGCAAGCGGTGGGCGGTTTGCGCAATCAGATCCGCGGAACCATTTGGCTGGAGGCGCTGGCGGTGGGAACCGTGGGATTGATTCTTGGATTGGCGCTCGGCGCGCTACAACTCTACTACAGCCTGCATATTTCGGCAGAAGACATGGCGGGCTTGCGGCTCCGCTACGAATATCCGTATCCCATCGCGCTGCTGCTGTTGCCGGGGATTTTGCTGGTGGCGTTCCTGTCGGCGATCGCACCGGCGGAAACCGCGGTTCGAGGATCCTTGGTGGAGGCGCTCGAATATGAATAGAGCCGTCGCCTCTGGTCTTTTGGCCGTTGCATTGTGCTCCCTAGCCTGGGCCCAAGACGCGCGGCAAATCGTGGCCGAGTCGGAAAATCGATCGCGATCGAAATCGCAGCAGTACGAAGGGACGCTCGAAGTAATCGGCGCTTCCAACAAAGTCAGCATCAAACGTTGGGAGTATCGGCGCATCGGCTCTTTTGGAACCAGCAAAGCAATCCTTCGTTTCACGGCTCCCGCAGAGGTGAAAGGCGTAGCGCTCCTAATCGTGAACCACACCGATCGCGCCTCAGACCAATGGATGTGGACGCCCGCCATCGAGCGCGACCGCCGCATCGCCGCGCAGGACCGCTCCACGCGGTTCTTCGGCACCGATTTCAGCTTCGAAGATCTGGAAGAGCGCGACGTGGATCAGTTCGACTACAAGCTGCTGGGCGACGACACCATCGATGGCGCTCCCTGCTGGAAAATCGAATCCAAGCCGAAGCAGTCGAAATCGTCGCAGTATACGTCGTCGCTGGTTTGGGTTCGTAAAGACAACTACGTCGCCGCCCAGATAGAGAGCTATTCCAAAGACAAACTCATCCGCCGCATTCATTACAGCGACATCCAAAACGTCAGCGGCATCTGGACGCCGAGAACCGTGGAAGTGTACGACGCCAATCGCAAGAGCCGAACGGTGTTGAAGCTGGAGAAGCTGGGATACAATCTGCCGATGAAGGATGAGGATTTTACGTTGGAGGCTCTTAGGCGTGGATAGACTGGCGTGGGCGCTCTTGCCTGCGCTCTTTTGCCTGCCGGCCCTCGCGCAAAATTTCAACCAGCGTGGATATCTGGAAAGCGATCTGTCGTTGTATCCCCAAACTGCGCCCAATGACAGCGGCCAAGCCATCGACGACAGCCTCTTTCGGTATGAAGCTTCTTACAAGGCGCTGCCCTGGCTGCGATTCGCCGGCTCGTTCGACGCTCGCTTCGACACGCACCAAGAAGTGGAGCGCACGGCGCGTCTGGATTGGCAGGATCGCTCGCTCGAACGGCCCGCCATGTCCCTGCGCGAGTTCAACGCCACCATCACCAAAGACAAACTCACCGCCGAGTTCGGCAAGCAATTCATCCGCTGGGGCAAGGCCGACATTCTGAATCCCACCGACCGTTTCGCGCCCAAGGATTTTCTCACCGTCACCGATCCGGATTTCCTGGCCGTCCTGGCCGCGCGCGTAATTTACGACACCGGCACGGATTCTTTCGACTTCGTGTGGCAGCCGCGCTTCACGCCCAGCCGCACTCCGCTGCTGAATGAACGCTGGACCGTGCTCCCGCAAGCCGTGGATGGCCTCGGGCTGGTGGATCTCGGTTCCCAATTCCCGGGGCGCTCGGCTTTTGGCGCGCGCTGGAATCACATCGGGTCGGGCTACGAGTTCTCGGCCAGTTTTTATGACGGCTTCAATTCGCTGCCCGTGTTTCAAGGAAGCTTAAGCCCGCTTGGAAATGCGATCGATTATCTTCGCACCTATCCGGAGCTGCGATTGTACGGCGCCGATGCGGCCGTGCCGTTGCATTGGTTCACGGTGAAGGCCGAAGCCGCGTACTACACTTCGCCCGACCGGCAACAGGACGAGTATGTGATTTACGTGCTGCAGTTCGAGCGGCAAATCAAAGAGCTTTCCATCGTCGCCGGTTACGCGGGCGACGCCATCACGGCGCGCACGCCGACGCTGCAGTTTTCTCCCGAGCTTGGCTTTGCGCGAGCGGTGCTGGCGCACGCCCAGTACACCATCGATTCGAACCGCAGCCTGGCGGTGGATGCGGCGGTGCGCCAGAACGGGCAGGGAAGCTGGCTGCGCGCGGAATACTCACAAGGCTTCGGACAGCATTGGCGCGCCACCGGCGGCTATAGTTGGATTCGCGGCGCCGACAGCGATTTCCTCGGCCAGTTTCATCGCAATTCGTTCGCGCTGCTGGCGCTGCGGTACAGCTTCTGAACCACAACGCGAGTTAACCGAACCGAGTTAACCGAGCCGCGACCAAAGGGAGCGATTCACGCCTCCCCAAGCGCTTCGTACACTTGCTCGGCGTGGCCGTCCGGCTTCACTTTGTGGAAGATCTTCTTGATCTTGCCGTCTTTGCCGATCAAGAACGTGCTGCGCTCGATGCCCATATACTTGCGCCCGTACATGCTCTTTTCCACCCAGGTCCCATAGGCTTCGGCCACCTTGTGGTCCACGTCGGCGAGCAGCGTGAAGGGCAGATCGAACTTGTCCTTGAACTTCGACTGCGCGGCCGCCTTGTCGGGCGAGACGCCGACAATCACCGTATCCGCTTTGGTGAACTTCTTCGAGTGATCGCGAAACTCGCACGATTCCCGCGTGCAGCCGGGCGTGTCCGCCTTGGGATAAAAATACAGCACCACGTTCTTGCCTTTCAGACTGGCGAGCGAGAACGGCTGTCCCTTGTCATCCTCGACTTGAATCGCCGGCGCGGCGTCGCCTTCGTTGAGAGCTTTGGCCATAGGAACATTCTAGCCCTGGAGTTCGCGCTGAAGCCGAGTTTACGATGCGCTACACTGTAGTGCATGAAGACTGAAGTATATAGCTGGCGGGTCTCCACGGAGTTGAAAACGGGCCTGGAGCGCGAAGCGCGCCGCCGGAAGATATCGCTTTCGGCTGCGTTGGACCTCGCCGCCCACGAGTGGCTTAAGAAGGGCGGCGCAGAGGACGATGCCGTTGAGCAAAGGCGTCTTCATGCGGCCGCCGCGAAAGCCATCGGAACGATTGAGGGCCATCCCGACGACGCGGAGAATGCGCGTGAGATCGTCCGGCAGCGTTATGGGCGCTGACGCCCTGGTTGATACGGGCGCGATTGTCGCATTGTTGAACCGCGCGGATCGGTGGCACGACATTTGTCTGGAAACTTTCGAGACCTTTCAATTGCCTCTCGTGACATCCGAAGCGGTGCTCACGGAGGCTTTTCACTTCGCCGCAAGGCATCGACGAGGAATGGAAGCGGCGTGGGCGTTCATCCGCTCCGGCGCAGTGAAGCTGGCCGAGATCCAGGATTCGGAACTGCCGGACATCCACGCATTGATGTCGCGCTACTGGGACCGCCCGATGGACTTCGCCGACGCCACATTGGTGTATCTCGCGAAACGGGAGTCGCTCTCGACGATCTTTACCGTGAATCACGCGGATTTCGAGACCTATCGCATCGAAGGCCGTCGCCGGTTTCGGGTGCTCCCCGTCGCACGGCCCTAGTTTTCCGTGGATGACGAACCGCCGGCAAAATTGTAGACTGGGTGAGTAGCATCCTGACTGGAGGACTCCGAATGCGGAATTGGATCGTAGGTTGCGCCACGGGCGCGGTGTTGGTGGCCGGATTGCTGGCCCCTGGATTGAGAGCGCAGGACAAGGCGAAGCCGGGCGATGCCGCCAAGGGCAAAGAAGTTTTCGATCAATGCACCGTTTGCCACAACACGGACAGCACCGAGACGAAGGTTGGGCCGGGGCTCAAAGGGCTCTTCAAGATGGATAAGCTCGTGAACGGCAAACCAGTCACTGAAGCCAACGTGCGCGAGTTGATCAACGCCGGGGGCAATGGAATGCCGGCCTATGCGGATCAATTGTCGGATCAGGACAAGAACGACGTCATCGCGTATTTGAAGACGCTGTAATCGCTTCGTCCTCGAAACGCCATCCCGGCGCGGCGGCATGTTACATTAAGTTCTGCAAGGTTCCTTCCCGGAAGGTCCCCATCGTCTAGCCCGGCCTAGGACACCGCCCTTTCACGGCGATAACAGGGGTTCGAATCCCCTTGGGGACGCCAAACATAACTTCACCCCGCCGATGCCGTCTCCAATCGCCGGTTGATCAGAATCCCTCCACCGATCAAACCCAACGTCACTGCGGCGAACAGCAACAACCAGCCCCAATATTGCGTTGGATGCCGAAGCACGCGGATGAAGTGGCGTCCGTAGAGATCCGCGACGAGGGCGATGGCTGAATATCGAGCGGCGCGGCACACGGCGACAATCGGCAGGTACTTGCCCATGCGGTAGTCGGAAGCGCCCGCGGCGGCGAAAACCATGCTGGTCGGGAAGGGGAAAGGAATGGCCGTGGTGGCCACTAGAGTCCCGGTGCCCCATTTCTTAAATACCTTCAGGAAACCGGACACTTTGCCTTGTCCAAATTTGCCGTTCAGATACGCCGACCCGGCTTTCCGCGCTATTCGGAACGTGAGATAAGCGCCGATCACGGAGCCCGCTGTGGTCACGGCTGCATACTCGTACCAGGGGTTGCGGTGACTGCCGGCGAGAATCGCGATCAGGATGTCCGGGCCGCCAAATGTCGGCAGCGGAGAACTATCCAGAATCGCGAGAGAAAATAGCCCCAGCGCTCCCAAGTGGCGGAATATCGAGGTGAAGGTGCGAGGCTTCACCGCTTGGATGAGGACGTTCAACTCGCGACCACGCTATACGCTCAGCACCGGACACGGCGACCGCTGAATAATCGCGTGCGCGTGCGTGCGCAATCGGCCCAGCGTCTGATGCATCGCGCCACGCCCCAGCACGATCAGATCCGCGCCTTCCTGCCGCGCTTCTTCAGTGATGGTAGCCACAATTTCGCCGACGGCGACGCGCAGCGGCAAGTCCAGCCCTCCGGATTTCAGACTGGTCTCAATCCGGTTGCGCGACTCCGTGCGCAGCTTCTCCTGCAACTCCTGCTCGCTTTCCAGCGACAGCCAATCGCTGATGGTCCGCACCACGTGCAACAACTGCAGGCCGGCGCCCGCCTGGCGGCTGAAATCCGCGGCCCATTTCGCCAGCGCCAGGCTCGTCTCGCTGCCGTCGAGCGCGCATAGAATCTTGCGCGGCTGCTCCCCGGCATGCTGTTTTTCGGCGTGCGCAGCGGTCCACACCGGGCAGTGGACATCGTGCAAAACCTTGGACGTCACTGAACCCAGCAGCAGCCCGCGAAACAGGCCGTGACCGTGCGTCGGCAGCATCACCAGGTCCACCGCGTTGTCGCGCGTGAATTCGGCGATCTTCACCGCTGGATCTCCCACCGCGGTAACTCGCGCGGGTGACGATTCCAGGCCGTCGATCACCAGCCGATCCAAATGCGCTTGCAGTGCGTTCTGCAGCGCGGCAGGGTCCGATCCTACGGGCGGCGGGATCAATCCAGGCGGCGTAACCCAGGCTGGTGGCACTACGCTCAGCACCGTAACCCTGGCGTGAAGCTGGTTGGCCAACGCGCGAACGTACGGGATGGCGACCGTTCCGGCGGCCGAGAAATCAAGCGGGAAGAGAATGTGTTTGATGTTGGGCATGCGCTCAACAATGGTACTCAATCTTGTCACTTGTGATACGATGGCTAGCCGCGATCACGAAAGGAGCGTCCCTTGTCCGGCCTAAAACAACCGATCCTCGGCATCCTCGCCACGGCCCTCATCATGGCTATTTCGCTGGGGTTTATTTCGCTTTTCGATTTCCCCAAGTTTTCCGGATGGATCGCCACTTTTCTGCTCTGCATCATTCCCATGGAGATTATCATGGGCGTGACCTGGGGCATGAAGCAGCCTCGCTTCGCCGCCGAGCGCTCTCAGCCGCTCCGTGGCATTCTCTTCAGCATCGTCGCTTTAGTGGCCGGGGCCATCGTGGCGCTGACACACTGGATTGGCGTTGGAACCAGTGTCACCCCCCCCACCCCGATCTTCACGCAATGCATGATCGCTTCAGTGGTGATCATGTTCTGGATGGCGATTATGATGGGTGGCTGGCCATTCACCGGCCTGATCAAGAATCCGATCTGGGTTGGAGTCGCCATGATGGTGGTCTGCTACGCCATCAACTACGTCCTTTTCCGTATCTTCTTTAACTTTGACTTCCTGAAAGGCGCGCCGGTCTATGTTCCGGCCCAAGATCCACACGGCCTTTACAGCGGCTGGGCCTGCGTGGTGTTTTATGTCACGGCGATTACGCCTTTGTTCATGCTCCTTTGCTTTGACTTGTGGCCGCTGACTAAATCTCCCAGCCTGATGAAGCAACCCACGCTCGGCATCGTGTGGACCATCCTGTCGCTCGTCATCGGCGGCGCCGCAATGTACATCGGTGTGAGTGTGATGGGAATGGATCAGGTTGCCTTCATGGTTACCGTACCCATTCCAATCATCTTCGGCGTCATTTTCGTCTTGAATATGCTGCAAGGATCGCTCTTCGCGAAGTTCACGCAGCCGCTCAAGGGCGTGTTCAATCTGGTGACGGCCATTGTCCTCGGGAACCTGTTCGCCTTCATGTATCGAGCGCTCGCGGGATCGGTCACCGGGAAGCTGAACTCCGGACCGCCGTCGTATGAAACAGAGATCTGGCTGGCTTCGGCCCTGCTCTCGGTGACGTTCCCGTTCCTGGTGGCCTACGCCGACTTCTTCACCATGTGGCCTCTGCAGCGCGCCAAGGCTCCGCAAGCGATGGAAACGGCCGGCAGCCGCTGATATATTTGCTACAAATGCGACTCAGTTTCATTGCGCCCTCAGTAGTCGTAAGTGCGATTTCGGCTCTCGGTCAGACGCCCCCGGCTCCAGCATCCAGTCCTGCGCCATCGTATGCCCGAGCGGCGCTGTTGCCGGCGCGCATCGAAAAGTTCACTGCGACGCCTGAGTCCATCCAGCCCGGGCAGTCGCTGACGTTGTCGTGGGCCACCGAAAATCCGGTGAGCGTGAACATAGATCCCGCAATAGGAAAAGTACGGCCACGCGGCGCCAAGACGCTGTCTCCCAGCGCGACTACTACGTATACACTCACCGTCAAAGGACCCAAAGATCAGGTTGTCACCCAAACCGTGACGGTCACCGTGGCCGGGACGGTGGCGGTCAACCTGACTCCAGCCTCAGGCACGCAGGCGCCTCCCGCCAGCAGCGCAACCCCGCGTATGCCCGACGGCAAACCGAATCTGACCGGCGTCTATAATTCCAGTTCCTTCAATTTTGGCGGCGGCGCGGTTCGCGGCCAGACCGATCCCGTGCAGGCGACGCTCAAGCCGGGAGCGGAAAAATACAAGGTAGTTCGCGGCCCCACCGACGCGGGTGTGTACGCCAGTTGCATGCCAACCGGTGTGCCCCTCGCCTACTTTGTCCCGTACCAATGGGAGATCGTGCAAGGGCTCGACAAGGTAGTGATTCTCTACGAGTACCTGCACATGTTCCGCGTGATCCCGATCAACGGCGCGCATCCGGCAGATCCCGATCCCACCTGGATGGGCGACTCGGTTGGGCATTGGGATGGCGACACACTGGTGGTGGACACAGTCGGCTTCAACGATCGGACTGAGCTGCCGGGCGCCTTTCGACACAGTGAAGCGCTGCACGTGACGGAGCGTTTCCATCGCACCGATTTCGATCGTCTGCAGTGGGACGCGACCATCGAAGATCCAAACGTCTTCGCCAAGCCCTGGACCATCACGCGTACGTTTCCGCTCCGCACCGACTTGGATAAGGTGGATGAATACGTCTGCGAGAACAACAAAGACTACAAGGATCTTTTTGGCAAGTAGCCTTTGACGCACGTTTGACGGGAGGCCCGAACGTACAGTAGTGTGATCTGAGGCGATTGCCATAAGGGAGGCCTTTTCGATGATTTCGCGCAGAGCGTTCTTAGCCAGACTCGGATTGGCGGGAGTCGGTTTGCCCTTGTTGGCGCACCACGGCACCGGAATGTACGACATGAGCCATCCCGTTACCGTGACCGGCGTAGTGAAGCGCTTCGAATGGACCAATCCACATGCCTACATTTATATGGACGTCAAGGACGAGAAGGGCAACATGGTGGAATGGTCGGTCGAAATGATGGCGTTGAATCACTTGAAATCTTATGGCTGGGCGCGGAACACCGTGCAGCCGGGTGACGTGATCAGCTGTACCGGTGGAGCGGCGAAAAGCGGTGCGCCCACCATGCTCAGTTCCATCATCAAGCTGTCGGATGGCCGCGAAATCAAGTCGTAGTATGCGGCTTCACGCCAGGCCGGAACCCGTTGAAGTGGATCCGGCAATATGGATGAAGCCGCCAGCTTCGTGTGCGCGTCACAGCAGTAGCATGACGACCGTCACAATCCGGTTCCTCGCCGCCTGGTACGCGCTCCTACTTGCCGTGGCGCCCGCATTGGCGCACCATTCGCTGGCCCTGTACGAGATGACCAATCCGGTGACGGTGAAAGGCGTCGTAACGCGACTGGAATGGACCAATCCGCACGTCCACCTGTACGTTGAGGTCAAGGACGGCAAAGGCAACGTGGAGGAGTGGACCATCGAAATGGACCGTCCGGATTTCCTGAGCCACAATGGCTGGACCAGTACTACCGTGAAACCCGGCGACCCGATCATCTGCACCGGGGGCCCCGCCAAGAGCGGCGCGCGGACCATGCGCTGCACCACTGTGGAGCTGGCAAACGGCAAGAAGCTGCGATCGTAGCCCGCCGGATCTCGGGGAAGGCCAGTTTGCGCAGCAGCACCTCCTTTGTGTTACGCTGCACACAAACCATGCCTGATCTTCTGGCCAAAAAACCCCTCAACATGATCCAAGAGGAGTGCGATGAGGTTGGCGAGCATACCCTCAAGCGCGCGCTGGGGCCCACCAATCTGATCGCGCTGGGCATCGGGGCCATCATCGGCACCGGCATTTTTGTGCTGACGGGATCGGTGGCGGCTCTGAACTCTGGCCCGGCCGTCGTGCTGTCCTTCACCTTTGCCGGAATTGCTTGTGCTTTCGCGGGTCTGTGTTACTCGGAGTTCGCCTCGCTGATTCCCATCGCGGGGTCGGCGTATACCTACGGCTATGCCACGCTGGGCGAAATCTTCGCCTGGATCATCGGCTGGGACTTGATTCTTGAATATGCCTTCGGGGCTGCGACGGTCGCCTCCGGCTGGTCAGCCAACGTTGTACAACTGCTCGCCAGGTTGGGCATTGATCTGCCGCCGCAATGGATTGGCACGCCGGGAACCCATCTCGCCTACTACAAGCATTTGTGGCAGCCCGTCGCGTCCCTGCCCGCGGGCGTGGACCCAACTACGCTTCCCAACGCCACGGCAGCATTCAATGTAGTGGCGTTTCTAGTGATCGCCGTGGTGACTACCATCCTGGTGGTCGGTATTCAGGAATCGGCCACGATCAACACGGTGATCGTATTCGTCAAGGTGGGGACCGTGCTGGTTTTCATCGCGATCGCGGGCGCTTACGTCTTCCATCACTTCGCTCAGGCGAAGGTGAATTGGACGCCGTTCATTCCGCCCAACACCGGCGCCACGGGCGACTTCGGATGGTCGGGCGTGTTGCGCGGCTCGGGCAAAATCTTTTTCGCCTACATTGGTTTCGATGCCGTTTCCTGCGCGGCGCAGGAGGCCAAGAATCCGCAAAAGGACATGCCAATGGGCATTCTCGGATCGCTGACACTGTGCACCGTGCTCTACATCGTGACATCCGGGCTGCTCACCGGCGTCATCAGTTATACCCGGCTGAACGTCGGCGCTCCCATCGCGCTGGGCATGGCCGAGACGGGCGTGCAGTGGGGCGAATTTCTGGTTTTGATCGGAACCATCCTGGGCCTGAGCACCGTGATGCTGGTCATGCTGCTCGGCCAGTCCCGCGTATTTTTCTCCATGTCGCG
>Ga0182024_10013102_pt1 | contig 16269 bp, 10 predicted proteins | sample P32metaG_FD_120480 | JGI IMG/M metagenome (GOLD analysis project Ga0182024, IMG submission 120480) | Permafrost microbial communities from Stordalen Mire, Sweden - P3-2 metaG (Illumina Assembly) | ecosystem: Environmental > Terrestrial > Soil > Wetlands > Permafrost | place: Sweden: Stordalen... | reverse complement strand
GCCATGCTCGTCGGCCAGGATCTGGAACTCGATGTGCCTGGGGCGCTCAATGAATTTCTCCATGTACAGGTCGCCGTTGCCGAAGGCGTTGGCCGCCTCGGTGTGGGCCGCCTGGTAGAGCTGGGGCAGTTCCTCTTCAGAGCGGACGACGCGCATGCCGCGTCCACCACCGCCGGCCGAGGCTTTGAGGATGACGGGAAAGCCGACCGAACGGGCCCATGCCAGGGCTTCTTCCTCGTTCTGCAGCACGCCTTCCGACCCGGGCAGGATCGGCACCTTCGCCCGCTTCATCGCCTGGCGGGCTTTTTCCTTCTCGCCCATCAGCCGTATGGCTTCGGGAGTGGGGCGAGCGCCTTCCTGGTGCGGATCGCTTCTATCGTTTCAATCCACGCGCCCCTGCGGGGCGCGACTAGCCACCACTATTGAGTGAGACGCGACCATCAGGGTTTCAATCCACGCGCCCCTGCGGGGCGCGACGTTCCAGTGTTGCTCACCGTAACCGTGTGAGGGGACGTTTCAATCCACGCGCCCCTGCGGGGCGCGACTTCTGCCGGCTGCTTCTTTCTCGACACCGAATACGTTTCAATCCACGCGCCCCTGCGGGGCGCGACTAGGCCTTTGCTAGTACCGCATAGTGCAAGTCTTTGTTTCAATCCACGCGCCCCTGCGGGGCGCGACAGGGCGCGAACGGTACAGTCCTGCGATTCATGCGCGTTTCAATCCACGCGCCCCTGCGGGGCGCGACCGCTGATGAAAATGGGGAAGGGCAAATAGTCATGGCGTTTCAATCCACGCGCCCCTGCGGGGCGCGACAGTTGCCTATGCGGACAGTGAGACGCTATGGTATGTTTCAATCCACGCGCCCCTGCGGGGCGCGACCTGCTCTAAATTGTCACAGAGTCCTGTGATGTCGGTTTCAATCCACGCGCCCCTGCGGGGCGCGACGGCGTTTTATGCCGCATGCTCGCAGGCATGCATAGTTTCAATCCACGCGCCCCTGCGGGGCGCGACACACGTTGACCTGGGACTTGCGCTCCTGCGGGGCGCGACGGTATCAACTGGTCGTATGCATCTTTCATAGATGAGTTTCAATCCACGCGCCCCTGCGGGGCGCGACGCCTCGGCTTCGGTCGGGTAACTCGAATCGACTGCGTTTCAATCCACGCGCCCCTGCGGGGCGCGACCTGCCCAGACGAACACGATTACCGTACCATCGGAGTTTCAATCCACGCGCCCCTGCGGGGCGCGACGGGGGTGTGCCGAGCGGCACTTGACTCTCCCGAAGTTTCAATCCACGCGCCCCTGCGGGGCGCGACTGACACAACCTTGATGCTGGTGCCAGGGATCTGGAGTTTCAATCCACGCGCCCCTGCGGGGCGCGACCTCCATCTACCAACCCCGTGTGCCCGCATGGGACGTTTCAATCCACGCGCCCCTGCGGGGCGCGACGTCTACTGCTCATCCCTGGCGGTATTCCTAAAGTGTTTCAATCCACGCGCCCCTGCGGGGCGCGACGTAGGCCGAGTCATCGTAGCCGCAGGCCTTGCAGGTTTCAATCCACGCGCCCCTGCGGGGCGCGACCCCGTGATCTTACCTTTCATGACCTAAACGAATTGTTTCAATCCACGCGCGCGCTATTGGCACTTCACTTCTTTATGATCGTTTCAATCCACGCGCCCCTGCGGGGCGCGACGCAGACCATCTTCAACTGCCCCTCCGGCTTCAACGGTTTCAATCCACGCGCCCCTGCGGGGCGCGACTTCCGTTGACGAACAGTCCAGTGGTTGGTACCAAGTTTCAATCCACGCGCCCCTGCGGGGCGCGACCAAAGTCGACCGTGTTCGCAGACTATCCGCGAGTGTTTCAATCCACGCGCCCCTGCGGGGCGCGACCATCGGTGTTCGTGCAATCATCGCTCGAGCTATCGGTTTCAATCCACGCGCCCCTGCGGGGCGCGACGTCAGACAAAACAGACTAACTGGCCTTTAGGAAGCGTTTCAATCCACGCGCCCCTGCGGGGCGCGACGGCAACTCCAGCTTCAGCGCCTACCAGCTACGGAGTTTCAATCCACGCGCCCCTGCGGGGCGCGACTATGGGCCATCTTCGCATAGTCCAATAGTTGTAAGTTTCAATCCACGCGCCCCTGCGGGGCGCGACGTGATTGTCTGTTTCATCCACAAAGGATTGGAGGTTTCAATCCACGCGCCCCTGCGGGGCGCGACATGGGCCGCTCAACTTGTCTGCTGGTCCTGACAAGTTTCAATCCACGCGCCCCTGCGGGGCGCGACTCTGGCCAACAATGAGCCCCAAGCCCATTCCGTAGTTTCAATCCACGCGCCCCTGCGGGGCGCGACTTTCGATGGCTGCACCCCGTCCTTGCGGTCGTATTGTTTCAATCCACGCGCCCCTGCGGGGCGCGACGTGATCTGGGTATTCTGCGCACCGGCCCATGGAGTTTCAATCCACGCGCCCCTGCGGGGCGCGACGGGTGACGCTGATAGTGTTGCCGGCATAGTCAAGGTTTCAATCCACGCGCCCCTGCGGGGCGCGACTGGGTCCAGATTTGGTCGCATCCAGCGAGATGTATGTTTCAATCCACGCGCCCCTGCGGGGCGCGACTTTGGCTGTCATCGGATTCCTACCTCTCAAAATTGTTTCAATCCACGCGCCCCTGCGGGGCGCGACTGATTACATGGCGGTGATCTAATGGCGATGTCTAAGTTTCAATCCACGCGCCCCTGCGGGGCGCGACGCAACTGGCTGGGTGATTGCATTCGATGTGGCCACGTTTCAATCCACGCGCCCCTGCGGGGCGCGACGTGCAGCGTCTCGCCATTGAACTGCAGATACTGGGTTTCAATCCACGCGCCCCTGCGGGGCGCGACACCCGTTCCTACGAGGTGTTTAATGATGGTCGCGGTTTCAATCCACGCGCCCCTGCGGGGCGCGACTTGTCACGGTCCAGGTGTATTCAGCACAGGAAACGGTTTCAATCCACGCGCCCCTGCGGGGCGCGACTTCGAGGGCGCGATAACGCATGCGAGGTAGATTGTTTCAATCCACGCGCCCCTGCGGGGCGCGACGGATTGTAGGGGACAGATGTAGTCTGATTGTGTAGTTTCAATCCACGCGCCCCTGCGGGGCGCGACTGTTTGCCCGGGAGCGTGAATGTCCATTATCGGCGTTTCAATCCACGCGCCCCTGCGGGGCGCGACCCCTGCGCGAGCGCGATGCCGATCGAGGTTTCCCTGTTTCAATCCACGCGCCCCTGCGGGGCGCGACTCAAGCTGCAGATACTCAATTGTTGTCGTTCCCGATGTTTCAATCCACGCGCCCCTGCGGGGCGCGACATAAATATCGTTCTTGCCCCGGATCACGAACGAGTTTCAATCCACGCGCCCCTGCGGGGCGCGACGGGAAACTTCCTCATGACCTCACGAGAGCGGTACGAGTTTCAATCCACGCGCCCCTGCGGGGCGCGACTCCGGACACACTCCTGACAATGTACCTCCTAGAACAGTTTCAATCCACGCGCCCCTGCGGGGCGCGACAAGTGCCGACTGGTGATGTTCCGCGGCAAGCGTGAAGTTTCAATCCACGCGCCCCTGCGGGGCGCGACTCCTGGCGACTGGTTTCGTCAACGCCCGGAATCAGTTTCAATCCACGCGCCCCTGCGGGGCGCGACTAGCGTGATTTACCTCATGACCACGAATCATCACGAGTTTCAATCCACGCGCCCCTGCGGGGCGCGACCGATATTTCATCACGTCCGAGTCGTACCTGAACACGTTTCAATCCACGCGCCCCTGCGGGGCGCGACGTCTCAAGCGGCATTGTTCCTCCAATCCTTTGTAGTTTCAATCCACGCGCCCCTGCGGGGCGCGACGCCGCCTAGTCTATCGCACTCCACTAGCGAACGATATATTGAGATTTTTGCGGACCTTGGCGAGCTGAATACTTTCTCCAACCGGGTTGCGTCTCCGCCGAGAAGCATCACCATGCAAGCATGCCAGTTAGCCGCGCCGCGAACCTAGCGGGAAATTCGTGTTCGCTACGGGTCCGCACGAGGAGAGGTTCACAAAATCAGTGGGCCCTCAGGGTCGTACGCCACCTTTGTGCCGAAATGTTCAACCCGGCGCTTCCATTCCGCACCGAGAAAATAAAAGCGGAGACTGTCTTCTGTAGAATCAACCTCCGCCATCAGCTTTGCCTTGAGTGTCACCCACTGCGACGCGTCCACCAGACACTCGAACACAGAGTTTTGCACCCGCTGCCCATGATCTTCGCAAATCCGCGCGACCCGGCGCAATCTACGACGTCCTGTATCTTCGCGCGTACTCACGTCGTAGCTCACAAGAACCATCATGGCCAGGCTTACCTCCAAAAGAACGCTGGATATGCATCTAGACCGCCACGAATATACCGCGCCAGCAGTAGCGCTTGAACATAAGGAACCAATCCTATCGGGATGCGCTCTCTCAAAAACGGATGCTCAATCTCGTCCTGCTTCCGGATTTGCCATGCGGCAACCACTTGTTTTCGTGTGGCTTCATCCATCTCGACGCCGCCGCCGTCCTGAATCGAAAAGCCCCGCCCCCCCACCTCGCGCCGGTTGATGAGCGTCAGGACCACTCGGTCCGCCAGCGCCGCTCGCAATTCCTCCATCAGGTCGAGAGCAAGGCTCGGCCGTCCTGGCCGATCAGTGTGAAGAAACCCCACCGCCGGGTCCAAACCGACCGTCTCCAAAGCAGACTCGATATCGTGCCGCAGCAGCGCGTAGACAAACGAAAGGAGCGCGTTCACCCGGTCGAGAGGAGGCCTCCGTGAACGGCCTCGAAACTGGAATTCCTCCCGGTCACCCACAATCATGTGATCGAAAACAGAAAAATACGTCTGCCCGGCCGCGCCCTCATGCCCCCGGGCATGGTCGATCGACTCCGCCCGAGCCGCTTCTAATCCTGCCCAGGAAAGGCGGTTGGCTGCCGCCCGCAATTCCGCTTCCCGCGTTCCATCGGCGATCTCACGGGCCGCGCGCAACACCACTAACCGACTGTTCGCAATCTTCGCCGCCACTATCGTCCGCACCGCCGGTAGAGCGGCCGCCGCTCCGTCCGCCATGCGGTACTGCTGCCGCCGCAACAGCACATTACCCGAAACCGGTCCCGTGACCCGCGCCAGAAACCTGCCCTGCTCGCCGACGAACGACACACCGACACCCCGCTCGCAACACAACCCAAGCACCGGCGGGCTACAAGTGACCTGCCCCCAGCAAACCAGCCCCTCCAGCGTATGGATTGGTACACGTAGCTTGAACTCCTCCCCTACCCTGATGGCGATGGTCTCGCCGTCCCGGTGCAAGTACGCGCCCTGCGTCATCACATGGAGTGTATTGAGCAGTTTTCGCATCTAGTAGGAACCTAGGCTTCCCTCTCCAGAGAACGAATCTGCTCGGCCACCCACCGCAGCGAGCCGTCGTCTGGGCCTGTCGCCCGGGGCAAGCATACATCCACCAACGAACAGCTTCTACAATGAGAACCTGGAGCCGCCGGCGGCGTTTCCCGGCGGCGGTAGAGAGCGTGCATGGTTGCGGCCAGTTCCTCGGTCCGGGTGCGCAGCTCCGGCATGAAGACCACCTCCAGCCGTCGCCGGGGATTCCCGTAAAAGATTGCCCCTCGTTCGATCGAGACGCCGAGCATCTCCTCGAGGCAGAGTGCCTGCGCACAAAGCTGCACCGTGTCGCAATCGTTTGGCTTGGCCTTACCCCGCTTGTATTCGACCGGATATGGTTCCGGTCGAAACTCGACGACGTCAGCACGCCCGGTCAGCCGCAACCGAGCGGAGCCACATTCCGCGCACCGTCCGGAGACCCGCACGCCGGCTTTCCCCCGGCAGGTCTGCACGTTCATGCAACAACCGTCCTTCGGCCGTCCGCAGGTTCTCCACCCACACCTGCTCCAGGTGTATCAGAGCCCACTGCCTTGGACAGAAAACAAGATGCTGCAGCCCGCTCAGGGGCAGGGTGTCCTCGTCGGATTCGGAGGTGGGGGGTGTCATGCGCGATCCCTCCGGCTAAGTGGCCCCGAGGAAGGAGGAGACCCATTCCTCCGCCAGTACTCCTGCGGGGACCGCTCCCGTGAACTGAATGTCGTAGTCGGCGCGAGAGCGTCCGGGTCTGTTCTGCTCCTTGACCGCGGGGAGAAGCGCTGCGGTGACCTGGGAGAACAACTCGTCCGCACGTGCATTGCCTAGCTTCGATTCATGGCGAAAGGCGATGCACCGTACTGGCGCCATAAGGCCGCGCGCCGCCGAGCGGTCCGTCTCGAACATGAGATTCAGAGCGTTCTTGATAAGCGCGAGATCGTCTTCGGTAAAGCCCGTTTGTTCCGCAAGCGTAGCGTTGATAAAGCCATGGCATCGGTAGAGACCATACGGGACGTTGAACTTGCGTCCTATGGTCCGCTCCTTTTCGACGTCCTTCTCATTGGTGACAGCACAACGCGTTATGGCGAATTCAGCGGTGACTATGGGATCGATGCTGCGCGAAAATGTTAACTGTAAGGGACCCCGGACCTGACCGCAGTTCACATCGGTTGTCATCACCGCCCCAAATGTGCGGATGTCGAAAAAGTTGAGGCACATCCATTCCGTAAGACTTCTTGCCTGCTTCTCGTCTTTTGGCAACTTCTTCGCTTCCGGCTTGAGTTCCTTTGCCAGGTAGGCCTCGTTATGGCGGGCATTCAGGACAGAGCGTTCGCGGATATAAATGCGTTGGCCCGGCTGCTCCGGGCATGTTTCCGCAACAAAATTACGAATCTTGCGCTTGAGACAAACATCGGTAACCAGGCCTTGATTGGTCTCCGGGTCGATGCGTGGAAGATTTCCGGCGTCCGGGTCTCCGTTCGGGTTGCCATCGGTCACATCGAAAAAATAAACGAAATCGTAACGATTCTGGATCGGCGTGCTCATTGGACAACTCCTTCGGTCTTGTCTTTCTTGCTTGTGTAAAGGTCCTGGCGCTGATGGAAATACCCCAGGACAAACTTGCCCTGATCCTCAAGCGATAAGAGATGTGGAAACAGGTTGATCTTGCTAAGGACCTCACCGATCTGCTTCTCCCAGTAAATTCGGGACCCGTGCTCCAGCTTTGCGAGATGGTGTTGGTTCAGCCGGAACAGGCGTGGGAAAACAATTGCGGGTGTTGTTCCGGCGGATGAGAAGTAACGATCTTTAATGGTGGTGTTCAGTTCCCCATCGGCGCTGTCCGTCTGGATCTTTTCCAGGATGGCAAAGGAACGGCCGCAGCAGTATGCGGGGTCGACGTTGTTTCTATCGAGCATAACGGAAACCTCCAAAGGGTTACCTCGCAATCGTGTATTGCGAACCAGGCACGCCTTGAGCGCTGCGACGCGCGCGTAGGCTACTTCGCCGTCGCTATGGATGCGTCTCAGCATCGTGGCCAGCAGAGACGCCGGATAGGCTGCTCCAGTCAGCACCGAGCGCGCCAGGTCGCCGGCAAGTTGCGGCGATGTCGCTTTTGTGTCGAACTTAAGGCGCTTGCCCTTCTCCCTGACCGCCCGTCCGGTCGCGTCGGCAATTCGCCGCAGCGTCAGTAACGCGTACTCCCGGCCGTCTTCAAGGGCAACGTCGCGCAGGTGCTGGCCCAAGCGCCTTTTCAACTCCTCTGCATCTGCCTCCACCCAGAGGCGGACGGAAAGGCGGGAGGCGTTCGGCGAGAGCCCTAGCAGAAAGAATTTCGTCGGCTGACCGTCCTCGCCAATGTCGGCACCACCAGTGCCGTCACGCAACTGCGTCAGCAGCAGCTTTGCTTGCCGTATGCGCTCTTTGTCTTCCTCCACGGTTGCAGTCTCGTCTGGAGGGGCCTCGGCAAAGAGTTCGCTTAGGCACCTTTCCAGGTTGTTCGGGTGGTCCGCCCAAAAGACGACTGTGCTGTCCCCGAGCGCGACACGCCGGTCCCGCCTTTCGAGCAAATGATTGAGCGCGTTGGCGTAACGAAAAGCTGTGTTGGTGCCCACCGGAGCGTTGTAACTCTGCGACTTGTTATACGACTCGAAAGAAGATGCGTTGAAAGAAACCAACAGCGCCCCCATAGACTGGGCACCGGCAACACCTTTGATCTTGGGTTCGTGGAGGCGCGCAATCTGCTCCGTGACCCCGGAGACAAGACACATGCCGGTTGAAAGACCGCCATCGTCTGCCTTCTCCTCTACTCCCTGCGCTCCGACGGCAACCAGTTCGTGAACATACCTCGTCTCGCCCGCAATGCGGAAGACACCGAAGTTTGTACACACCTCGGTCAGCAGTGCCGCGTGATCCAGTGCTTGATCCGGGGACCACGACCTTAGAAACGAGCAGACTGCGGCGAAGGCAGGATGCGCAATCTGGGCTTCGAGCTCAACGTGTCTCTTGCGGAAGGCCTCAAAGGCAAGTACGGCTCTGGCTTTCTTCTCAAAATCCGGGTCTACAGTCCAGCCCAACAGGTACGAGGCGTTGTCCCAAAGGAAACATGGGTTCAATCCCTGGCCCGGGGGCTTGCCCTGACCCGGTACAATCATGGCCGTGGCCACCAGCTGCTTGCCTGCCTTTTGCAGCAGGGACTGAAACTGATTCAAACTCCCATCAGGCTCCAAAACGACACAGAAGCTGATCTTTTGCCGGGAGGAGCCGGGCGCCGCCAAATGGCTCTCCGCATCGCCCGATGCAGAGATACGATCATAGTGCTCGGCAAGCCGTTGCAGAATCAAGCAACGACCCCCGCGCCCGAGAATGCCGGTACGTCTATGGTTCCGTCTTGCATAACTGCGCGGAAGAACCGCGCCTGTTTCTCACTGCCGAAATCGATGTCATGAAGCATCCAACCCAGGTCGCGCTCGCCAGCCAGGCTGGGGTCGACCGCAGGCATTACGCCGTCCGCTTCGAGCAATGCGAAATGCGCCACAAACTCGCGGCAGCCCATGTACGGCCGCGTGAAACAGCTACCCTTGCGAGCGCGCCGGTTAAACTGGTCCAGGTGCTTGGCGATGTTGTCGGGGCCGCCCAGCAAATCGAAGTGGGCCTCGATTACATACCCCACATCTCGCAGCATGAGCGTGGCGCGCTGTTGGCGGTTGTCACCTTCATCGACGTAGAACGCGAGATCACCTCTCCCGTCTTTCATAGCCTTTGTCACTGCCCCTGTAGCTATCTTGTCCCTCACTTCATTGCGGCGCACCGACGCAAAGCGAATCGGCTTAAGCACTATGATCCGGTCGATCCTCCAGCGGATTTCCGGCTTCCAATAGATCGCCTCCACCACGCCACGTGCTGCCGACGGTGTCATTGCGTCATAGCTGACACGCTCGACCTTCATTTCGGGGCGCGTAAAACAAGCCCACTCTCCCCAGCAATGCAGCTTTATCCCAAACGCCATCGATTCCCCCCTAAACACCCCACAACGCCTCGTCCAAACTAATCCCTTCTGGATCCAGGCCCTTGTGCTTGCTATAAAGCGAACGATTGAGAAGCAGCCACACTCCGGACTCATGCTCCGAGACAAACCCATGCGCGTTCAGTTGGTGCATAGCGTCCCTTCTCACTGAGACCAGGTAAGGCTGCAGCTGACGCTGTGGCACAAATGGTACGTGTCCAGTCGTTAGCTTGTCCCATAGAGTTGAGGCCTTTGCATCGTAGGGAATCAGAATCGGTAACTGGTCGTCTCGGATTATCCGAAACGCATCGGCGACCTCGCGGAATTGCAAGAGAGCGCGGCCCCGGCTACGATCTAGTGCCATCTTTTCCATGACCTTGTGTTTGTCCCAACGTTCTTTCTGGGTCCAGTAAAAGAGCCGGAAGTATGCCTCGATCGCTGCAGGCGCCAGGGGATCGGGATACCCCTGAAGTTCCTTCGCCGCGTCGGCAGACGCCCGCAGCAAACCCGCCGGGGGCCTCTGTTCTGCCTCGAATACGTAGGTGAAACCAAGCTCCAGCAAACCCTCCCGGTTGCAGCGACCGGCGGCCTGCGCAATCGAATCGAATCCTGCTTCAGCTCGATATACGGCTGGAAAATCCAGATCAACCCCCGCCTCTACCAACTGCGTACTGATCACACGACAGGGCTGTTGCGCCACGAGGCGTTCTCGAATGGTCTTCAGCACCGTCCGCCGGTGCTGACCACACATCCAGGTACTCAGATGAAAGCACTGGCCCGGTTCCGACGCCCCAGCCACTCGGTCATAGAGACGAGAAGCGTGTTTCCTGGTGTTTACGATGCATAGCACGGAGCACTCTTTGGCGAGTAGTGCGCTGAGTTCTTCGTCCGGCTTTACCCCGAGCCTTCGCACCTCTACGCGCCGGAGCGCATGAAATAGGGGCGTTGCATCCGGGATGATGGGACGAACGGATTCAATGCCGAGATCGAAATCCTCTCGGCGCTCCAGCGCGGGCTGGGTGGCCGTGCAAAGGACGATGGAACAGCCGTAGTTAAGCACCAACTCCCGCAACGCAGCGAGTGCCGGTCGCAGCAGCTCAACCGGAATCGTCTGCGCTTCATCGAGGATGATCACGCTTTGCGCGAGATTGTGCAGCTTGCGACAGGGCGTTGTTCGAGCGGCAAAGAGGCTTTCCAGAAACTGCACATTCGTGGTTACGATCAACGGTGCGTCCCAGTTCTCGGTGCCGAGTTGGTTGGAGCGCGTGTCGCGGGTGGGGTGAAGGTTAGTGTGGTGCTCCACGAGCGCGCCTTCGCCGAGGTGGCCGAGGGCGATGCGATAGACATCCGCATTCTGCTCGATGATGCTGGTGAACGGGCTCGCCATGAATACCCGCCGCAGATTGTGCTGCAATGCATGCGCAAACGCGAAAGCCAGGGACGATAGTGTCTTACCCCCGCCAGTGGGCACGTTGAGCGAAAAGAAGCCCGGCGGCAGATGGGCGCTATTTTGGCAGTATTCAAGGACGAGGCTTCGTTGGCGGTTAACTGCTGTTGGCTCCGCTGCTTCCTGCTTTTTCTTGAGAAACTCGCCGAGTTCCTGCTTGAGCGCGGCAAGCGAAGGCCTCCCGCCTGCTGTATTTAGGGAGCTTCGCTCCGCAGACGCCTTCGGATCGCAGAACTCTTCGGTCCGAGTGCGGTCCGCGTCGATCAGGCAAGAAAACAACATGCGCGTAAAGAAGGCAAGCTGAAACGGCAGGCCGGCGGCGCCCGTTGCGGTCATTTTGATCGGCAGTTTCAGTGTTGGGAATCTAAGTTTGGGTGTGGCGACGGCAGGGATGGAGTATTTCGCCGGGTCTAGCTTATGCCGAAGAGTACTGCGTTGCGATGAGTCATCGGTGGACGACTCATCAGCCAACCCGGTATGGTGGCCCGCGATGCAAAACGCCAGGAGTTGACCAATAACTCCTCCCGCCGCATTCGCCGCAAAACGAGCGCCAAAAGTAGAATGATCAACACGCTTTCCCGGTACTTCCTCTTCAGCTCCGGCATCTTCGGAGGCTGGGCCGGCGTTATTGATGTAAGCCTGAAACTCTTCCGAAAGCTTGCCCAGATCATGGGAGCGACCGATCACCTCTCCCCATTCCTTCGCGCCAAAAGCTTCCGCGAATGCGGAGGCGGATTCAGCCACTCTGTCGAGATGATCCGCAAGCGGTTCCCACTCGTCAGGGGGACGACCTGCGAGCGTATGCGCATAACAAGTCTCCGAGCTATTCCCGATCCTCATGACGAAAACCAATTCATGCTAATCCTGACTGTCTGGCTGCAGGTTCTCACCCCAGCTGGAGCGCCTCGTCAATCATTTTGGCTTCGGCCCGGCCAAATAGATCGTAACGACCTGAATCGTTCGCCGTATCTAATTAATGATGACGCATTATATCCTTCAAGGTGTGGAACTCCGACGGCAGAACCGGTGACATGACGACAAGACCGGTGACAGACAAGAGCGGTGACAGACAAACATTTGTGGTCAGACGCGACTGGAACTTTGCCAAGTGTGGTAAGCCGGACCCATTATTCAGAAGCTCTACAGAAGTGAGCCCCCCCGCGGAAAGACCGTCACAGATGTCCCCGGAGCGAGCCAATAGCGCCCAGGTCAGGTTGACGAAGAGATGGTCGAACCGGGCAAGGTGTCAGGCAGAAGCAGTACCGGTCATGGTTACTAAAGAATTCGTTTTAGCCTCTTGTTGAGTTCCGAAAACCGCACTACCTTTATAAGTAAGATCTGTATGTCGGAGTCCTCTTGCCACGACGGCTCTGCTTGGCTTTGCACCGCGCACTCCGCGCGTGCATCTGCTGCCACCAACGAGGAACCATCATCCTGGAAGCACGATGAATCGGCGACCTCGAACAACAAAGTGACATTAAAATGACTTAAACGCGCCACCCGCAGCATTCTCGCGCCTTGAGGGCGCGATGGCGAGCAGTAAAACATCACATGAGCAGGGAGCGCTGAACGCACTCTCTTGATGAAGCGATCTTTGACAACTAGATAACAGCCACACCGGCGTAAAAACAAGGCCAACGGAGGCCGAACGACCGCGCACGCCGGCGATCAGCCTAGTACTGACGCCGGCAACAACCCGGCAGGGGGCAAGGTGGCCAACTTGATTAATCGATAAGTTGGCCACCTTCGATGAAATAAAGAACTTACCTGTAAGAGCCGCCGAACCCGGTTCCAATAAGCACCGTTCTGATCCTTCAGGGAGCGCGTGCGAGCATTCACATCGTCTTGAGCCTAGCGTCTCACCCCTTAACGCTTAACGCGCATATTTTGTGCACAAGGACCTCGACTGACAGCATTAGAAAGGATCGAGGCGGGGGGCGATCGTCCGCATGTTGTGAATGAACGAAATCGCAGCCTGATGCGGCCCCGCCGATAAGAAGGAGGCAAGATGCTCAAATTAATTAATGCAAAATTTGAGCATCTTCATCAAACAAAGGACTTACCGTCAAACTTGAGCACCTTCTATAAAACAGAGGACTTAGCGACACGTATTCCCGCATGAAAGCGCCCGCCGGGGGGCTTATCCCTCTTTTCTCTCCCAAAGCGCATTCTTTTTTCGGAGCAAATGCCGGAAAGATTTGTGGTCAAAAGATTTGTGGTCAAAGATTTGTGGTCACAAGATTTGTGGTCAAAGATTTGTGGTCAAAAGATTTGTGGTCAGACGGGACTGGAACTTCGCCAAGTGTGGTAAGCCGGACCCCATTATTCAGAAGTTCTACAGAAGTGAGCCCCCGCGGAAAGACCGTCACAGATGTCCCCGGGCCCTCAACGCGTCCCAGACCAGACGAAAAGTAACCCTGGTAGCCCCGTGGACGGAACATCATGCCCGCGGTGCACCTATGAGGATGAAAATGGCTTCTATCCAGCAAACCTCTCTCCCCGGGAGCGCTGCCCTCCCCTTTGTCATCTCGACCGACGCGTACCCGGATTTCCTACTAAGACAACACTGACCACGCCGCGTACGCGCCTTTCCTTGAAGAAAGGCGCATGGCATTGGTCAGCACCACACTACCTTCCACAGGAAATCCGGGGGAGCGGAGAGACCTCTGTGGTGACGTCTCTTCTTGGAAATGTTTTTTCCACGGAGTTGTCATGGGCCTGCGGCCCACGCAAGGTGATGAAAAACGCCTCGTTCAGCAACCACTATCTATCGAACCGTTACCCTTTCCTTGTCATCCCGACCGAAGCGAAGCGGAGCGGAGGGACCCGCGGTTCCGCGGACCTTCGTGGAGATGTTTTTCCAGGGAGCGGCCAGGCGGCATGCAATATCCACTTTTCTGGACGATCCTAATGCGAGAGTACGGCGCCCCGCCCTCATTGCAAAAAAATCCTCAAAGTCTATCGACGCGTCCGGGAAACCGTACTACTGTGGAGGTAGCAATTCATATTCCGGCGCCACCTCACCGCGATGGCGCTGCTCGGCTCAGCACCGAACCGCAGGTTCCGTGCCGACGCCACCAGCTTACAGATAGCACGATTGCTCAGGGCGCCTTCCGCACCTACGGCTACATCATTTCTCGGCCATCGTAAGCTTTTCATTGCTAAACAAAACTGATTCACCACGCTTTTCCACTGCCTATTTCTAAGCCCAGCGACAGGGCTGCTGAGTAAGCAGGTGATTGCGTGAGGAGCTGGAGTGCGCCCAGGCGTCCTCTTCCAATGTGCGGGTCTTTGACAACTTGGCATCACAATCTGACCGGGCACCGGCCCGGACGTGGGGACGACCATCATGGATTACTTGAAAAATCACTTGAAAAACAGTCGCCCCATCCCTTTCAACTCGAAAGGGGGGACTTATGGCGCATAAGGCGCTTAATGCGCACAGTTCCCCGCGCCGAAATCCAGTACGAAGACACTTACTGCGCATAGTGCGCGGATTTTTCCATAAGAAATCGCAACAGGCTACGGCCCCCCCGAGATTGCCCTCAGGACGATGAACGATCATCGATCACCGTCAATTTCGTCGCCCGGCGCAGGGGCGGCAAATTAATTAATTAAATTTGATCATCTTGAGCATCTTGATGAAACAAAGGACTTAGCTCCCGCGCAATCATCAAATTTGATCACCTTGATCACCTTGATCAAACCAAGGACTTAGCTCTCGCAGACCCATCCAAACCGGCAAGTTCCGGCCCTTAATCCGGTCCAGGCCGCTTCGATCTCAGCGCGCGGCATCATGTCGGGCAGAGCGTCCATCATCGGCAAGCTGTGCTTTCGAGGACTTCCGTGACGGCTCGCCGAATGAAGTGCCGGTTCCGCAGAGGCATCGAAGCCATCGATCCGTCCAATCCACGCGCCCCTGCGGGCGCGGCTGCGGCCCCCGCCATCGACTTTCTGCACATCAAGGTTAGCGGGCGCGATCACTGAGCGCAGTCAAGAATTCCTCCACCCGCTGGACTGTCGAGCTGCCTGGACGCGGAATCAGATCGGAGATGACGGCCACTGAATCCGCGCCGGCCTCGATCACGGCGGCGCAGTTAGACCGGCTTATGCCTCCGATGGCGACCAGCGGCTTGGTGGTCATGCCGCGCGCCGCTCGCACGCCTTCAACGCCGACCACGGGATCTGGATCGAGCTTCGATGCAGTCGCGAAGACGGGCCCTATGGCTACGTAGTCGGCAGGACCATTGGTGGCGCTGCGAAGCTGATCCTCGCTGTGCGTCGACACCCCGATGAGAACCTCAGGCCCAAGCGTGGCGCGGGTTTGGGCTGGGGATAGATCCTCCTGGCCGACGTGAATTCCGTCGTAGCGTGCAGTGGATACGAGGGATACACGGTCGTTCAGAATGAGACAGCTATCGGACACCGGGAAGATGGTGCGCAGCAGCGCTGCCCGCTCCAGCACCACTTTGTCTGTTGCCTCTTTGTCGCGGTATTGCAGAAAGCGGATACCGGCCTCGCGCAATTCACGGGCGAAGCCTTCGATCGAAAGCCCGGAGCGGAGTAGGAGGCCGGCATCCAGAATCGGGTAGAGGCGGGGCAGCCTACACCGGGGCAAGGAGCTGCTCGCGGCGATGCTTCTCCCGTTCGAAGAACCGCTCCATGAACTTGGTATCAAAATTCCCTTCGCGGAATTCCGGATCTTCCAGGATGCGGCGGTGCAGAGGGATGGTGGTGTAGATGCCCTCAACGACAAACATCTCGAGCGCCCGCGACATGCGGGCCATGGCTTCCGCCCGGTCATTGCCATGGACAATCAGCTTGGCTATGAGCGAGTCGTAATAGGGAGGCACGACGCCTTCGGCGTACTGCGCGGTATCCACACGTACGCCGTGGCCACCAGGAACGTTGAAGGCGGTGATGCGTCCTGCTGACGGCGTGAATTTTTCCGGATGCTCGGCGTTGACCCGGCACTCAATGGAGTGGCCTCGAATGGGGATCGACTCAGGAAGGATGCTGCCCAGGGTTTCCCCAGCGGCAATGCGCAGTTGCGCTTTTACCAGGTCGACGCCGGTCACGGCCTCGGTGACCGGATGCTCCACCTGGATACGGGTGTTCATCTCGATGAAGTAGAGCTTGCCGTCCTCGTCCATGAGGAACTCCACCGTACCCGCATTCTGGTAGCCGATAGAGGTCAGGCACCGTTTGAGTGTCTTGGCGATGTCTTCACGCATCCGGGGCGTCACCTTGAGCGAGGGCGCCTCTTCAATCAGTTTCTGATGACGGCGTTGGATGGAGCATTCACGCTCTCCCAGGGAGAGGACGTTGCCATGCTCGTCGGCCAGGATCTGGAACTCGATGTGCCTGGGGCGCTCAATGAATTTCTCCATGTACAGG
>Ga0182024_10013101_pt1 | contig 16271 bp, 17 predicted proteins | sample P32metaG_FD_120480 | JGI IMG/M metagenome (GOLD analysis project Ga0182024, IMG submission 120480) | Permafrost microbial communities from Stordalen Mire, Sweden - P3-2 metaG (Illumina Assembly) | ecosystem: Environmental > Terrestrial > Soil > Wetlands > Permafrost | place: Sweden: Stordalen... | reverse complement strand
CGAGGTCAGGATTCGATCAAAATCAGCTCGGCGCATGACAGCTCTCTTTATTAATCTTCGAGGTCGTCCGGCGGCTCCTTCAGCAGCGCGCGGAATTTCTTTTTGTCGTTCGCCTTCTCGTAAGCTTCCTCCGCGGAGATTTTCGCCCCGCGCAAGTGTTCCATGATCGCGTCGTCCAGCGGCTGGTTCCCCTTCTTCTTGCCCACCTGCATCATGCCCGCGATCTGGTGCGTCTTCCCTTCGCGGATCAGGTTCGCGATGGGCGCGTCGCACACCAGGATCTCCAGTGCCGCGCAACGGCCCGGCTGGTCGATCCGCTTGAAAAGGTTCTGCGCCACCACCCCTTTGAGGGATTCGCTCAGGCCCGCTCGCACCTGGTTCTGCTGGTTGGTCGGGAAGACGTCGATGATACGGTCAATCGTCTTCGGCGCGTTCGAGGTATGGAGCGTGCCGAACACCAGGTGGCCCGTCGCCGCCGCTGTCAGCGCCAGCTCGATGGTCTCCAGGTCGCGCATTTCGCCTACGAGAATGATGTCCGGGTCCTCGCGCAGCGCCCCTCTGAGCGCCGAGGCGAATGACCGCGTGTGAATCCCTACCTCCCGCTGGTTCACCAGCGATTGCTGGCTGCGGTGCACGAACTCAATCGGGTCCTCAACGGTGATAATATGATCCTTCCGGTGCAGGTTCGCGTAATCGATCATCGCCGCCAGCGTGGTCGATTTGCCCGACCCGGTCGGCCCCGTCACCAGCACCAGCCCCTTTTTCAGGTTTGCGAATCGCTTGAGCACCGGCGGCAGTCCCAGGTCCTCCATCGTCAGCACCTTGCTCGGGATCAACCGGAAAACCGCCGCGATCCCGTTCTTTTGGTTGAGAAAATTTGCGCGATAACGGGCGAATCCCGGGTATTCGTATCCAAAATCCACGTCCCCGGTTTCCTCGAAGGTCTTGATCTTGGTTTCCGGGGCGATCTCGTACACCAGCGCCTTCAGGTCATCGCTCTCGAGCGGCGGCGCGTCGATCCGGACCAGATCCCCATGGATGCGGAGCATCGGCTGATTCCCCGTGGAGAGGTGAAGGTCCGACGCCTTCTGCTCCATCATGAATTTGAAAAACGAGTCAATCCTGGCCATGGCTTGAGGCTTCTAAAGCCAGAAGAATGCCAGCAAACGCGATCTTTAACCGGACCGAACCCAATTCCTACGAACCGCGTTCCCTAACCCCGCCGCTCGCTCTTCATCGCATCCAGCGTCGAGCGCACCTGCAGCAGCAGCTTCTGCTGCGTGTACGGCTTCGGGATGAATCCCCGCAGCCCCTTCGCCAGCATCCACTTCAGCTTGTCCTGCTCGGTAAACCCGCTGCTCAGCACCACCGGCACCTGCGGATTGATCATCCGCAATTCGCTGAACACCTCCGACCCATCCATGATAGGCATCGTGAAGTCCAGGATCACCAGCTCCACCTGGCTCTGCAATTTTTTGTAAATATCCAGCGCCTGAAACCCATCCCGCGCCGTCACCACCCGGTACCCCTCATCCGTGAGAACCCGCTGCGCCAGCAGCGTCACAAAATCCTCGTCGTCCACGATCAGGATCAGCTCGCGCGTCCCCTCCGGATTCGCGATCCGCACATCCGCCGGCGCCGAGGCTTCGCCCGATGAGGGCGCCGCCGGCCGCCCCTGGACAAGCGCCGAGCCGAAGCTTCCGGGACTGGGGAAGGGGTGCATCCGCGCCTGGCGCTCCGTGCTCTCCTGGCCGCTCCGCTCCAGCATATTGCGCGAGAGCTGCGCCGCACGGTCCACCGCGCTGCGCATCATGTCGTAATAACGGGCCGCTTCGGGATTGCCCCCCGTGAAGCGCTGGAGGAACTGGCTGGATTCCGTAATCACCTGCAACAAGTTATTCAACTCGTTGGCGGTCGATTTGACCCAGTGGAGTTCGTCGGGAGACGGCATAGTTGTTACGGCCCCGGGGTCTACCGGGCTCCGCCTTCATCGTTGTTGCAAGCCCACCATACACAGCCGATGAATGCAACAAAGACAAAGGAAAACATGCCAAGAGTCAGCATAAAGCAAATTTTTTAGGGAATCGGGGTGGGTAATGCCGGAGATGGCGGCAAAGGTCAACAGCATTTCGCGTGCGCGTCAAATCTCGATCGAAAAAAAGTCCCGGAAGACTTCCCGGTACACCTCCCGCTTCATCTTCGGCAGCCAGTCGATCTCGAATTCCGCCGGCGCCACCCACCGGATATCGCGAAACTCCGGGTGATCCGTCCGCACGTCGATCTCGCCCGTATCACCGGTGAAATCCGCCAGGAAATAATGCTGCTCCTTCCCATGGAACCCCTTGACCACCCTCCCGTTGCCGAACAGATAAAAGTACGGCCCCTTGCTCCCCAGGACATTGTAAGCCGCCGGCGTCACCGAGATTTCCTCGCGAAGCTCGCGCGCCAGCGCCTCCGCCAGCGTCTCCCCTTCGTCCACTCCTCCTTGCGGGAATTGCCATGCCCCTGAACGGTCCACCCGCTCACCGATGAGAATTTTTCCCGCGCCATTGCGCAGGATTGCGGCGACATTGAGCCGATAACGGACATCGGGTTGCACCGGATCTTTTGGCATGACCTCACGATTAAAAATGACGGCGGCGCTTGCAAGCCTCGTGGTGGTTGCAATTTCACTGCGCTGCCTCTGGCTCTGGCAGCCCGAGCGGCAGCTCCTCCTGCATCAGGCGCATTTGCGGCGCGCCGTGGAGCAGCGCGACTGGGGCCGCGTGCAGGCGGTGATCGATCCCGCGTACGCGGACCGCTGGGGCTACACGCGCGCCACCGGCGTCCAGGAGGCAAGGCAATGGCTCGGGCAATTTTTCGCACTCACGATCACACCGGAGCCCATGGGCGACCGATGGACCGCCGATGGCGGCACGGTTACCGAGCGCTGGAAGCTCGACGGCACGGGCACCGAGGTGGCCGCGATGGTGGAGCAGCACGTCAATTCCGTGGAGGATCCCTTCGTGTTTCAATGGAAACACGGAAGCTGGAAGCCGTGGGACTGGACTCTCGTCCGCGTCGAGAATCCGGCGCTCGATTTGACCGCGCCCGATATGTGACCGCCGCTAGTGGGGCGTCTCGATGATGCGCCGGGTCGGATCGTTCGACCCCGGGATGGTCAGGATCGGCGCCGGCGTCGCGGAGATCAATTCATACCCCGTCAGGACAAACTCGGGATAGAAGGCATTGCTGGCCGGCTCGTAAACCGTCTCGCCCGAGTAATGGCCGTACAGCTTGTACTCGTAGCCATGGTCGCTGCCGAGGATTCCCTTCTCGCGATCCGGCGCGAGCTTGGTCTGCTCATTCATCATGACGAGCTTCGAAGTGCTCCACGGCTGCCCGGGCTGCCGGACGAATCCCCAGAACTTATAGTCCACCTTGTAATACCGCCGCCCGATGTAGTAATCCCCCGGCGGCTCGGTCTTGATGGCGTCATTCATCTGCGCGCGCGCCACATAATCCGCGTGGGTCAGGTCCGTCACGCAGCCTCCCAGGAGGAAGAGGCCCAGGATGGAGAAGAGCAGCGGGAGCGACGGTTTCATAGAGTTGGAACGCCGAGTGTACCGGATATCCGGGAGAATCCGAAATGGGAAAGTTTAATTCCCGCCCGTCATCTCGCGGAACTCCGCCTCGCTCACGATTTTCACGCCCAGGCTTTCCGCCTTGGCCAGCTTGCTGCCCGCCTCCTCGCCGGCCAGCAGGTAACTCGTTTTCTTGCTGATGCTGGAGGAGACCTTGCCGCCCTGCTCGCGGATTATCCCGGCAATGGCCTCGCGCTCCACGGAGAGCGTGCCGGTGATGACCCACGTCGTCCCGGCCAGCGGCGCATTGGCCGCGGGCACATGGCGCGGGTCCAGCTCGCCCATGTTCAGCCCTGCCGCCTTGAGGCGCTCCAGCAGCGCGCGGTTATGCTCGTCGCGGAAGAACGCGTGGATGCTCTCGCCCATGATCTCGCCCACGTCCGGGATCCGCTGCAACTCGTCCAGCCCGGCACTCATCATCGGCTCGATCGTGTGGAAGTGCTGCGCCAGATTGCGCGCCCCCGTCGCCCCCACGTGCAGGATGCCGAGGCCGAAGATCAGCCGCCAGAGCGGGCGCGATTTGCCCGCCTCGATGCCCGCTAGCAGGTTTTCGATGCTCTTCTGCCCCGTGCGCGGGATGATAGCGAGGCTCTCCGGCGTCAGTTTGTAAAGATCGCTCACCTCGCGCGCCAGGTCGTGCTGCACCAGTTGTTCCACCATCGCCTCCCCCAGCCCCTCGATGTCCATCGCGCCCCGGCTGGCAAAGTGCTGCAGCTTCCGCCGCACCTGCGCCGGGCATGCCGCGTTGATGCAGCGCACCGCCACTTGCTCCGGGTCGCGCACCACGTCGCCGCCGCACACGGGGCATTTGTCCGGCATCTTGAAGGCCCGCTCGTTCCCTGTGCGCGCCTCCTTTTTCACGCCCGTCACCGCGGGGATGACCTCACCCGCCTTCTCGACGATCACCAGGTCGCCGATGCGGATATCCTTCCGCAGGATCTCCTCCTCATTGTGCAAGGTTGCGCGAGCCACGGTCGATCCGCTCACGAACACCGGCTCGAGCTCCGCCACCGGCGTGAGCACCCCCGTCCGCCCCACCTGGATCGTGATGTCGAGCAGCCGCGTCTCCGCCTGCTCGGACCGGTACTTGTACGCGATGGCCCACCGGGGCGCCTTGGACGTGAAGCCCGCCCGTTCCCGCTGCGCAAAGGAGTTCACCTTCACGACCGCCCCATCCGTCTCGTACGGCAGCGCGTGCCGCGTCTCATCGATGTGCCGGATGCCCGCCAGGATCTCCTCCAGCGTCCGCGCCTGCCCGGTCTTCCCGCGCGGCAGGCCCAGCCGATCCAGCAGCGCCAGCCCTTCCAGGTAATTCTCCAGCGGCTCGCCTCCCTCGACCGCGCCCATGCCGTGCAGGATCAACCCGAGCGGCCGCTTCCGCACCAGCGCGGAGTCCAGTTGCTTGAGCGAGCCCGCCGCGGAGTTGCGCGGGTTCACGAATTCCGGCAGCCCCGCCGCGGCGCGCTCCTCGTTCATTTTCTTGAAGCCCTCGCGCGTCATGTACACCTCGCCCCGCACCTCCAGCACGCCCGGCACATGCGCCCCCTTCAATTCCCGCGGGATGCCGCGAATCGTCAGGACGTTCTCCGTCACGTCATCCCCGGTACGCCCGTCGCCGCGCGTCGCCGCATATTTCAGGCGCCCATTCTCGTAGAGCAGCGAGATCGCCACGCCATCCACCTTCGGCTCGATCACGAGTTCGATCTCCTCCCCCGGCAGGTGCTTCTCCAGCCGCGTGAACCACTCGCCCACCTCCTCCTCGGAGTACGTGTTGTCGAGCGAGAGCATCGGCGTGCGGTGTGTGACCTGGACGAATTCATCGAGCGGCTTCCCCCCCACGCGCTGGGTGGGCGAATCCGCGCTGCGCACCTCCGGGTATCGTTCCTCCAGGTCCGCGAGCTCCCGGTAAAGCGCGTCATACTCCTGGTCCGTGATCGTCGGCGCCGCCTCCTCGTAATAACGCCGATTGTGCTCCTCGATGATCGCCCGCAGATGCGCGGCGCGGGTTTGCGGGGAGTCTGCTGGGTCCATGGGATGGGAGCGTTGGGTACTGGGAACGTATACCGTTACCCGAACATGAACCTTCGGAGGAAATTCGAAATTCAAAAAAATAGGCTCGCCTCCCGGGAGCGCCTGTTTCGCAAGGCCCCCCACCGTTTCGCGTGGCAATGAGCCCCTCCTCCGCTCATAATCCCCGTGCTGAACAAGATGGTTGAGCCTCCTCCCGAATCAACTTCCCCCAAGCTGGTCCTGGGCGTCGAGGGCGGCGGCACCAAGACCGACTGGGCCCTCCTGGACGAGCGCGGGCGCGAATTGCGCATGGGCGCCCTGCCTGCGGCGAATCTCCGCCTCATCAGCGACGAGGCGCTTATCGAGCTCCTGCGCGTGCTCCCGGCGGATGCGACGCACGTGGGCGTTTTCCTGGCCGGCTGCGCGGACGCCGCGGATCGGAGGCGCCTCGAGGCGCTCGTGCAGTTGGTATGGCCCTCCGCCGTCGCGGCCGTGGGAGGGGACCGCGAGTCCGGCTTCGCGACCGCGTTCCGCGATGCGGATGGCATCGCCGTCATCGCAGGCACAGGCTCCGCCGTCACGGGCCGCTGCCGGGGCCGCATGGACAAGGCGGGAGGCTGGGGGCATCTGCTCGGCGATACCGGCAGCGGCTACCAGCTTGCGATGACCGCGCTGCGCTACGTGCTTTCCAATTACGCCCTCAGCCGGACCTCCGATCTGCTGACCCAGGGCATCCTCCGCACCCTCGCGCTCGATCGCCTCGACGGCCTTGTCGCGTGGGTCGCCAATGCGGACAAGATGTCCGTCGCCAAGCTAGCGCCCGTCGTATTCCAGGCGGCAAAGGAAGGGCACAAGGAGATGCTTGCCGCCATCCAGGCCGGCGCCCGCGCGCTGGCGGAGTACACCCGCGCCGTCGCCCTCCGGCTGGAGTGCGCCGCGCCCGATGTGCGGCTGGTCGGCGGCCTCTTCGAGCATCACCCGGAGTACGCGGAGTTCTATAAGGATTACACATGCGACCTTGTGCCCGGGGCAAGCATCGCCCTCTGCGCGCAATCGGGTGCGCTCGGCGCCGCATGGCTGGCCAGCCGGGTCACGCCCGTGCCCCAGCCGGAGCGCGAGGAGGTGGATCTCGGCGAGCTGGCGGCGGCCACCACCGAGCAGCGCAATCCCCGCTCCGCCACGATGGACCAGCTCGGCTCCGTGGAGCTTGTGGAGTTGTTCATCCGCGAGGAGGAGGAAGTGGCCCGCGCATTGGCCGGCTCGCGCGCGGAGCTGGCCGCCGCGGTGGACCTCGTCGCGGCGGCGCTTCAATCCGGCGGCCGTCTTTTCTACACCGGCGCGGGCACGAGCGGACGGCTCGGCGTGTTGGATGCGAGCGAGATCCCGCCGACCTTCGGCGCATCGCCCGAGCTGGTGCAGGGGATCATAGCCGGCGGCGTCAGCGCTTTGCATTCGGCCGCGGAGGGCGCCGAGGATCAGCCCGAGGCGGGCGAGCTGGCAATCGCCGGACGCGGGGTGCGCGCGGGCGATGTCGTCTGCGGCATTGCCGCGAGCGGGCGCACCCCTTTCGTGCTCGGGACGCTGCGGCGCGCGCGCGCGCTCGGCGCCAGGACGATCCTACTGACCTGCAATCCCGCGCGCAAACGCACCGAGGCATGGGACATCGAGATCGACCTCGCCACCGGCCCGGAGCTCGTTACCGGCTCGACTCGCATGAAAGCCGGCACCGCGACCAAGGCCGCTCTCAATATCCTCTCGACCTGCGCCATGGTGCGCCTCGGGAAGGTGAGGGGAAACCTGATGATCGATGTCCGCGCCACCAATGCGAAGCTGCGCGACCGCGCGATCCGCCTCGTGCGCGAATTGACCGGCTGCTCGTACGAGGACGCCCGGACGCGCTTGATCCAGGCCGGCTGGAGCGTCCGCACCGCGCTCGATCAGGCGCCGTGATTGAGCGCGTGGATGCCGCCCCAGCGGTGGTGATGCCGGATGGCGCCAGTGACAAAACGCTTCGCCTGCGCGACCGCGTCCGCCAGCCCCAGCCCGTGCGCGAGGCCCGCCGCGATGGCCGCGGAGGTCGTGCAGCCGGTGCCATGCGTCGAGACCCCCGCGACCCGCTCGCCGCGCAATTCCGACACTGTCCCATCCGCATGAAATAAAAGATCGGTCGCCTCCTCCCCGCCCAAGTGCCCACCCTTCAGCAGCCACGCGCAGCCGTGCCGCGCCGCGAGCTCCGCGCCCGCCTCCCGCATCTCCGCGAGCGTCCGCACCGGGCGCCGCGTCAGCACCGCTGCTTCATCCATGTTTGGCGTGACGATCGTCGCGCGGCGGAAGAGCCGCTGCCGGTACAGCTCCACTGCCTCCGTCCTCAAGAGGCTGTCGCCGCTCGTGGCCACCATCACCGGGTCCACGACCAGCGGCATCGTGGCCGCATCCAGCAGATCGCACACCCGCTCCACGATCTCCGTCGAGTAGAGCATCCCAGTCTTCACCGCCGCCACCGGGAACGCCGCAAGGCACAGCCGGATCTGCTCCGCCACCACCTCCGCGGGGATCGCATGGATCGCGCTCACTTTCCCCGGCACCTCCGCCACCACGCAGGTGATCGCAGTCAGCCCGTACACGCCCAGCGCCGAGAACGTCTTCAAGTCCGCCTGCGCTCCCGCCCCGGCACTGTTGTCGGAGCCGGCGATTGTCAGCACTACGGGCGGAGGCGTATCATCGGGCACGCCGGAAAAATTGCCGGGGTCACTCCGTTCTGGCCAATCATTTCGCATGCATTAGCTTTCAGAGTAATGGAAATCCGCGAACTACCGGGTCTTGGCGTGCATGTGGATAAGGTCGTTTACCGCCCCGATGTCGAGGCGCCCACGGATCGCCCGTACGCCTTCGCCTATTTCATCACCATCCGCAACGAGTCCGAGGAGACGGTCACGATCAAGGGCCGCAAATGGGTCGTCACCGATGCGAACGGCCAGCGCATCGTCGTGGAGGGCGATGGCGTTGTCGGGCAGTTTCCCCGGCTCCGCAGCGGCGAGCAATTCTCCTACAATTCGCACCACGTCATCGGCGCGGATAGCATCGCCGAGGGCGCATACATCGGCGTCACCGATGCCGGCGAGGGCGTCATCACGCGCATCCCGCGTTTCGATATGCACGTGCCCGGCTGAGCTTTTGCCGTGCGCCGCGCGTGGCCCGATGTATTTTGGTGGCCATGGACCGCAGGCAATTGCTCGACCTTTATTTTGTGGATGCCCGCGCGCGACTCATCGATATCGCCGCCTTCCTGGACCGGCTCGACCGCGCGGAGCCGGCCGAGGATTTTCGCGTGGAGGCATTCCAGCGCGCACTGCGGGAGCTGGACAAGCCCGGCCCGGATCGCGCCCGCCGGGTCCTCCTCGCCTTGAGCGATTCCACGCGCGAGCCTGCCGCAACCGCGTCCGGCAAGAGCGCGTGCGGCGCATCCCCGCAGCCCTTCGATCCCGCCAGCGCCTAACTACACGACCCACCCGATGCGTTACATCGAGCCACATGCTCACATGGTGAGCCGCGTCACGGACGATTACCTCGCGATGGTGATGGCCGGCTGCGCCGCCGTCTGCGAGCCCGCCTTCTGGGCCGGGTTCGACCGCGGCAGCGCGCAGGGCTTCCACGATTACTTTTGCCAGCTCACCGATTACGAGCCGCGCCGCGCCGCGCGGTATCAATTGCCGCATTTCTCCTGGCTCTGCATCAATCCCAAGGAGGCCGAGGACATCGGCCTCGCGAGGGAAGTGCTCGCGATGATCCCCGCTTTCCTCGCGCGCGAGAATGTATTGGGGATAGGTGAAATTGGGTTGAACAAAAACACCCGCAACGAGCTGATCATCCTCGAGGAGCACGTCCGCCTCGCCGCCGAGCATGACCAGATGATCCTGGTGCACACCCCGCACCTCGAGGATAAGTGGAAAGGTACCCGGCTTATCCTTGATGTCTTGAGGTCGGATGCCCGCATCAAGCCCGGACGGGTAATTATCGACCACGTGGAGGAACATACCCTCCGCATGGTATTGGACGCCGGTTTCTGGGCCGGCATCACCCTTTACCCCGAGTCCAAATGCACTCCCGCGCGCGCCGTCGATATGTTCGAGACAGCGGGCCCGGAACGGCTCTGGCTCAATTGCGCATGCGACTGGGGCCAGAGCGATCCGCTCGCCGTACCCAAGGCCGCGATAGAGATGCGCCGCAGAGGTTATAACGATGCGACGATTGAGAAGCTGATCTTTGAAAACCCGCGCCGATTTCTAAGTCAATCGAGTAAGTTCAAACTCCGAGAGACTAATTAACTACTTAGTCCGGCGACGAATGCCTACAGCGTCTCGCGCGGGTGCACGCTCGCGGCCAGCTCGTCGAGCCGGATGCGATTATCGTAGAGCGCTTTGCCGATGATGGTGCCGTAGAGTCCCGGCATCGCCGCGAGCCGCAGCACGTCTTCGATGGTCGAGACGCCGCCGCTCGCGATGACCTGGCATCGCACCAGCGCCATGATGCGCTCGATCTCCGCGATATTCGGCCCCTCAAGCATCCCGTCGGTCGCGATGTCCGTGCAGATCAAGGTTCCCGCGCCAGCCGCCTCCGCTTTCACCGCGAGCGTGGAAGCCTTCATGTCGGAGAGCTCCGTCCAGCCCCTCACTGATACCTGCCCGTTCTTCGAGTCGATGCCCACCGCGACACGCTCACTGCCGAATTTATCCGCCAGTCGCGTCACAAAATCCAGCGACTCCGCCGCCCGTGTCCCGATCACCACGCGCGCCACTCCCGCGTCAAACGCCCGCTGCGCCGCCGCCTCATCGCGAATCCCCCCGCCGAGCTGGCACGGAATGCCAATCGCCGCCGCCATCCGCGCGATCCACGAGAGGTTGTGCTGCACCCCGGTAAAGGCCGCGTCGAGATCGACGATGTGCAGGTAATCCCCTCCCTCCTCGGCCCAGCGCTTCGCAAAGGCGACCGGGTCGTTCGAGTACACGGTTTTCTCCGCGGCTTTGCCCTGGCGGAGGCGGACGACCTGTCCGCTCATGAGATCGATGGCTGGAAATATTAACATCTGGAACCGCTGATTGAGTGGAAAGGGGCGAGTGTAACCACAGATTTACACAGATTAGCAGAGATTTTGGAAATCCGCCGGGCCGCCCCGGCGCGGCAGCATTGCGCCATCTCACCGCGGACCCTGCACGAAATTCCTCAGCACCGCGAGGCCGACATCCTGGCTTTTCTCCGGGTGAAACTGCACCCCCGCCACGTTGCCGAGCGCCGCTCCAGATGCAAATGTTTCACCATAAGTCGTTTGCGATATTACAACATCGTCCCTCCGCGACGCCGGATAGTACGAGTGGACAAAGAAGACATACGGCTCCGGCGGCAGCGAGCGCCACAGCGGATGCGCCGGCTGGGTAAGCTGGAGGCTGTTCCAGCCGATCTGCGGCACCTTCAGATCGGAGGATCGAAACTTCTTCACCCGCCCCGGAAAAAAACCGAACCCCTGCTCGCCCGGCGATTCCTCGCTCGAATCGAACAGCAGTTGATACCCCACGCAAATCCCAAGAAACGGCTTCCCGCTCCCAAGCCAGTCCCGCAGCGGATCCCAGAGGTTGCGCGCCTTGATATTGCGCACGCAATCGCCGAAATCGCCCACTCCCGGCAGCACCACCGCCTCCGCCTCCGGCAGCCGCGCCGCGTCGCTTACCAACTGGACATCCGCTCCCTCGTGCTGGAGCGCCTTGGTCACGCTGCGGATGTTCCCGCTCCCGTAGTCGATGAGCGCGATCATCGCCCGCTACAAGATCCCCTTCGTGCTGGGGATGCCCGTGACGCGCGGATCGACCTGGCATGCCTGATCGACCGCCTTTGCGAGGCCCTTGAACACCGACTCCGCCATGTGATGCGCGTCGCGCCCGTAGAGGATCTCCACGTGCAGATTCACCCCCGCGTGCACCGCGAAGGCGCGGAGAAACTCCTCCACGAGCTGGAAGGAGAACGCCCCGATCGGCTCCACCGCCTTCGGCGCCTGGTACTCGAGATACGGCCGCCCGCTAAAGTCGAGCACCACGCGCGTGAGCGTCTCATCCATCGGCAGATACGCCCAGCCATACCGGCGGATGCCCCGTTTATCCCCCAGCGCCCGCGCAAAAGCCTGGCCCAGCGCGATGCCCGCATCCTCCACCGTGTGATGCAGGTCCACCTCGATGTCGCCACGGGCCCGCACCGTCAGGTCCACCAGCGAGTGCCTCGCGAAAAGCGTCAGCATGTGGTCGAAAAACGGGATCCCCGTCTCGATCGTGCTCTGCCCGGAGCCATCGATGGCCAGCGCCATGGAAATATCCGTCTCGCCGGTCTTCCGCTCCACGCTTGCTGTACGGGCCGCGGTCATTGCCCTGCTCCCCTGGCAGCCATGGGCTTGCCGTAGATCGACGCGGCCCCGCCCGCGATCAGGACCACCTCCGCGATCCCCACCGCGCCGGAGATCGTCATATAAAACGGCTTCGGCTCGGCAGGGAAGGGGACTGGCGCCGTGCCAATCGCAACCTCCACCGGCCCCGGGGCCGCTGCCGGGATTGGCGTCTCGACGGCCATCGGTGTTGGGCTCGGCGAAGGGCGCGGTGCCGGTGTGGCCTCCGGCATTGCATTAGTCATCTCATCCCGCATGTGATCCATTTCGTACCGGGCATCCTCGTTTTGGCTCCAGAGCGCCGTCGCGGCATTCAGGAGCGTCTCCGCCGTCGTATAGTCGCGCACGTTCGCCGCCGCGCGCGCCGCATCCACCTTCTGGATCGATTCCATCATCGCGGCCACCGGCGCCGTGGAAAGGCGCGCCGCCTCGGAGATGGCGTTCTTCTGCAGGGTATCGATGCTCAACGCGCTGCGGGGGATCAGCGGCACCCATCTCGTCCCGCTTCTCAGTGCCTCCATGATGACGGCGTTATTGCGATCCCGCTCGGCCTTCGCCGCCCCGATGACATTCGTTTTCTCCGGGTACGCGGTAAAGGCGATGGTTTTCTTGAGCTGGTCCTGGTCCGCCTTCACCTGCTGCATCCGCACCGCCAGATCCTGCTTGAGGCGCGCGAGCACCTGCTGCGCCAGCGCCACCGCCGGCGGGTAGATGCGCGTCCCCGCGTAATCCTTCTCGATTGCCGCGAACGTCTGCATCGCCGTCACAAGGTCCCCCGCGGCCGCCTGTTGCTGCATCGTGTTGTAATACGCCACCCCCGCGATCTGGACTTGCCGCTTCGTCGCTTCGTCCGGGGAGAGCCACTGGCCCAGGTATTTCACCTCGCCTTTGTCCACGCGGTCCTTCTCATCCTGAAAGGCCGCCGCCAGTTTCTTGATCTCCGGCAGGTAGCTGCTGGTGGGGTATTGCGTCTGGAATGCGTTGAGCGAGCTCAGGATGTCCATATAACTGTCCGATGCCAGCGAGTACTGCGCATTGGGCTGCACCGCGATCAGTGCCTTATACGCCACCTCGTCCGGCTGCTCCTTGTCGATCTTCGAGATATCGGACTTCTGGATGACCCGCTCATCGATGATAGTCGTCGACACGGGCACCTCGATCGTCACATCCGTATCGGTCTCGCTTTTGATCGTGCCCGTTATCTTCTCCCCGGTCGTGAGCGTCACGGAATCCGCGGCCAACTGCTCGTTCGCGACGGCGGCGGCCAGCAAGATCATCCAGAGAGAGCGCAATTTTGGAAACATTTCAGGTGGAAGAAGCCCCGGCGCGCGAGAGTCTGGTAATCGTACCAAATCGAGTCCAGAGCAAATTCGCGCCGGGAACAGATTCCGCACATATTCAGCCGCGCGCAAGCACTGAACCGCTACCCGCGCCGGGCGCTTCTTCCCGGCGCCCTTTTATTTACTGAGGCGCCTCCGCCTTCTTCAGCGAGTCGCGGATCTCGCGCAGGAGAAGGATATCCTCCGGAGGGGGGGGCGCGTCGGGAGGCGGGACCGGCTTGTTGATTTTGGCCATGAGCTTATTCATCGGCTTCACCAGGAAAAAGAACACCACGAACGCCAGGATCAGGAATTGCACGACCGCATCCAAAAAATTCCCGATCATGATCCCCCCGGTAAGGACATCCTTTAAGGTGCCATCCGCCTGTTTCATCATTTCATGGTGCCCGCCGATCGCCAGGCTCGCGAACATATCCGGCCTCCCTCCCACCATCCCGATCGCCGGCATGATCACATCGCTCACCAGCGATGCCACGATCTTCCCAAATGCCCCGCCGATGATGACGCCTACGGCAAGGTCCATCACGTTTCCCTTGGAAATGAAGGTCTTGAACTCACCTAACATGCTCATAGTCGAATATTCAATACTCTCTACGGTTTCGAGGATGTGAGAAGGCTTTTTTTCCATTTATTAATCGGATATCGAGATGTGGCGCCCAAGAGGCTGCTTGGCGCGCCGCCCCGGGGGCAGTCCCTTCCCGATTGCCGCCGCGCCCTCCCGTTGAAGCTCCTACAATTGCCTGCCCACCGCCTCCGCCACCGCCCGGACGCGCTTCACCATGTCGCCAAACTCCTCCGGCAGCAGCGCCTGCTCCCCGTCGCTCTTCGCCAGCTCGGGTGAATTGTGGACCTCCACCATCAGCCCGTCCGCACCGGCCGCCACCGCCGCCAGCGCCATCGCCGGCACATGCTCGTGCAGGCCGATGCCGTGCGTCGGGTCGACGATTACCGGCAAATGCGTCTCCCGCTTGAGCACCGGCACCGCGTTCAGGTCCAGCGTGTTGCGGGTGTAAGTCTCGAATGTCCGGATGCCCCGCTCGCACAGCAGCACGTTGAAATTGCCTTCGTTGAGGATGTACTCCGCGCTCATGAGCAGGTCCTTGATCGTCGCGCTCATCCCGCGCTTGAGCATCACCGGCAGCTTGCTCCGCCCCACTTCCTTGAGCAGTGCAAAGTTCTGCATGTTCCTCGCCCCGACCTGCAGGCAATCGGCGTACTGCTCGATCACCTCCAGATCCTTCGTATCCATGATCTCCGTGATCACCGGCAGCCCCGTCGCCTCCCGCGCCTCCGCGAGCAGCTTCAGCCCATCGACCCCCAGCCCCTGGAATGCATAGGGCGAGGTGCGCGGCTTGAACGCCCCGCCCCGCAGCACCCGCGCCCCGGCCTTCTTGACCTCCGAGGCGATCGCGATGAGCTGCTCCCTGCTCTCCACCGAGCACGGGCCGGAGATCACCACCACCCGCGGCCCGCCAAAGGTCACCCCCCCCACCTCGACCAGCGACGCCGTCTGGCGGAATTCATGCGCCACCAGCTTGTACGGCTTCAGCACAGGCGTCACGGACTCCACGCCCGGGATCGCCGCCAGCGGCTTCTCGCGGATGACCTCCTCGGGCCCCACGACCCCGATCACGACGCGGAGCGCCCCCCGGGAGACCTCCGGACGGAGACCCCATTCTTTGATGCGATCGACGATATGCTGGATTTGGTCTTCGGTCGCATCGGCTCTGGTTACAATAATCATTATAGTGGCGGAAAAGGGGCGTACAAGTTAGCGGGCGGGGGGCAGGGGGCAACTATTTTCCAAGGGCCATAATCCCCCCGGCCAGCGAGAAACCCCGGGAGCCCCGTTGACACAAGGGGTTGAATTTGCTCCCATCGCCCCAGTGAAACACGTTCTCCCCGCCCTTGTGGCCGTGGTCTGTGCGCTTACGGCGTGCAAGACAACGGCGGATCGCTACGATTTATACTCCGCTGATCGACCGCAAGGTCCCGCCACGGAGAAGTTGCGAGGGATGACACTGGCCGGCCGTTTCGACCACAAATCGACGGCCTACACTTATACCGTTACCAAGAGCAACGCTCCCGAGGCCCCCCCGGAGGGCGGTGCCATCGCCCCTCCGCCCCCGCCTCCTCCTGAGTCTGGCGTCCCGGATACGAACTCCGGCGCCCCTGCCCCCACTCCTTTGCCGGAGGCCATGCCCGCGCCCACAATGCCCGCGCCCGGGGTTTCCGCGACCGTTGCGCCGCCCAGTTCCGCCCCGGTTGCCCCTCCTCCCCCGCCCGCTCCGGCGGCGACGCCTGACGCCGGGGCCAGCCCGAATCCGCCGATTCCCGGCTTAAGCCAGTAAAAGTCACTCTCGCCGGCGCCCCTCCCCTCAGCTCTCCACCGAGATGAGGGCGGCGGCTGCCTGGTGGTTGAGGCCGATCACCGGCGCCAGCACGCTCCCTGCCTCCGGGTCGCGACGCAGCTTCTGGACGGCGCAGATTACCTGCATCAGCGCGCTCGCGCCAAATGGGTCCCCAAGGGTCACCTTCGGATAAATCGTCGCGAGCCGCCCATAAGCCGCCTCGACCGCAGGCCGCTCAGCCCCGTCGATGAAGGTGCCATTCCCGCTGCTCACCACCAGCCCGGGTGAAATCGCCCGCGGCAACTGCCCCAGCGCCGCCGCCAGGCTGGCCCCCGCCTCCGCCTGCCGGAAGAATGGCACCCCGCTGCTCAGCGCCCGCAGCCGATGGCGCCCCGTGCGGCTCAATACTACCGCCGCCCCCCCTTCCGCGATCAGCGTCCCGCGATTCGACCAGATCTCGATACCCGGCCCCCCCGGCCCCGATAGCCGCCACTGCCGGTACGCCTCCCCCAGTATCCAGTCG
>Ga0182024_10013100_pt1 | contig 16272 bp, 13 predicted proteins | sample P32metaG_FD_120480 | JGI IMG/M metagenome (GOLD analysis project Ga0182024, IMG submission 120480) | Permafrost microbial communities from Stordalen Mire, Sweden - P3-2 metaG (Illumina Assembly) | ecosystem: Environmental > Terrestrial > Soil > Wetlands > Permafrost | place: Sweden: Stordalen... | reverse complement strand
GGTCATTCGGCGGGCGGCGTGTTCGTGCACCTGTATTCAATAACCAATCAGGTGCATGAGAAGTTGCCATTTGCGCTCAGCTACGTCGTCTCGAACCCGTCAAGCTACGCATATTTCGATACGACACGTCCACGAGACACCGATTATGCAACTAGCGCCAGGGCACCCGGATTCGTACCGGATCCTCCCGCCGATAGCGCCAGCGCAGCCGAAGGATCGCCGTATTCGGTCTTCGATGACGCCAAGAATTGCACACGCTTCAACGACTGGCCGTACGGTCTAGAAAATCGGACCGGCTACGCCAGCCGCATTCCAGCCGAACAAATCGTTGCTCAATCGAAGGCACGCGCGACAACCTATCTGCTTGGTCAACTAGATATCCTGCCAATACCAAGCTTTGCCAAATCGTGTCCTGCCATGGCCGAGGGTCCCAGCCGTCTCGCTCGCGGCCAAGCCTATTTCAAGTATGTCCGCGAAAAGTTGGGGGCCTACCACTCACTTACCGTGGTGCCCCTCTGCGGCCACAATGACCGTTGCATGTTCACGGCTGATGTCAGTTTGCCGATTCTCTTTCCGAAGTGATTGCCTTCAAGGCTTCGCGCCTCAGAAATGAGTTCGGTGTTACCGGTGCTGCGCCGAGCCACCGGGCGTCAGCATGATCCCATGGACTGCGGAGTATTATGGCGTTCTACACTGTGGCTACGAACACCGCGCTTGATTTTACCTGCACGACGGGTTGCAGTCGCGAGTCCTTAGCCGCGGACACAAACCAGCGCACTGCGACTGGTACCTTTGAACTAAGGCGCTAGTCTCACGCGCCGCAGCAAATCGACGAAACGGGTATCGTGACGCAAGGGGTCTAGTCGGGGGTCCACCTTGAGGTAGGTCATCCAGCCGGAGCGCTCCTGGTGGGCTCGCGCCAGGTATTCCAGCGCTTGATCATTCCAACCCATCCCTGTGCACACCAGGGCGATGTCGTAAGCGGGCACGTAGGCCCGCTCGGCCCTGGCCTTCAGCTCCTCGTACACGACGCACGCTTCATCGGCCTTGCCCGCGATTCCATACAAATGCCCCAACGCCGCGGTGGCGAAAGTCACATTCCCGGACATCTTGACCGAGGTGCGAAAATCCTCTATTGCACGATCAACGTGACCCTGCTGCTCGTAGGCCAGTCCAAAGAAATAGGCCGGCCAGAACGAATTCGGATGTAGTTCGCTGGTCTTCCAGCATTGCTCGATGGCTTGCTCGTATTGGCGCGCAAAATGATAGTGCCAGGCCATGTGAATATTGATGACAAGGTCGAGCGGATCAAGCTCCAGGCATCGCTTGCTCGCCTTCAGCGATTCCTCGGTTCGCCCGACAGCAGTGAGGTAATGAGAGTACCAGTGGTGACACACGGCATAGTTGGGGTTCAATTCAAACGCATGCTGAAACTGGGCTTCGGCGCAGGCCCAATCCCAATCATGGTGCGTCGTCCGATAGGCCAGTGTGGTATGCGCCTCGGCCAGACGCTCATCCAGTTCCAGCGCCTTGTCGGCCGCTTCCTTCGCCTTCGCCATGGCCTCGATGGGCGGCATGGTACCGTTCTCCCACGAGCCCAGCGTGGCGTAGCAGTCGGCGAGTCCGGCACGGGCGCGGGCGTAGTTCGGGTCTTTGTCGATGGCTCCTTCGAAGTACTCGATAGCCTTGCCGATGCCTTGTGGCCGCTGCGCCCAGTAGTATCGCCCCTTCAGATAAAACTCGTAAGCTTGTAGGTTGGATGTTGATCGCCTCGCGCCCGCGCCGAGCGAGACTTTGAGCCGCTCGGTGATTGCCCGCGCGATATCGTCCTGAAGCTCGAAAATGTCCTCCATCTGACGGTCGTATCGCTCCGACCAGACTTGGAAGCCGGTCCTGGCGTCGACGAGCTGAATTGTCACCCGGATCCGCTGACCGGCACGACGCACGCTCCCTTCGAGCACATTCGCCACCCGAAGCTTGCCGGCAATCGCAGCGATATCCGTCGTCTTTCCTCTGAAAGAAAACGCCGAGCTTCGAGCCGAAACTCTCAAGGCCTCAACTTGACCGAGAGCATTCAAGATCTCCTCGGCGAGGCCGTCGCTGAAGTACTCGTTGTCCGGTTCGCCGCCCAGGTTGGTGAAGGGCAGCACGGCAATCGAGTTTTCCGGCGCCGCGCTCGCGGCGGCTGCACCGGGCAACACGCTCGGCGTCGATGGCGGTGCGGATGCGGGTCGGATTGACGCAAGCGCACGATCCTCGCCTGGCGTTAACATCTGACGGATTCGCTCAACAAAGGCGGGCGGCGTGCTCCCGCCGGGCAGACGTGTCCACTGCACCTGCCGGAACTTCTCGGGAACCGCAGCGCCCCACTCAGGCGTGTCGTCGATCGCTACCGGCACCAGGAACGCCTTGTGTTCGGCCATGTTGTATGTGCGGTCGACCGCAAGCTTCCATTCCCGGCGGAAGTAGCCTTCATCTCTGGCCTCGGTGTGGGCAGAGATGACTGCTACAAAAAGGCGGCAATCGCGGATCCATTCGTGAATCTGGCGGTCCCAGGCATCGTCGCCTCGAAGCTCGCTGCGGTCGAACCATACGTCGACGCCTGCGGCGCGCAGCGCATCGCACAGTCGCTGCGCAGCCTCAGCGTCTTGAGACGCGTAGCTCAGGAATACTGCCCTGCTCGGGCCGGTCACGAGACCCCCGTCATGGCGAGTCCCAGATGATTTTCTGTTTCGGCGCTGTCGGCCATGCACGGGCTCTTGGTTGGCGTTCCCAACAGCGTACCGTAAGCTATGAGCGTCTGCTTCCGGGCGGCTATTTCTGGGTCGTCAATGACCGCAGCCGATCTCAGACGTTCCGAACTACATCGGCAGCTCCACTTGGAGCCTTCAGATATTTCTGCGCACCTCTACCGAATTTCTACCGAGCACATTTTTAACGACGCCAAGCGACTGTTTCTACGAACCTTTCCGGCTTATCCTGAGAGTTATCGAGCAGAGTAGTCGCTTGAGTCGTCGTGGTGGTGGAGTTCAAACACGAGGGGAGTGAGGGGAGTTCTGACCTGCTCCCAAGTTTCAGTGCCAGTCTAAGCTTAGTAAAGTCCGTTTTCCGAAGAGGATACGGACATGAAGAAGTCGAGGTTTACCGAGGAACAGATCGTCGGATTTCTCAAGCAAGCTGAGGCCGGCGTTGTGGTGAAGGATCTGTGCCGCAAGCATGGGTTCAGTGACGCAACGTTCTACAACTGCCGCAGCCGATACGGCGGCATGGAGGTCGCGGACGTACGGAGGCTGCGGGAGCTCGAGGGCGAGAACGCGAAGCTAAAGAAGCTCCTGGCAGAGGCGATGCTCGACATCGAGGCGCTCAAGGTGGTGACGCGGGGAAAACTGTAAGCCCGCAGGCGCGCAGGGAGGCCGTACACGCGATGCGGGCGAAGACAGGGATTTCGGAGCGCCGGGCATGCAGCCTGGTCGGGGTGTCGCGCACGGTGCTGCACTACGAGGCTCGGCCGGAGGTCGGCAAAGCGATTGTGCGCAGCCGGATGATTGCGCTGGCTGCGGAGCGGCGCCGATTCGGCTATCGGCGCATCCACGTGCTGCGGCGTCGTGAGGGGCAGTGTGTGAACGTGAAGCGGGTCTATCGTCTGTATTGCCTGGAACGGCTGCAGGTGCAGCGCCGGCGAAGACGCCGCGGGGTCGCGGTAGAACGCCGTCCGCTCACGATTCCTGGGCGACCGAACCAGGTTTCGTCGATCGATTTCGTCAGCGACTCGCTCGAGACCGGTCGACGCGTAAAGTGCCTGACGATCGTCGATGATTTCACCAAAGAAGCCGTCGACATCGTCGTCGACCACGGGATCTCGGGTCAGTACGTGACGCGGGTGCTCGATGCGGCGGCGCGCTTTCGGGAGGTGCCCAGAACCATCAGGACCGATCAGGGGCCGGAGTTTACTGGCAAAGCCATAGGCGACTGGGCTTATCAACGTGGGATCGAGCTGCGTTTGATCGAGGCAGGCAAGCCGACCCAGAACGCGTACGTGGAGAGCTTCAACGGCAAATTCCGAGACGAGTGCTTGAACGAGCACTGGTTCCGAACGCTCGCTGAGGCGCGCGCGGCCGTCGCCGCCTGGCGCGCCGATTACAACCAGGGTCGTCCGCATAGCGCGCTCGAATATCTGACCCCTGCAGAGTTCGCCGCTGCTTGGCGCTCCCGGCATGCCGGAAGCGCCAAGCAGATAGCAGAGAGTTGAGGTAACGTCACAACCCAGGACTTTACGAACTTATCCGCGGCACTGAACATGGGGCAGGTCAAATGAACGTTGCCTTTGGTATTGGTTTTTATCGCTATATCACCGGTCAGTACTCGGGATCCTGGAAGCGGACGGCACGCGCATGACGGAACAAGCGGGATATCTCAACTTCTGGCGGCTTGACAATTTTTCCGCCCGTCGATGTGAAAGCGCGGACGGCTTTGATGAATAGTCGACGCATTCCGAGTCTAGACGGATTGCGCGCAGCGGCCGTTCTAATGGTATTACTCGGGCATGCCGCGCAGACACGTGGATTTCCGCCGTCAATTCGCCGGTCTCTTTTTTTTGATGTCGCTCATTTCGGTGTTAGCGTTTTCTTCATATTGTCTGGATTTTTAATTTCTACCCTGTTAATCGAGGAAAGGCGTCGCACCGGCGCGGTGTCATTGAGGGACTTCTATATCCGGCGAACGATACGCATCTTTCCTGCCGCGTACCTGTATGTGATTACCGTGGCAATACTTGGCGCGCTTGGGATCGTGGTGCTGCGCAATGGGGATTTGATGCATGCCGTTACGTATACGATGAATTATCATCATCAGCGGGGGTGGGTGCTGGGGCACTTATGGTCGCTCGGCGTAGAGGAACAATTCTATCTGCTCTGGCCGTTGTCGTTTCTGCTGCTGGGCGAACGTCGCGGTTTGTGGGTTGCAGTGGCGATAATCGCCGTTGCGCCGGGCTTGCGAGTTGCGGCATGGATGTTGCTTCCAGCAGCACGAATAGGGATAGATGAAGAATTCCAGTTCGTTTGCGACGGACTTGCCACGGGGTGTTTGCTGGCGCTGCTCGTCGCCCGTTACGGCATCGACAAAATTATGACGAAGATTCCGCGCCTGGTATTTTTGATCGCTCCGGTCGCGGCCGTGCTCAGTAGCGCATTTGCACAGTGGCCATCGTTTTATCTAACGATCGGCGCGACGATCACCAATCTGTCCATTAGCATCGTCGCACTATGGTGCATTGTGCATGCCCACTCGGTTGTTGGACAACTGCTAAACGCCCGCGCAGCAATATTTTTGGGCACCATCAGTTACTCACTTTATCTTTGGCAGCAATTGTTCATGGATACGGCACTTATGCCTGCCAGTTTCGCCTTTCCGGCCAATGCAATATTGGCAATGGCGGCGGCGACGGGGAGCTATTACCTGCTGGAACGTCCGTTGCTTGCGCTGCGCCAGCGATTTCGACGTTGAACGACCACACGCTATAGCCGTGGCCGCCTGTGTTCGTAGTGGCGATGACTCCGGATCGCGGAAGCGCAAATGTGCGCATGACGGAAGAGAGGGGACGGCCGCCGGATCACTGCAGGCCTCGCACCTCAGCCATAGGCAATAGCACGCGGCCGCTCATCGCCTTGGGTATGGGCACGCCCAGCAGCGACATCAGAGTCGGTGCGATATCCAGGTTCGTGCATGCGCCCAGTTGCCGCCCGGCCGCGATGCCCTTGCCGTAGGCAATGAACAGACCATCCGGATGATGCATGCCCTGCTTGACCGTCGGCGCATCCATTGCGAATAGATCTTCCAGCTTCCAAGCGCCCGTGACGCCAGGAAATTCGTAGGTGACTCCGGAGGAGCGCTCGCTGAGCCCGAGTGGGGTCACCGTGAGTATTTCACCGGTCTCGTCGACGACAATGCCGGTCTGCGCCTGACCATTCACAGTGCGCACAGTTCCACGAATGCGTGCGGCCAGCCCGGCACGTAGCGTCGGATCCGGAACTCTGAGATTCACCTGCGGCACCATAGTTGGCACGGTTTCAGTGACCCCCGCGGCACCGACTCGCTGCAGAAAGCGCTGGATATCCTTGAAACGCACGATTACCTTGCCGTCACGATACGCCGCGTTCACGAACGGCTGCTGTCCCATGCTGGAACATATCACCAGCACTGTGTTGCTATCGATGAGGCCCATGAATCGGCCGAGTAACTCATCGCAAAGCCTGTATCCGAGCGGCACCGCCTCGCCGTACCTGGCCCGGTCATCTTCCGGACCTTTGTGGAGGAAGTCGGTATCGCTCCACGCGCGCCAGTAGTGATGCATGTAGTGCGCCGCATGATTCGTGTGCCAGGTGGCGAAGTCCGGCCGCTTTCGGCGATACATCGCGGCGAAGAAATCGTAGTTGACCAAAGGCTGTAGCATCACCCGTCGCCAACCAGCGTGACGGCGGGCGCGCTCAAGTACCAGCTGCTTTGCGATTCGCGCGCACGTAGCCGGCTTCAAACCAAGCCGCAGCAACTGCCAACCGGCCTTCATCATGTCGGTCAGCGAGTCGGGACGACCGCTACCGCCATGCGCATGAGTATGCCGACGATTCAGCGACTGAATCGGCTCAAGTTCTTTAGGGAACGTGTCGTCGCCGGGCGCAAACGGGCCAGGCACAACGAAGCCATTGACCGGTGACGGTGGATAAGCGCCTACACTGCCGAATATACCGATTGAATATCCGGCCTCCGCCACATACTCCCACGATCGCTTGGCGCCTACCGTGGCGGCATCCTGCTCGAGCACCTTGGCGCCGTGCACGGCCTGTGTGACACCCGTATGCACCGTGACCCACGTTACCCAAGGATCCAGATGCGGTGGCTGCTCAAGAGCGACAGGTGTACCCCAGGTTCCTTGGTCCTTGAGCCTGCAAATGTGCGGGAGAAAGGCCCGCCCACGTTCCGCCACCAATCGATCAATCACCGACCAGTTAATCTCATTGAACTCGAGTAATAGAACCTTTATCGATCTCATAGCCCGTCTACGTAATAAGCGGGAGCAACCTGGTTGTGGTCTGAGAATCAGTGCTAAAGCACGGCCCGCCAGTAAAAATTATACGCTATATCCCACCGCCGTTTTGAACGTGCGCAGACAGCGCCTGAAGCAGCCGCGCCGTATGGGAATATTCTCAGTGGACGTGCGCGGGGAAACATTATGTAATATCACTCATGCGACCTTATCTAGGCCTTATGTCGCTGCGCTGCAGGCGACAGTGGCAGTCGGGTCTAATAATTGACCTGAGACTGCCCGGCGACTGCCCTATCCGATGCGTCGATCAATCCTGGCGCATCATTCGCACCCAAATTAACCGTTCCGAAAGCGCGCAACCACGCTGCGTTATCTGAACCTTCTCTTACGGTGATGCGAATCTTGTTGCCGCTGGCGTTAACTTTTCCGGCGAAATGCTGAATGTCGAAGACGTAGGCCCCCAGTCATCGGCAGCGGGTAAGTTCCTGATCGTGCATTCGTTGTCGTTGAATATCAGTGGCCCGTTACGGTAAGTCGGGAACGGTCCAACGCCTTCGCCCAAATTGTCCCCGCCGAAGTGAATGCAGCTGATCGAATTAAGACTCGGCCTCACCATGACAATGAATCAAAATCACCGCGAAGGACCGAACTCACATCAAAACTATGTCAGTCCTTCGCAGCGGACTTTCCTCGGTCCAGAACACCGGTAGACTTCCGGTAGACCTCTACGCCGAAATCAGACAGCGTTTTCCCGCAGAAAAACGCATATCAAATTGGTAACCCCTTAGCTTCCTGATGGAATCCAGGTCAATCCAGTGACTATGCCTTCTCCCCCACCGCTAACACCGGGGATTTGTAGGGAATTCCGCAGGAATGATCGGGGCAGTACCCATCCGGATTCTTCGCCAGGTACTGCTGGTGATAGTCGGCGCTGAAGCGGTTTCCAGCACGGAAATCACCCAGTTATCTCCATGTGGTTAGTCGACCGGTAGACTTTTAGTAGACGTTGACGCCAATCCACGGGTAGACCAAGCCTCAGCCCGATTCGAGCGATGTCCGATTTTGACCCAAGAAGCCACTCGAGAACTTCCGCTTCGGAGCAACGCAATTGCGGTGACGATGTATTCGACGTGATTATTCCGGCAGATTCATCTTGTGCAGGAAGGCTTTGTAGCGAGAGTCCGGGCGAAGACTTTTCAGCAGCGGGTCCACTTTGACGAGGGCGAGGCCGCCGTCGTGCTGCACATAAGCCCTGTCCAACCACTGAAACGCCTTACCCTTATCGCCCCACCAGGCATAGACCTCGGAGATCTGGAAGGCGGAGTCGTCCGCATGCTTGGCGATTAGTTCGGCTAGTCGCTGCTCCGCTCCTTTCACGTTACCCAGATCGTGTTCAGCGAGCGCGGCGCCCTGAAGTCGAAACTCTTCAGCCGATGCGCCCTGGGACATCGGGAGGGCTTTCGCTGGTTCTCCCATCAATAGGAAGGTTAACGCCACAGAGGAAGCGACCCATGACTGCTGCGGATTGATCTCCAGCGAGCGCTGCCACGACTCGCGAGCAGCGAGATAATCGCCGTGATAAAACTGGTTTCCCCCTAACCTGGCCCAGACATCGGCATTAAGCGGATCGCTTTTCACCGCTTGCTTTGCCATGGCGACTGCCTCGTCCAGACGGCCTGTGGGCATCAGCACCGAGTTCGAATACCGGTAGAGAGCCTCGGAATTCTCGGGTTCGATGCTGAGCGCGCGCCGAAAATCCTCGTCTGCCCCTCGGAAGTCCCTCAGATGCAACGATCGAATGTACGCTCGCGCGATGTACCCATCGGCAAGATCCGGCCGCAGCGCGATAGCCTTGTCGGCCGCAGTTTGTGCTTCTTGCCTCATGGCGTTGAACTCAGCGACCGACGTGGCATCTGCATCAAGAGTCGCTTCGGCGAGTCCCGCCCAGGCCGAGGCGTAGTTCGGATCGAGATTCACGGCTCTTCTGAAGGCCTCAGCCGCATTGCGATCAACAGCGTAATTGCCGCCCGAGAGAAGCTGCCGGCCAATCAGATACTGGTCGTGAGCCGCCGGATTCGCGGTCTGCCGATCCTTCATGGTTGGCGCCTCAAGGAGCTTGAGCTTGAGCGCCCCAACGACCGCAGTGGCAATCTCGTCCTGAACTTTGAAGATGTCTTCTAGTTTGCGATCGTAGGTCTCCGACCAGACGTGGTAGCCGTTGTCAACGCGAATCAGCTGCGCGGTGACGCGCAGGGTATCACCGGACTTGCGCACACTGCCTTCCAGCACATGCGCAACGCCCAGCGCTTTGGCGATATCGGCGATGGTCGTCTGTTTGCCTTTGAAGTAGAACGACGACGTACGCGCTGGCACCCGCAAATCCGCGATATTTGTGAGTTTGTCGATGAGTTCCTCTGAGAGGCCGTCTGAGAAATATTCCTGATCCCTGTGCTCGCTCATGTCCAGGAACGGCAGCACGGCAATAGACTTGTCGCTGACGAGTTTCGTAGCAGCGGCGCCGACTGTTACCTGGGCAACGCTCTCGCGGTATCGCGCATAACCCACCGTGGCAAGAATCGCGACCAGTGCCGCGACGCTGACTCCGAGCAGCGCTCGATTGCGCTGCACGAACTTGCCCACACGGTAAGCGAATCGTGCCGGTCGGGCCCGGATGGGTCTGCCATCCAGGTAGGCTCGCAGATCGCCCGCCAGGGCAGCGGCACTGGGATAGCGCTGCGCGGGATCCTTCGACAGTGCTATGAGCACGATGGCATCCAGGTCCCCACGCAGTTGCCGTGCCAACCGTTCTACGGTGCTATTGCGGGTCGTGGCTGCCGATGGTTCAAGCTGAGTGCTGGGCCTCTTTACCGCTAGAGTGACGATGGCCTGCTCGAGCGCCCCGATCGAGGCAGCCCGCTTGAGCCGATAGGGACAGGTGCCAGTGAGCAGCTCGTAGAGCACGACGCCCAGGGAGTACAGGTCGCTGCGCGCATCGATCCGATCGCCGCGCAAGAGCTCGGGACTGGCGTAATCGGGGGTTAGCGCTCGGCCATACACTGTGGTTAGCGTCTGCTGATCCGTCTCTTCAGCCTCGAGCAGTCTGGCAATTCCAAAGTCCAGCAGCCGCACCTGCCCGGAGTCGGTCACGAGGATGTTCGAGGGCTTCAGATCGCGGTGAATGACCTGCTTTTCGTGGGCGTATTGCACGGCCTCGAGCACCTGCAGGAGAAGGCCCAGGCGTTGTGGTATCCCGAGCCGGTGCGCATCGCACCACTCTATCAGGGGCTTCCCCTGCACATACTCCATCGCCAGGTAAGGCAACCCCTCTGGCTCGACTCCGGCATCGTAAAGACGCGCAATGTGCGGATGCTCGAGGCTCGCCAGGATGTCGCGCTCGCGCGCAAAACGCGCTTCTAAACCTGCCGGCGCATGAGCGAGCCGCGGCAATTTTAGTGCCACCTCGCGCTTAAAAGCCCCATCGGCGCGCCGCGACAGCCACACCTCCGCCATGCCCCCGGTGCCCAGCAATCGCATCAGCTCGTACGGGCCCACGCGCGCACCGGGTTTAAGGCCGCTCGCGACTGCGGAAGTCATATGGTCCGCGACAGCGAGCTTCGGCAGGCTCATCAGCGCTTGCAGATTCTCTGCCTGCGCCTCCTCGGGCAGCAGCGCTTCGCGCAGTGCGGGTGCCAGATCGCGATGCTCGGGGGGAAGACTCTCCAGCCAAGCTCGGCGCCCAGCCTCATCCAACGGTAGGGCCTCATCCAACAGCTGGCTCATCCGCGCCATCTGAGGAATCGATAGGGCCATCGGTCTGTCCAATCGCCTCAGCGCAATGCGGCCGCGAGGATCAGTCGTGCCTTCTCCCAGTCGCGCTGTACCGTACGTTCGGTGACATCCAGCGTTTCGGCGATCTCCTGCTCGCTGTAGCCCCCAAAGTAGCGCATCTGCGCGACCTGCGCTAACCGAGGATCCGCTTGCTCGAGCGCCTCAAGTGCCTCGTGCACGGCCAGCACGGTCTGCTCCGCATCGGGCAGCTGCGCCCCAAGACCGTGGGATAAGGTGAGCGGGGTTCGATCCCCGCCGCGCTTCTGCGCAATGCGCTCGCGCACGCTGTTGACGATCACCGAACGCATCACCTGGGAGGCGTAGGCGAAGAATGCGCGGCGATCCTCAGCACGCAGCTCCCCCGCACTCACGAACCGCAGGTACGACTCGTGCACCAGGCAGGTGGTATCGAGCACCGTATTGTGCCCCCCATCGCGCAGCCGTGCGTGCGCCAGCCGGTGCAGTTCGCTGTAAGCGGCCGCAAACAGCGCATCGCGCGCCCCCGCATCGCCCGCCTGTACCCGGCCCAGCAGCTCGGTGAGTTGACTCATCGGTGGCCAACTTAACGCGCCAGAGAAGCCTTTGCCACGCAATCGGCAAGTCGGATGTCGGGTTTGGCACCCGAACGGTGTCTGTATCGGTGAGGCAGCGATTTGGGCCAGCCGGGTAACCCCCCGGCAGAGGGCCGAGAGAGCACCTCGCGACGATCGATCCAGTAACCCCAGCGCCTGTCTCGACCCTATCTTAAGGAGACCACCATGAACATCATCCCCTCTACACCCCTTCGCACCCTGGCCGTCGGCGCGATCCTCAGCGCCCTGGCCTTGAGCTTCGCCACCGTGTCCAGCGCCGAGGAGGACGCGACACCCCCGCAGGTCATTGTCAAATACGCCGATCTCGACGTCTCGACTTCAAAGGGCGCTGTGGCCCTCTATGGCCGGATCCACGGCGCGGCCGACGATGTGTGCTCGCGCATGTACACCAGCACTGAGGCGTACAGGTGGCGCAAGAACGCCTGCCTGCAAAAGGTCATCGCCGATGCAGTGACCCGTGTCAATGAGCCGGCACTGTCCGCTGTCTTCGCCTCCAAGTACGGCGTCTCAGCCCCGGTCGTGCTGGCCGCGGCAGGGACTCGGTAACACTGCGCGGCAGGGTGCACGCGGTGCATCCTTACGGACTCGGGCCCAGCACGCCGCCGTGCGTCTGGGCCCATACCTTTGTGCCGAACATCTCTGGCCATCGAGCGACGACTTTCAGGCGCGCATAGTTGTCCGTCGAATGTCGCAAAGTGAGAGCCGATCTGAGACGTTCAGGGGAATTGTTCGGAGCCCTAAGTATCATGCCGCCTCCCCGCCGCAGCCTCTACCGAATCTCTACCGCCTATAAATTGAGTAGCGGCAAGCGACTGTTTCTACAAGCCTTTCCCGCTTACCCTGAGATTATCAGCAACAGTCGGCGCTGAAGAAATTCAACGACGAAGTTCTGCCGTCGTGGTCATTCGGCCGGTAGACCTCCTGTAGACCTCGACGTTGATCCAACGGAAAACCAAGCCATCAGTCTGATAGGAAGCGACGTCCGAGTTCGAGCCTGTGGAGACTCTCGTGACCGGCAGGTATCGGGCAGACCATTGGCGGTCACGAGGCTTTGCGACGGGCCTATTCCGGCAGATTCATCTTGCGCAGGAACGCCTTGTACCGGGCATCGCCTTCGAGGTTCTTGAGCAATGGATCCCCTCTAATCCAATAGAGTTCGACATCTTTTTGGATATAGGCCCGATCGAGCCATGCGAACGCCTCGTCAAGTTCGGCGCGGTAGGAGTGAGCCTGGGCAATCTCGTATGCGGAATCGCTTGCATGCTCTTTGGTTTGACGCGCAAGTGCACGATCCGATTCGGCCCTGCGTCCAAGTGCGTGATAAGCAATCGCAAGCCCTGTATCGCGCCCGCTCTCCGGCACCTCCTGCTGCATCACCACCAGAGCCGCCTCGGGCTCGCCTTTTGCCAGGAGTACTTGTCCGAGGAAAAAGTGCGCCTCGGCGTACGCGGGGCTGATCTCGAGCGCCTTGTGTAGTTCCGCCTCTGCCTCAGCCAGCCGTCCAGCGCGATAGCGCATCTGACCAAGCAGTTCATGCCAAGTGCCGTTAAGTGGATCGAGCGCAAGAGCTGTGGTTATGAGGCGTGCGCTTTCATCCGGCTGAGCGAATGGCGAACGCGCGAAGCCTGCGTCCCCAACGACATTCGGGTTGCGCGGTTCGAGCGCCAGCGCTTGCTCGCACTCGTGATCTGCGGCGGGCCAGTCCCAGTCATAGTCGGTGTTGATGCTTGCCAATACCGCATGTGCCGTACCGGATATCGGGTTCAATTTCAGCGCGCGCTGCGCTGTCAGCCTGGCACGCTCGAAGCCCTCGTGGGGTGGCACGAACCCCCATATTGCTCTATACAACTGCGCGGTGGCCAGCCACTCGGCAGTACGTACTGATGTCGGGTCGAGTTCTAGCGCCTGTTGAAAGTATCCCTCGGCGGCCTCGAACCCTGCTCGATCCCACTGATCAATAGCGTGCCGCCCTCTAAGATAGAAATCATATGCCTCGCTGCTTTTCAATAAGGGAGGTGTGCCCAAATCGTCCGCGCCAACCGTCACCTGAAGCGCGCGCACGAGCCCGCTCGCGATCCGGTCCTGCACCTTGAGAACATCATCGGAAGGCTCATCATAGGTTTCGGACCACAAATGCGAACCATCCTTGGCGCCGATAAGCTGTGCAGTCACGCGTATTCGGTCGCTGGACCTGCGCACGGACCCTTCGACGACGTAGGCCGCGCCGAGAGTGCTGCCGATTTTCCGGAGGTCCTCGGTCTTGTTCTTGAATTGGAACGACGACGTGCGGCCGATCACTCGAATGCCCGGCAGTTTGGCCAGAAGGTCGAGAATTTCCTCCGCCATCCCGTCCGCAAAGTACTCCTGGTCCTTCTTCTCGCTCATGTCCGTAAAGGGCAGCACGGCGATGGACTTTTCGGGGATTGTTGATGCTGCAGGCGCCGGTGCCGACGCCAACTTGGTCGATGCCGGGGTAGACGCGGTGCGATGACTCGACAGCCACAGCCGGTCGGCTGCAAACCCAGCCAGGGCCAAACCGATCAAAGACGTCACAACGATGGCGGTGCGCTTTGGTGATCTAGCGGACCCTGAATGTGCGGGAGCGTGCGAAGTCAAAGCTGCAGCCGGAGTTGCCGCAGGCGCCTTTAGTGCCGATTTCACGGCCTCGACTAGCTTCGGCATCATCCGCGTAGCATCGCCGCCGCTGGCATCGAGCCACTGAGAGGTGTTCAGGAAGTATTCAAATTCAGCGGGTAGCGGCGCTTGATCGACTCGCACCGTTACGATCGGATGACGCTTAGAGGTCGCGCGCTCGATCTCCCTGAGGACGTGGGGAGAAGTCGCGGCGTCTTGTGAGAGGATCAGAACGATCGCCTTGGCAGAATCGATTGCGTGAACGATTTCGCTGGCATAGTGCGCGCCCGGTGTTACATCCCGGGGCGCCATCCAGCACTTGCGTCCATGGCGCTCCAGGGCCGCGGCAACGGCATCGGCAACGGCGCTGTTTGGCGAGGCGTAGCTTATGAATATGTCGTGCGTACCGGAACCAGCGCCAGTCGCCTGCTCTCCGGCGCCGCCTTCAGCCACGTTGATCCCCCTCCGACATCTACCTCATGTTGGCAGATGCCCCCCGTGTTTATCAAAGTTTACTGGGCATCTGTGGCCTGCACTGGGGTTTCATCCATGCGGATGTAACCGCTCTCGCGCAGCCGCTCGTCCATCAGGTTGATCAGCGGCTGTACGCGCTCAGCCAGGGCAATGATCCAGGCCGCCTGCGTGGCGCGCGGCAGCTTCACCCCATGGCGCTCGAAGATGGCCTCCTGGCGGTACAGCGGCAGCGCATCGACATACTTGGCCGTCGTCAGATGCGCCAGCAGTCCCGGGGCAGCGTTGGTCTTGGGCAGGATCTGCGGCGGCAGTGCGGCCGTCTTCAGGCACCGCTCGCAACTGGGGCAGGCGTATTTCTTACCGAAACTGGCTGCCTCAGGCCCGTGGCATCAGCCCGCAGCCCTTCGCATTCAATGGATCGATGAGGACGAACTGCTGCCCATGCCGGAACTGCTGCCGGAACTGCTGCTTGTACCCCAGCCGTGGATGTTCGAGGAGGAGCCCTGGCTACCAGAAGAGGAACTGCTGCTCGTACCCCAGCCGTGGATGTTCGAAGAGGAGCCCTGGCTGCCAGAAGAGGAGCCGGAGCTGCCCGAAGAGGAGCCATAGCCGCCAGAGGACGAGACACCGGTCGTGCCGCCGGATCTGTTTACACCTGGTGCCGCCGGAGCGGCGGGGGCCGCCGGAGTACCCGGGGCAGCCGGTGCTGTGGCGCCGCCTGCTGCACCGCCTGCTGCGCCTCCGCCGCCCCCGCCAGCGGTCTGTGCGAGTGCGCTGCCAATCGTCGCGCCCACAACGCCCGTCAGCATTGCGGCCACAGTCGCGGTCAGGACAGACTTCTTGAATTTCATGCCGAGCTCCTGAACAGTGAAGATTAAAGGGCACGTTAGCGGCGGCCCGGGCAATTGGCTGTCAGATGGCGCATCACTGCATCGTCAGCGCTAATGCTCCGCGGCGGTGCAGATTGCTCACCCCGGCATTCCCGAGAAGAGTCACCAAACGTAATCCAGTTAGAGAACTCAACCAATTAGCCACGGTGGTCGGATAGAGAACTCAATAGAACATTCGGACAGGCGGTTAGACAACTCAACAAAGATGCCCTCGACGGAGGCGCTTTCCCCGTATTCAATGCCGGAATGGCTGTCCGGCTGTTTCTGATTAGCCACTCGCTGATAAAGCTCGGAACCAAGCAGAGTACCCTGGAGTGCCTAGCCGTCACTCAGTATCCGTGGAAGATCGTCTGCATTTCTGAGAAGGCACTGCAACACATTGCCAGCGAATCCGTCCTAGCGCTGGATCAGAGGTAGTAACCACCCAATGCTGACAGTCCGGCCGCGCACCTCTACCGAATCTCTACCGCTCATAATTCGAGCGGCCGCAAATGGCTGTTTCAAAATGCTTTTCCGCCTTACCCTCAGATTATCGAGCAAAGTAGTCGCTTGAGGCGTCGTTCTGCTGGAGATCAAACACGAGGGGAGTGAGGGGAGTTCATCGCCCGCACGATCCCGATCAAAATCCGGCTCATCGATTCAAGACCGACAGCGCCCGGGTTGCTGAACTCCCCCTTCTCCCCTCCTTCAACCTAAATAGCTGAACGCTGCACCCGACGTCCCCCCGCTTTCAGTAGCGGATCGCATTAGAGCCGTCCGGCATTGTAACGGCCTTGTTGGCCAACTGTTTTGCGTACTGGGCGGGCGCCAGCCC
>Ga0182024_10013099_pt1 | contig 16273 bp, 12 predicted proteins | sample P32metaG_FD_120480 | JGI IMG/M metagenome (GOLD analysis project Ga0182024, IMG submission 120480) | Permafrost microbial communities from Stordalen Mire, Sweden - P3-2 metaG (Illumina Assembly) | ecosystem: Environmental > Terrestrial > Soil > Wetlands > Permafrost | place: Sweden: Stordalen... | reverse complement strand
CTCGTCGGTAAGATTGCGAAACTGGAACTTGTAAAAGCAATCGAAGAATCAAATGCGCCTATGCCTGCTGATGCGGAAATCGCTCCGCTCCCGCTAGGCGATGATGAGGACCTGTAATTACGACCATCTGTGATCGAAACTCTTCGCGCTTTCAGTTGTCTCAAGCTATATCGCCGATTCTCTCAGAAAATCCGGTTCTCAACGCAGGAGAATACTTGACGGAAGCCAAACGCTCTATCGTGTTTGTCGTCGATGACGAGAGTGTCGTCGCATCGACCCTCGAACTTATCCTATTGAGTCATGGTTACGACACCCGATCCTTCTTCGACCCATTGGACGCTTTGAAAGCTGCCCAGTCCGTTACACCTACAATCTTTTGGCCGATAGGATGATGCCAAGTATGAATGGACTACACTTGGCTAAAGAGATGAAGAAACTCTGACCTCTTCGTTGGTCGACATCAGCTCAGCGAAGTAACCCATCCGGTGCAGCCACAGCTTGTTGTAGCTCACTCCGGTCTCCATCAAAAGACCTGAGACCTCTTTCGCACCTCCGAGCGAATTCCCGAGTATTGAAATAGGAAACGGACCAGAAAGTCTTCTCCGCAGGGGCAATCTCGCTCAAGAAATCGTGGGTGTCCCCACCAGGAATTGATAGACGGTTCGAATGATCTCTCCCGCCATAGAGTACATAAAATCACATCGACCAATTAACTTTGATCGGGGCAGCAGAATTTGATCTCTACTTGGCGGCCTCCTTCGATGCGGTAGCCGTGAACTCGCCTGTAACTCCAAAGGGCTGGACTTCAACACTGCCTGCGATCTTCCCGGAATCATCGAGCGTGGCCGTGTAAGTAAGGGTCAATGGCGCGCCGCTATATTCCGAGTCGTACTTCCACGTGACCTTATTGCCGTCCAGGGCGCCGGTGACTTGAACTTCCTTGTCGTTCGATTTGCAGCTGTCAGCGAGCTTGTTGTCGGTCTGGACAAACTTGCATTCCTGATCGCTTTCACTTCCAGAGATACTGTTGTGAACAGACCATTGGCCGGTAAGGCTGGATGCTCCTGCAGCAAAAGCCGATGAGGCAAACAGGAAAACCGTGAATGCGAGGACTATCTTCATGCTTCTTCACCTTTCGGTTGGTTTAGGTCGAAGGTTGATCGTGCGACAGGCGGTTTGTCTGTCCATGGAGGCACAGCCTTCTTCAATGTCGCGCAGACTCGGCAAACGAACAAATCGGAAATGAAAGCTTTTCCGTCAGAACGACATCGTCTGTTGCAGTGGAAGATCCTGCGATGAGCTGCCAACCCGGATAACGTAGCTTCCCGGAACGAGCTTCCACGAATCCGAAGCCTCGTCGTAGATGGTGAGCCGGTCGCGACTTACCGGAACGGAAACCTGCTTCGACTCGCCGGACGCAAGTTCGACGCGCGTCCAACCAACCAGACGCTTTGGCGGCTCGTCGGCCGCGTCGGGCAAAGACACGTAGACCTCAGCAGTTTCTGTGCCCGCAAGCTTGCCAGTGTTCTTCACCGTGAAGGTGACCATCGTGGAATCGCCTGGCGTTACTGCGATTCCAGAATAGGTAAATGTTGTGTAGGAGAGGCCGAAGCCGAACGGGAAGAGCACTGGCTTTTTCTCCGCGTCGTACCACTTGTAACCCACCTTCAGACCTTCGTCGTACGCTGCATCAAACGAGGGGCCCACCTTCATGAAGAGTGCAACCAGGGAGGGAAAACCCGGGAGCTGCGGAGCCGGGTGCTGCGCATCGGCCTCCGGCGGGTCTATGTGCTTCGGATGCGGCAGGTCCGCTTCACTCCTGGGGAACGTGAGCGGAAGCCTGCCGGACGGGTTTACATCGCCAAACAAAACGTTGGCAATTGCCTCCGATCCGCGAATCCCCGGGTACCAAGCTTCGACGACGGCGCTCACCTTGTCGATCCACGGCATGAGTACAGCGCCGCCTGTCTCGAGCACCACAATCGTGTGCGTATTGGCAGCTGCCACTGCTTCGATCAGCGCATCCTGTTTGTCCGGAAGCGAGAGATTCGGGAGGTCGATGCCCTCCGATTCATGCTGGACAGCAAACACGATCGCAACCTGGGATGATTTCGCAACGGCCGCAGCCGACGCCGGATCGGTCCCGGGATCGAATTGCACCACGGCGTGCGTGGCCTTTTCCCGGATGCCTCTGAGCGGGGCCGAGCGGTGGTAAACGGACATCATGAAGATGGCCAGCGGATTGTTCGCTATCTCGGGCGGCGGAGGAACGGCGTTGCCGCCGGCAGGGGATACCTGGGAAGATCCTCCTCCGGACATTACTCCCACGTCCGCATGCCCACCAATAACGGCGATGGATTTTATCGACGCTGCGCCAAGAGGCAATAGATTGCGTGCATTCTTCAGCAGCACAGCTCCCTTCTCTTCCACCTTTTGCGCAACTTCGAAGCCTCTCATTACATCTGGAGATTGCGCCTGCCGAGGGTTGTCAACAATGCCCGAATCAAACTCCGTGCGAAGAATGCGGTGCACCATGTCGTTGAGCCGTTCCATCGGTACTTCGCCACCTTCCACGGCTTTTTTCAACGGCTCGCCAAAGGAATCGTTGCCTGGCATCTCAATGTCGAGACCTGCCAACGCGGCCTTCACGGTGCTCTGTGTTGCGCCCCAATCGGAGACGACAAATCCCTTGAATCCGAAGTCCTTCTTAAGAACGCCCAGTGTGTACTCGTTTTCACAGGCATACGTGCCATTGATCTTGTTGTATGCGCACATCACTGCACCCGCGCCTGAGTCCTTCAAAGCAATCTGAAAAGCGAGAAGATCGGTTTCACTCATCGCGCGCTTGCCAATCACCGAATTGACTGTGGTGCGACCATCATCCTGGTCGTTCACGGCGAAGTGCTTCACATCTGTGATGAGGTGGAGTGCCTTTTCCGCCTTGAGTTCCTGTCCGGCCAAGGTGCCGGCTAGCAATGGATCTTCGCCCTTGTATTCGAATGTGCGGCCATCGCGCGGTTCACGAATCAGATTGACACCCGAACCGAGCGACATATTGAACCCGAGCGATCGAAGTTCATTGCCGATCATGGTTCCAATCTCATACGAGAGTGCCGGATCCCATGCCGCTGCCATCGCCTCTGCCGACGGCAGGGCAGTCGCATAGCGGCCATTGGCGCCCGCCCCGGAAATGCCCTCAACTGAATCGGACATCTGCAGATCGGGGATGCCCAGGCGCGGAATCCCAGGAATGAAGCCACCGGCCGAGACTGCCCGCGTTCCTGGGCCCGATTCTGGCGCGATGAACAGGGCCTGCCAACCAAGACCGTGCACTAGCTGGATCTTCTCGTCCAATGTCAATTCCTTGATCACCAGGTCGGCGCGTTGATCCGGCGAAAGGTTCGAATCGGACCATGGGTGGCGCTGAGGCTGAGACATTCCAGGGAACTGAGCATACGCCCAAGCGCCGGAGAACAGAGTGGTCATCCATACGACCGAGTGCGTAAGGAGCTTTCTGAACCTTGGTACCATCATCTTTCCATTTACCTTTCCCACTTCGTTGGCGTTTGCATTTTGACCCTTCCTGAGAGCAAACCGATGTTAGTGCATTCCCTGTGAAGTTGCCATTTCTTCGGGTGGAGGTCGTTTCATCAGGAATGGGAGTGGAACCAGAAACGCAACGATCACTCCAAGGACAAAGAACGCACTGATAAAGGCAAGTACATTCGCCTGCGCATCCACCAACTGCTGGAGTTGAGCAAGCGAGCGTTGGCCAGCATTGGCAGTGCTGATACCGGTACGGATGGCGGATTGCTGCAGTGCCATGAGATAGCGATCGAAGAAGATGTTGCCGCGATGGAGATGCGAGACGATGTCGACACGACTGATCTGCCTGTGGCGTGTGAGGTAAGCAACCAGAAAAGATGTCCCGATCGCACCGCCCAGGTTACGTGCAAAGTTGCTGATGCCGGAAACCTGGTTGTTGTCTTCCTGGCGCATTCCCACGTAGGCGAGGGTGCTTATAGGGATGAAGATCAGCGGCAGTCCAATGACCTGGAAGATTCGCATCCAGACGACAGATGAGAAGTCCACGTCCGGCGAGATGCGCATCATCCAGAACATACTTGCTGAAGTCAGAAGGAAACCGAGAGCGATCACCTTGCGCGGATCGAACTTGCTTCCCAGGATCCCAGCCACGGGCATCAGCAGAGCGAGTGCGATTCCCGACGGAGACAGCGCCAAACCGGCTCGCTCGGCCGAATATCCAAGCTGAAGTTGCAGGAATTGAGGGATGAGAATCGTGGATCCGTTCAGGACCATGCCTAGTGCGAAATTGGAAAGTGTAGCGGATCCAAAGTTGCGGTGCCTCAGCAGTGAGAGTTCGATAATCGGGTGAGGGTGGGTCCATTCTCTCCAGATCATTGTGAAGATCGCGGCGAGAGAAATCGCCGCAGCGGTGCAGATGATTCGTGAATCGAACCACTCGAGTTCCTCACCTTTATCGAGTACATACTGTAAGAGACCAACACCAAGGACTATCGTCGTAATCCCGAAGTAATCAGTTGTCTCTCCCCTTTTCTTGCGCGCTTCGAGCACGTGCGGCGGATCATGCACGACTCTGTGCGTGAGGAAGAGCGAAATGATTCCAATCGGAACGTTGATGAAGAAGATCCAATGCCAACTGTAGTTATCAGTAATCCAGCCCCCCAGAGTCGGGCCCACGGCAGGGGCAACGACGATAGCCATTCCATAGATTGCAAATCCCATATTCCTTTGTTTCGGGCTGAACGTATCGGCAAGGATCGCTTGTTCGCTCGGTCCGAGACCTCCGCCTCCGAGGCCTTGCATAACACGGAAGACTATGAGCATGGGAAGGCTGGTAGCGAGTCCGCAAAAAATAGAACTCAAAGTGAAAAGGACGACGCAGGCCATGTAAAAACGCTTGCGGCCAACGCGCGTTGACAGCCAACCGCTCATCGGCAGGATTATCGCGTTCGAAACGAGGTAGCTGGTCTGCACCCACGTGCTTTCATTGGAGGTCGCTCCAAGATTGCCGGCAATATGGGGAAGAGCAACGTTCGCAATCGAGGTATCCAAGACCTCCATGAACGTCGCCAATGTCACGGTGATGGCGACGACCCACGGATTGAATCGGCCTGGAAGCGAAGTTACCGGAGCCATACTGTAGCCTCAACGGACATCCCAGGGCGAAGGCGATCCAAATTGTCCTGGTTCGCGTTGAGGCGAATGCGGACCGGCATGCGCTGGACCACTTTGATATAGTTGCCCGTCGCGTTCTCGGGTGGAAGAACACTACTGCGAGCGCCGGTGATGGCAGGAATGCTTTCTACCGTGCCTTCGAGGTCTTTCTTCAATGCGTCGACATGGACCCTCGTGCGCTGGCCCGCGTACATCCTGGCCAGTTGTGTCTCTTTGAAATTCGCCGTCACCCAAGTGTCGCCGGTTGCGACGATCATCATGAGAGGCTGAGCCTCGCTCACGCGATTTCCAAGCTCGGCACTCCGCTGAGTCACGATTCCGTGTACAGGGGAGACAATATGACAGAAGCTGAGGTTGAGCTCTGCGCGATTCAATTGCGCCGCAGCCGCTTCGACGTTTGCTTTGGCGTTTGCCAGGTCGGCTTCCCGGATCGAGAGCTGGCGCGGAGCAGTACGTGCAGTTTGTTCGCGCCGGGCGGCCTGCGCTTCGATCTCGGCCTTGCGTTGCTCGATGAGCTTCTCCGACGATGCGGCATTCGCTTTGGCCGCATTGGTATTTGCGTCGGCGGAGCGAGCTGCGGCGAGCGCGCGATCATAGTCCTGGCGAGAGATGGTGCCAGCCTGAAAGAGTTGTTCATAGCGCGTCAGGTCGGCGTCATCGCGAGAGCGAATTGCCTCGGCTTCAGCCAACTTCGCCTGGGAACTCGCCAAATCCTGTGAGGCCGCAGCAAAGGCGGCTCTTGCCTGTGCCAGTTGCGCGTCACCGGTAATTGCCGCCGCGGAGTTGTCTGCCTGGGTGATCGCAACGGAAGGACGCTGAGCGTCCAACTGTGCAACGGCCTGATCATACTGTGCTTTGGCCTGCGCATAGGCGACCTTTTGTTCGCTGGGGTCGAAATCGACCAGAGGCTGACCTACTTCGACGGTTTGGTTATCCGTGACATACACGGCAGCAGTTGTGCCCGAGATTCGCGAGCTCACCACGTTGAGGTGGCCATCTACCTGCGCGTCGTCGGTGGACTCATATCCATGGGAATAGAGCGCCCATCCGGTAGCGGCGCCGACAGCCAGCAACGCGGCAAGGCCTGCAACCACGATTCGGGTGGTCTTTGTTTCATTTGGCGTCGAAGTGAGCACTTCGAGCGTTGCAGCATGTGGCATATCTAAAAAAATACTGACTAGTCAGTTTTTTGTCAATGTGAAATTGATTGGAGGTGTTTAAATGAGGGAAGTTGCCCATGGAAACTCTTAGTAAACAACAACTCCGGATCAAGGAAACGCAGACCAGGCTTTTAGATGCCGCGGAAGAAGTGTTCGTGCGGGACGGATATGAAAGCGCCCAACTGGAAGAGATTGCTGCTACGGCGGGCAGGAGCAAAGGGGCAGTTTACACGCACTTCAAGAGCAAAGAGGACCTATTCCTTGCACTCTACGAGCATCGAATCGGGTCGCATATCGCTCGGCTCCTCAACAGCCTCCAAACGCGCACGAATCGAAAACAAAGTCTGCAGGCTTTTCGTGAGTTCTATGTCGAACTTGTAAACGACCGAACATGGCCAATCCTGACGCTCGAATTCAAGCTCTTTGCACTCCGCCACCCCGACTCGAAGGAGCGGCTCCGAAAAGCCTTCGAAATGTCGAAGGCAACGAATGACGATGCGATCTATGAGAAAGTGTTCGGACACCTCACCAAGGATCAAAAGTTCGATAACGATCTAGCGCTCTTAGCACTGGGACCGATTGTCTCGAGTTTGATACTCGAAAGCCACTTTGAACCCGAGAACCTCTCCGAAAAGTCACTTCGCCGGATTTTGGGCCGGATCTTCGACGCTCTGTTTCCGGCCCGTCATTAGATCCCTCGTTCGGGCAACAAGGTACATCAGTTTCAATCTTCGATCTTATGGGGAGAGCAAGGCGGGAGGATTCGATGGGAGAAGAGAGACAGGAACATATTCAGGATCACAATTCCTTTGCGATTCCCAGTCCACCTGATTCCTCATTTATTCTGCTGCCAGAGGGTGTCTCGTCATGGGTGCGAATGGAAATGGAGCCGTCGTGTCGTCGACTCTCGATGAGTATCTCCGTAAGAGACTTAAGCCAGTAGAGGGTGCGATCCCCCATTTGCCTGGAATCGAGATGTACGGGAACTCGATTCCTGCGGCGAATGCAGACGGGGATCTCTTCGAGTACATCAACTTCCAGCAGCGCTATAACATCGATGCTCGTATCGAGCGCGCGAACGAATTGTCAAAGAAATACCTGGAACCGGTTCCAGAAGGCTCAAAACCGCAAAACTTGGTCGATGTTCATTTGCAGTGGCTGCAATCCAGGCCGGATTACACGTCGGCCGACGGCGACCAATATCGGAAGGCCAAGAGCTCAGAGCAAGTGAGAATCGCTGAGAACCTGCACGAACTCTACACCACCGCGGGGGTTCTGTTGGTCGATGCCCAGGGACATGGCAGCATTGCCGCCAAAATTGCGTCGACGGTGCACGACACCTTCCATACTGCAATGCTGTGCGAACTCGACTCCAACGGAAGAACAACGGCAGATGTCTTCGAGATCATTAACCTCCGGCTCGCACAGTCTGTTACTGCGAGAAACGCATTGGGTTTCGACTCGGAGGACAGCTCTCGTGAGATAGCCACCATGGTGTATGGCGAGGTGCGTCCGAACGGATTCTTTCGCTTTGTAAGCTTCGGCCATCCACCGCCGCTTGTCTTCTCCGCGGAATACGGAAAGTTCATGGAGATTGGATGGGAGCGCATGATGCAGTTCCCTTCGCTCGGGCTCGAGATTCCAGAAGACCATCCTGACCGGAACAGGTATGTTTCCATCACGCTGCGCAAAAGCCAGATGACCTCCTTTGACTCCGATGAGATCACCTTGATGAATAGAGGTGACGTCATTTTCCTTTACACGGATGGAGTCTATGACGGTGACGATGAGGTGGAAAGACGAGTGATCGAACAAATTTTCCGGGAAAATAAGCAAAAGCCGGCGAAGGAAATCTGCAATGCGATTCTGGAATATGCGTTGCGGAATGACGATCGCCTGAGACAGATCGGTGAGCCCGACCGCATCGATGATAAAACCGTTTTCATTATCAAAAGAGAATAGGAGCGTCGCACATGTCCGACATCGATCTTGCGCATCTCGCTTCGCCCGATGTGTTAGCCCGTGCTCGTAAGATCAAACTCTTCCTGATGGACGTGGACGGCACGTTGACTGATGGCGGCGTCTGTCTGATCTCGACGACTGCTCCTGACGGATCGGGGACGGCCTCTGTCTCCGAAATGAAGGTCTTCAATGCGCACGATGGGCAGGGTCTTTCGCTGGCCCACACGATGGGGATTCAGACAGGTTTCATCACCGGCCGATCTTCACCGGCCGTTGCCAAGCGTGCTGAAGAACTGAAGGTCACCTTTGTCTATCTGGGACAGGCGAAGAAGACCGAGGCTTTCGAGGAGTGCATGCAAAAAGCAGGAGTGACCGAGGAAGAAGTCGCCTATATGGGCGACGACCTGCCCGACATTCCTTTGGCGCGACGAGCCGGATTGGCCGTGTGTGTGGCTGAAGGGGCACCCGAGTTGGCGGCAATCTGCCACTTCACGACTCGCCGACTTGCGGGTCGCGGGGCGGCGCGCGAGGTTGTGGAACTTATTCTGAAGGCCCAGGGTCGTTGGGAGGAGGCGGTGCCCCAGGCTCTTGCCTAACAGATTTGCCGAGCCTCGTTCTACGTCGTGCCGGGCCGTTCTTCAATCTCCTTGGTTTGAAGCTAGCTCAATGTTTCTAAGGATGTTTCCACGATCTAATCTCCAACGCCAATCTGCTGAACATAATTCTGCAGTTCACCCGCTGATCTGGTTTCTTGCACCCTATTGGTTTACTACTTAATATACACACCGTATACGATTTGATCCCTCCTGGTTAACAGGCCAATCCGTTGCCGAAGGATTCCAGTAAGTTCGATATATTCAGCACATATAACTGAGGGTATATTGATCCGTGACTCAGCTGCAACGGGCCAAGATCAGTTCTGTTCATTCCTAGCGCGCCAGACGGGCATCATTGCAGAATGACTACAAAGAGGCCCATTACGAAAGATGCCTTCCCATCGCCCGCCTACTTCGCGGACTTCGCTAAGTCCTATGGCGAACACATCGATGAGCTTCTTCAGCAGGTAATGGAACAGACCCCGAAGGAAGAGATCCAGGATTTTGTCAGTTCTTTCTACACTCAGCTGATCAATCGACCTGAAAGCGCCGCAATTCTGTCCCGCTTGAGTTTGGAGGAATTGGATCAGCTTAAGTCCCGGCAGCTGCAACACTTACAGTCGCTTCTCTCGCGCGGCACAAGCCCACAAGTCCAATACGAAAGAGCGCTGCATGTGGGTTGGGTACACGAAATGGTGGGCGTCAGCATTCCCATGCTCATGGAGGCCTATCACCTCCATCACAGTAAAGTTGAAGAGATCCTGCGTGCCGCGGCTTTGAATGCCCAGCAACGCGACGAACTCAGAGCGGCGATTCACCAGCGATTGCAACTCGACGTCGAGGCGCAGACTGCAATTCATACACGATTTGGCGTCAAAATCGGATCCCTGCACACAGCCTTGGATGACGCCATTCAGAAGGCGGGCAATCTCGCCGATTTGTTGCGAAACAGTTTGCAAGCTTTGGGAGATTTCGATGGCATATCGGCCTGCCTCCTCTCGCGACCCGACGCACAAGGGGTGATGCAAATCGAGGCGGAGACCGGCGAGGAAGGCGCCCGCTATGCCGAGTCCTTGCGTCTCAAGCGCGTTCCACCGTTCAAGACTGAGGCAGCCTCGATTGCCGGAAACGGTCCGTCCGGGCGCGCCTGGCGTTCCGCGCAAATCCAAATCAACGATTCATTTGAAGTCGAAGCAACGCTGCACCCATGGCGCGCTGAAGCTAAAATGCGTGGATTCCGCTCATCCGCCGCTGTTCCCCTGCTTGACGAGTCGGGACAGCCCTTTGCGATCCTGAGCCTGTACAGCGGTTGGCCTGGATTCTTCAGCGCGGTCACCCGTGTCGTCATGCTTCGACATATACAGCAAACGATGAGCCACGCCATTCTAAGGCTAGAGCAGACCGCCGTCGTTCCTTCCGATCTGCGCGACACATTCAGGCAATCTCTTGAAGATGGTGCGGTCGAAATGCTCTATCAACCCATCATCGACCTGCGCACCGGAAAACTGGATAGCCTGGAAGCGCTGGCGCGACTACATGGCAAAGGGGGACAGTTAATTGCACCGGCAGCCTTCCTCTCGGCATTTGGTAAAGCCGGCTTGTTGCGCCTATTTCGGCTCGGCCTGGAGCAGGTCTGCAGAGACGTGCGAATGTGGCGTGAACTGAACCCAAGTCTCGAGCTGCTCGTGGCGCTCAATCTTCCGCCCGATGGACTCACCCAGGACGCCTACCGCGACAGCGTTTTCGAGATCCTGTCCCGCTGGAATGTACCTCCCACCGCATTGGCACTGGAGATTTTGGAGACGAAAGAGTCGCTTGACATCGGCAAAAGGGATGCTCGCATTGCGGAATTTCAAGAGGCAGGTATCCTTATTGCACAAGACGACCTGGGCTCAGGACACAGCTCGCTCATGCGTATGGATCGGCTTCCAAGCGATCGCGTAAAGATCGATCAAGCGCTGGTGCGCGGCACACTCAAGAGGCCGGTTCGAGCGCTGGAGTTCATCTACCACCTGACGCTTCTGGCTCAGGGATTCGGCGCCCAGGTTACAGTCGAGGGTCTGGAGGACGAAGGTTTGATCGAAGCCGCGACAATCCTGGGCGCGGATCACGGGCAGGGGTACGGGATCGCGCGGCCTATGCCTACGCAAGAGGTCATGCCCTGGAGCCAGGCATGGTCTTTCCCAGTCGATCCAGAGCAACCGAAGACCGCCCTAGGCGCTTTGGCAGGATATTTGCTCTGGGATCATAAGCTGGGGACGCTCGCGGATTGGCCTGAGTTTGCGGCGCAATTCATTCAGGAACCATGGCTCGTTCATCGTTATCTGAAGCACAAAGGGAACTCCGATCCGGAGCTCTCAATGATGTTGGAGCGCACACAAATCGTTGCCTTGAAAGGGCAGAGAAGCGCAAAGTACAAACAGATGCGCAAGGAACTGATCGAGCGGCTCGGCGAGATCTGGCTGAATGAAAGAAAGTAAAAACGCCTGAGCCCAAGCGGCCGTCCATTGAATTAGATTTTTCCCTTCACTAAAGCCGCAGCATCCAAACGGAAGACGGCCAGCCTTGCCCAACGGTGGCGTACGATTCGGCGACGTCATCCGAATCCGAGCCGGGACAGATCTGATCAAAGACGAAGTGGGCCTGTCAACTGATACCGAGGGGGTCCGCGCTCCATCGACCGGAGCGGCTGCGAAGTTGTAACTAGAGCGAAGTTGATCGCCGCAATACTGTCCCCACTTGCTGAGGGAGAAAACAATTCCGGCATATCTTGCAATGCGACGTGAGGATCACACATGGCAAAAAAAGTGGCCGAGGTATTCATCGAAACACTCGTGAACGCCGGCGTGAAGCGAGTCTATGGTGTGGCTGGCGATTCTTTGAACGGGCTCACCGATGCCATCCGCAGGAGTAAACACATCCAGTGGATGCACGTGCGGCATGAAGAGGTGGCGGCGTTTGCCGCCGGCGCCGAGGCTCACCTGACCGGCGACCTTGCCGTCTGCGCAGGTAGTTGTGGCCCTGGCAATCTTCATCTAATCAATGGCCTCTACGATTCCCATCGGAACCGGGTTCCTGTCCTTGCAATTGCCGCGCAAATCCCAAGTCATGAGATCGGCAGCGGCTATTTTCAGGAGACGCATCCGGAGCAACTGTTCAAGGATTGCAGCCATTACTGCGAACTTGTTTCGCAAGCGGATCAGATGCCAAGAATCCTGGGCATCGCAATGCGCACAGCACTCAGCAAACGCGGGGTTGCTGTGGTCGTTATTCCCGGGGACGTGGGACTGCGTGAATGCACTGCCCCTGCGCTCTCTCTGGGCATTCAGGACTCGGCACCGATCATGCGTCCATCGGAAAACGAATTGCGCAGAGCAGCTGAGATTCTCAATGACGCGCGCAAGGTCACCGTCCTTGGCGGTGCGGGGTGTGAGGGTGCTCACGCGATGCTTATTACAGCCGCTGCGCGGCTGAAGGCGCCCATCGTGCACGCGCTGCGGGGCAAGGAATTCATCGAGCATAACAACCCTTATGACGTGGGAATGACGGGGTTGCTCGGCTTTTCCTCCGGCTATCACGCCATGATGAACTGCGATGCGCTGCTCATGCTCGGAACGGATTTCCCCTACCAGCAGTTCTATCCCAGGAACGCAAAGATCATCCAGATAGATCGGCTCGGAGAACAAATTGGACGTCGCACCCCGGTGGATCTGGGGCTGATTGGAAATGTGAAGGACACACTGGAAGTATTGACTCCGCTGATCGAAGATAAGGCCGATCGGTCGTTTCTCGATATGTGTATCGGTCACTATAAGGATGCGCGCAAGGGCCTCGATGATTTGGCAGTAGATGAACCGGGCCGATCGCCGATGCATCCGCAATATGTCGCACGAATACTGGATCAGCTTGCCGCCGAGGATGCGGTCTTCACTTGCGATGTGGGTACACCCACGGTGTGGGCGGCGCGCTATCTCACCATGAACGGGAAGCGCAGGTTGCTCGGATCCTTTACTCACGGCTCGATGGCAAACGCTCTCCCACAAGCCATCGGAGCGCAGGCAAGCCATCCTCAAAGGCAGGTCATTACGCTTTCCGGAGATGGCGGACTCGCGATGTTGCTCGGAGATCTTCTAACCCTTCGGCAGCTCAAATTGCCCGTCAAGCTAGTGGTGTTCAACAATCATGCACTGGGCTTTGTAGAGCTGGAGATGAAGGCTGCCGGGCTAATTGACTACGGCACGGAACTGGTGAATCCAAATTTTGCTAAGTTAGCCGAAGCCGCGGGGGTTTTTGGCGTTCGCGCGGAAAGGTCCGAGGAACTAACTCCCGCGTTGACGGCCGCTCTGGGACACGACGGCCCTGCATTGGTTGAGGTGCTTGTGCATCGGCAGGAGTTATCGATGCCACCCACGATCAGTCTCGACCAGGCCTGGGGCTTCAGCCTCTATATGATTCGTGCAGTACTGAACGGTCGCGGCGACGAGGTGATTGACCTCGCCAAGACCAATCTAATGCGTTGACGAATCAAAAACCGGATCTTACAATCGTGGTTCGCAATCTCGAAGAGATGCTTCCTTTGCCCATTGGACAAACAATCGCGGAGCGTACGGACATATTTGTAGTCTAACGGGCTGGCGTAAAGGCACGTGAGTAGAAGTGCCGATGATGAAAGGTGTGCGATCTTATGGCTCGAATCCGGTGGGCGCTTGTTTGTTTGCTTGGAGCGCAATCTTCTGCTCTGCTTGCCGCCGACTGCACTGCGCTGAAAAACCTCAAACTCGACGATACGACCATCACTCTCGCTGAACCAGTGACATCGGGCGTGCTGGAAATTGAGAGTGCAGGAGCGCCGCTGCGCGATTTGCCCCCGTTCTGTCGCGTCGCCGGGGTGCTGCGCCCTACGAGTGACTCAGAGATCCGCTTCGAGGTCTGGATGCCTCTGCAAGGATGGAACGCGCGTTTACTGGGAAGTGGAAACGGCGGATTCGCGGGGTCGATCTGGTTCGACCAATTCGCCGGCTACTTGAAGCGCGGGTTCGCCGTGGCTGGTTCGGATGCCGGACACCAGGCGGAAGGAACGGATGCAAGTTGGGCGTTCGGTCATCCGGAAAAAGTGAGGGATTTTGGCTGGCGCGCCGTACACCTTACGACTGAGCGAGCGAAGCAGATCCTCAGGACTTACTACGGGAAGAGTCAGGACAAGGCGTATTTCGATGCGTGTTCCGATGGCGGGCGCGAAGCGCTGATGGAAGCTCAGCGATTCCCAGACGACTACGACGGAATACTTGCAGGCGCGCCGGCAAATGCGTGGTCGACGATGCTTGCCGCCGGAGCAGGAGCATTGCAAAGTCTCATCGGCGATCCCAAGGCCTACATCCCTGACAGGAAACTTCCTGCAATTGAGAAGGCTTCTCTCGCCGCGTGCGACGCGTTGGATGGTGTGAAGGACGGGATCATCGGGGATCCGAGGCAGTGCCGTTTTGATCCCGAAATACTGCTTTGCAAAAACGGTGACGCTCTGGATTGCTTGACGCAGCAACAAGTCGAAGAACTCAAGGCGTTGTACGCGGGTACCAAGGACGCCGAAGGGAATATCCTATTTCCCGGATTCTCCATGGGGGATGAAATGGCGTGGAAGGAGTGGATCGTTGGTGAAGATCCCGGGGCATCTCTTTCTTCGCAATTTGTTCAGAATTACTTTCGCTACATGGTGACAGGCGATCCGAAATGGAATGTGTTGACGGCGAATATTGACTCGTTGCTTCAGGAGTCGAGAGAAAAGGAAGCGACGGACCTGGATGCAACAGATCCTGACTTGAGCCGCTTTGCGGCACGTGGGGGGAAGCTGATTCTGTATCACGGCTGGAATGACCCTGCGATTTCGCCGTGGAATTCGGTCACGTATTACGGGAGAGTGGAAGAGAAAATGGGCGAAAAGGAAGTGGACTCGTTCGCGAGGTTATATATGGTTCCGGGAATGGAGCACTGTAGCGGAGGACCTGGGGCAAGCGCGCTTGGGCAATTTGGCATGGAAACGGCAAAGGGGCCCAAGTACGGACTTTTCGATTCCCTGCAGGATTGGGTGGAAAAGGGATCACCGGACGAAGGCGTGGTTGCGACGAAGTATTCGGTTGGCAAGGACGGTGCGAGACAAGCCAAAATGACGCGCCCGTTGTGTGCGTATCCAAAGGTTGCGAAATACAAAGGCTCAGGCGAAACAAATGACGCAGTAAACTTTGCTTGCGCCACGCCATGAATTCGAAACCTGCATGGTCGTTCATATGCCTGCACAATCTTCCAGCGCGGAGCGATTAGTAACCGTCAAGATTGACCCGCGCAGGTTCACGATTTGCCGGCGCTGCATGTCGCCGAGAATACGCGTAACAGATTCCCTGCATGTGCCAATGCACTCACCAATCTCTCCATGTGTGAGCGAGACATGAACCCGGATACCGTACTCCGTTTCTTGCGCGCTCGCTGTCCACTCCAGCAGAAGGCGGGCAAGTTTTGCGGGAACAGTCAGAGCCATGCCCATGACGCGCAACCGCGCACATGCTTGCTCATACTGGACACCGAACTCCCGCATAACGGCCTGAAAGGCAGTTGGATGGCGGACCAGGAATCGAGCAAATTCCGCACAGCGAATCGAGATGAAGTTACAGGGGCTGATCGCTTGCGCTGTCTCTTCATAGAAGTTCCCCGAGAATGCCGAGGATAGGCCGAGGATTTCACCGGGCTTGGCAACACGAAGAATCAGGCGTCGCCCATTGCGAGCGCCGATTGATACTTTGACTTGTCCTTGCAAGAGGATAAACACCTTTGCTGGAATCTCCTCTTCGCTATAGAGCTCCGAACCCGCATTGCAGGAGGAATGGGACGCGATCGCACCAAACTCACTGAGCGCTTCGGGCGATAGAGACTTACAGAACGATCCTGATCGAACATTTCCAAGTTCCATGGTTCGATTTACAATATCTTCTTTGGGAAATAGATATGTCGTCATCTTGGGGCCCCTTTGCGATTCCACGTACATTTCAATAGCGTCCGGAACATGGACGCCAGTTTCCGCTCTCGATGCGCAAGCGTTTTCTCGGTTGGTTTGAACGATTGCCAATTCACGCGGCTGTGTCTGGCGTCAAGCGTATCTTCCCCTTAACGACAGCCAAAATTTCCGATAGTTGTTGGAACTTCTTTCTCTCCTCTCCTTGGTGTTTGAAGTCTTTGCTGCCATCTTTAATCGAGGCCATGGAGCGGCATGGGCATCTGCATTTGCAGGATGGCGTGAAGGAGCAACTGTTGGCCATCAGTGCTGCTACTATCGATCGGCTGCTTCGT
>Ga0182024_10013098_pt1 | contig 16273 bp, 13 predicted proteins | sample P32metaG_FD_120480 | JGI IMG/M metagenome (GOLD analysis project Ga0182024, IMG submission 120480) | Permafrost microbial communities from Stordalen Mire, Sweden - P3-2 metaG (Illumina Assembly) | ecosystem: Environmental > Terrestrial > Soil > Wetlands > Permafrost | place: Sweden: Stordalen... | reverse complement strand
TCGGGTGGGAAACTTCCTCCAGTGCAGCGCACTTGAGCTCTTCCCCGGGAACGCCGATCTCTCGATTGGCCCCGTTCAAATCGCCATTCGGGAGATTGGCATTCCTGGGTTTAAGAAATCACGAGTCAGCCATTACGCTGATCTACCGGATTGATTACTTTGGCGGGCGAGTTTATATTGCTAGCACGCCTTTAACCCGATTCAGCTTTCTGCAAAGGGGAGACATTCATGGACCGCAAATTTTGGTGTTCAGGCCTCGTTTGGGCGCTCGAATTCGCGCTCTTGTTGGGCGTTGTGACCGCTACGGGCGCCCAAACCAAGAGTGAGAAAAGCGCGGGCGCCGGCACATCCAGCGCGCTGGCTGGACTGGGTTCCATCTCCGGCACGGTCAAAGCCCCCAAGGAATTCAAGGCGGCAAAAGTGTACGTCAAGAATGTGGACAAGAACGTGGTCTACATGGTGTTCACCGAGGGCGGACGCTATCAGGCCGTGGACCTTTTCCCCGGCAATTACGAAGTGAGCGTCACGAAGAACGGTTTCACCGGCAGCGACGTTCAGAAAATCACGATCGCTTCCGGCGGCAGCGCGACCGCGGACCTTACCCTGAAAGAAGGGACCTATCGGCCGAACCAGCAAATGCGCGCCGGCCTGCCGAAGGGTGAACCGCTCGTTACCTACGATGAGCTGTATCCGCCAGGACATGCGCGCGAAACGATTGAACGGACTTGCATCATGTGCCACGGTCCGGATTTTCTGCCCAACAAGCAATGGGATGAAGAGCAGTGGAACGATGCCATCAATTTGATGCAGAACCCGAATGACAACGCCGGCGCGCGCCTCGTGCCGGGCACGTTTGCAGCGGGCGAGCGTGAAGAGCTTGTCGCGTATCTGGTAAAGAATTTTGGTCCGGACAGCAAGAAGCGAGGGCTCGCGGTCCCCGACCAACCGATCGACGAAAAAGCGCTGGGAAAAGCGATGTTCATCGAGTATCATATTCCTCCGCTTGCGAAGGGAGAACGCGGATTTCACGACGCGCATCTGAGCCAGAATGGCGATATCTGGTACGTCGACGCGCGCGGTTTGCAGGTCGGCAAAATGGACCCGCGCACGGCCACCTGGACCGACTACCCGGTTGCCGGCCCGCAGTATCGAGGGCATGGCCTGACGCAGGATGCGAGCGGCGACATTTGGATGGCGGGGCACACGGCCTTCGTGCGCGTCGACAGCAAGACCGGAGCGATTAAATATTATCCTTACGATCCCGAAGCCAAGCGGCCTCCGCACGGCAACACGCCTTTCGTCGACTCGAAGCAAAATATCTGGGAGTCCCTCTCCTGGGCGAATGAAATTGCGAAGTGGGACCGCACGACCGGCGAAGTTTCCCTGTACAAGACGCCGACGGACAACAGCTTTGCCTACGGCATGGTGATGGACAAGAATGACAAAGTCTGGCTGGCGGATTGGTGGCGCTGCAAGGTGACGAAATTCGATCCGGTGGACAGCCAGTGGATCGAGTACGCTCCGCTGACCCGGCCTTGTTCCATGCGGCGCGTGTTCGCCGACCACAACGGCATGATCTGGTACGCGCTCGAGTGGCCGGGAAAAATCGGAATGCTCGACCCGAATACGAACAAGATCGTGGAATATGCGCTCCCCGTGAAGTGGTCGTTCCCGTACGACATCCAGCAGGATCATGACTCGAATTATTGGATCGCGGATTCGGGGCAGGGCGGCGCACTGATTAAGTTCGATCAGAAATCAAAGGCCTTCACTTACTATCCGTACGTGCAGAGAACGGACATGCCGAAGATCGAAGTCTCGAACGAGAATTCGATCTGGTACACCACGCGATCCGCCGATCCGCAAGACCAGGCGCTTGGCGTGCTGTATCCCGACAAGTCAAAAATCCAAACTCTCGCTGGAAGCTATTAGTTCAAATTTCGCGACGGTTTAAGTAGCGCAGGCTTCAGCCTGTGGGTTTTCGGGATGCTGGCAGAAACCCACAGGCTGAAGCCTGCGCCACTTAAACCCGCGCCGACCAGGACTGCCTCTAAGCGAGCGCAATTAATTCAATTTCCACGCGGCCTCCGTGCAAGCGCGCAACTTCGACGGTGACGCGCGCCGGCGGGTGCGACGGAAAATAGCGGCTGTACACTCTCCCCATCGCGTCAAAATCGTTCATGTCCTTCAGATACACGGTGGTCTTCACCGTGCGATCGAAAGATGAGCCGGCCGCTTCGAGGATGACTTTGATGCTTTCCATGACCAGTTCCGTCTGCTTCGTGATGTCATCTTCAATCACCTGGCCGGTTTTCGGGTCGCGAGCGGTGATCCCCGCGACGAAAACGAAACCGTTGGCCTTGATCGCCTGCGAGAAAGGACCGGCGGGTTTCGGCGCCCGATCGGTCGAAATCGCGCGAAGTTTTGAAGCCGAGGATGCGGGTTTATTATCGGCGCTGCTTGCCACGCTAGGCGCGACCGCGGCAGCCAGCCCGCTCGCGGCCGCATTGCGCAAAAATGTTCTTCGCTTCATGGTGATTCCTTTCCTAAGCAATTTCAAATCTCAAATTTTACATTTCAAATTTAGCTTCGCGGTCAGAGGATACGCCAATCGCTTCACCACATCAAAACCCGATTGCCAATCCTCCAGAACGAGATGAGAAGCGCGCCCATCTTACTTCACTCCTATCTCGTTTCTACAAGCGGATGAAACGCGAAAAACTTCTCGCCCAAAAAGAAGGGCGGCCTCTACCAATCCAATGCTTTTCTGGCCGCCTCGTTGATGACCGGGACGTGATATAAGTTTTGGTGCGGAGATACGACGAACACGGAGAAAATGGGAGATGCCGCAAACGATGGACTCGAAAACAAGCGATCGCAAATGGCTGGGCCTCTATGACCGGCCACACCGCGATTTGCGGGAATTCCTCGAACGCGCGGAAAGCGTCGGTGAAGTGACTCATGTAAAGGGCGCTAATTGGGATCTGGAGCTGGGCGCTCTCGCGGAAATCGTCAACCACAAAAAATCGGAAGCGCCCGCCCTCTTATTCGAGGACATTACCGGCTACCCCAAGGGGTTTCGCGTTCTTTCCGGTTCAGGTAACTCGTCGAAACGCATGGCGCTCATGCTGGGTTTCCCCATGCCGCGAACGGCCATTGACGTCGTGCAGGCCTATCGCGATCGCATGAAGCAGCACAAACCCATTCCGCCGGCCACGGTAAAGCAGGGCCCGATCCTGGAAAATATCGATCGCGATGAAAACGTGGACCTCTACAAATTTCCTGCGCCGCGTGTGCACGAGAGAGATGGCGGCCGCTACATCGGGACGGAAGATCTAGTGATCATGCGCGATCCCGACGAAGGCTGGGTGAACGCAGCGACTTACCGCGTGCAGGTTCACTCCAAGAATTCCACCGGACTATGGATGTCTCCCGGGAAGCACGGGCGCCAAATCCGCGACAAGTATTTCAAGCAGGGAAAACCTTGTCCCGTGCTCGTCTGTTGCGGCCACGACCCGCTACTGTTTCTAGCCGCGGCCAACGAAATTAAATTTGGCGTATCGGAATTTGACTATGCCGGCGGACATCGCGGCGAACCGTTCGAGGTGATCCCAAGCGAGATTCATGGTCTTCCCATGCCTGCGTACGCTGAGATCATATTAGAAGGCGAATTGACCGAAGGCGACCTTCACGTCGAAGGCCCGTTTGGAGAGTTCACGGGGTATTACGCAAGCCCGTCCAGCGATCAAGGCGTCATACGGGTCCGGCGCGTTTATTACCGCAACGATCCCATACTGACAATGGCCACGCCCATGCGCCCACCGTCGGACATGTCTTTCGGTAGATCGATCGTCAAGTCCGGCATGATTTGGGACGCCATCGAACGCGCGGGAATTTCCGGCGTGCAGGGAGTGTGGTGCCACGAAGCGGGTGCGATGCGCCTCTTCAATGTCATCTCCGTCAAGCAAGCATATGCAGGGCACGCGAAGCAAGTCGGCCTCGTGGCTGCCGGTTGCCAGGCCGGCGCGTATCTCGGGCGCTTTGTCGTGGTGGTGGATGACGATGTTGATCCGACGGACTTGTTCGATGTCGTCTGGGCCATCTCCACGCGTTGTGATCCTGCTCTGGACATTGAGGTCATCAAGCGGATGTGGAGCGGGCCGCTGGATCCGATCATTCCGCACGGGTCGCCAGTGAACTACAGTTCGCGGGGATTGATTGACGCGTGCCGCCCCTTTGAGCGCCTGAAGGATTTTCCGCCAGTCGTTGGGGCGACGCCGGAACTGCGCGCCAGGGTTGCGGCAAAATTTGCGGATATTCTCAGCAAGATTTGAGTGGCGCACGCTTTAGCTTGTGAGGCCTAGTTGTTAGCTAGATCGAAAACCCCACGAGCTAAAGCATGCGCCACTGGCCTGACATAATGACAACCACAATCGATGTTCCGAGCTTGATCGACGAGCAGAAGGTCAGCTCGTTTCAGATTCGCATTTTGGTCTTGTGCGCCCTGGCCGCAACGCTGGACGGCTTCGCGGCGCAAATGATCGGCTACCTCGCACCATCGGTGGCGCGGGAAATGCACCTCAGCCCGGCGGCGCTCACCCCAATTTTCGCTTGGGGCCTGCTGGGCCTGATGCTGGGCGCGCTGATCTTCGGGCCGGTTGCCGACCGGTTTGGGCGCAAACCAGTGATCGTCTTCTGCACGCTGTTCTATGGCGTCATCACCCTGGCGACAGCGAAAGCGGATTCGGGCACCAGCCTGGCGATACTGCGATTCCTTGCGGGCATGGGATTCGGCGGGGTGATGCCCAATGCCATTGCGCTCACCGCTGAGTATTCCCCGCACCGACGCCGCGGCACGATGATCACGATCATGTTTTGCGGCTTTCCGATTGGCGCCACGATTGCGGGGTTTGCCACGGTTCGCATCCTCGAAGTCTCCAGCTGGAGAGGCGTTTTTGTGCTGGCCGGTGTCATGCCCTTGCTGCTCGCTCCGGTGCTGGCCCTGCTGCTTCCGGAATCCATTCGACACCTCGTTATTCACGGAGGGCATGCGGAGCGGGTTAGGCAATTGTTGTCGCGTATCAACCCGCAACTTATTTTTGGAAGCGAAACAAATTTCGTTGTCCGCGAAGAGCGCGCGCCGGGCATGCCCGTCGTCCACCTTTTCGGCCAGGGCCGCGCGATTCCCACGATCCTGTTGTGGATCGGATTCTTCATGAGTCTGATCGACATCTACTTGCTGACGAGCTGGCTGCCCACGGTATTTCACAACGCTGGAATTACGCTTTCGCTTTCGGTCATCGCCACCGCAGTGTTTCAGGGCGGAGGAGTCATCGCTTCCCTGGCTCTTGGCAGCTTGGGAGATCGCTTCGGCTCGTATCGTGTCGTGACGATTACTTATTTTCTTGGAGCTGTTTGCGTCGCCCTGCTCGGCTACTCGCATACCATCGCCTCCATCATGAGTTGCACTTTTTTTGCCGGCGCGGGAATCGTTGGCGGACAGACCGGGGCTAATGCGCTGGCCGCCTCGTTCTATCCAACTTACATTCGCTCGACGGGAGTGGGATGGGCGCTGGGGATTGGGCGCATCGGGTCGATCGTCGGCCCAATTTTTGGCGGCGTTATGCTCTCTCTGCATTGGCCGCTCACGACGGTTTTTCTGGCAGCGGCGATCCCTTCCTTTATAGGAGGCGCGTCCATCTTTCTCATGGGCCGCGCGCAAGTCTCCGTTGAGACGAAAAGCGCTCTCGGAGTCGCCGCTTCCTGAATTTCCGTCCATGCCTGAATGGCACGAAAGGAGAGCAACCATGAAAGTGGGCATCGTCGGAGCGGGCGGTGTAGGTTCCGCTACTCTTTTGTCTCTCGTCATGCGCGGTGTTGCGTGTCAGGTCGTCGTGCTGGACAAGAATCATGAGCGGGCGAAGGGCGTCGTTGCCGACCTCCAATACGGTGCGACGCTTTCTCCGGCGGTGGAACTCCTCGCCGGTGACTATGCCGACCTGGCCGATGCAATGCTCGTGATCGTTACCGCGGGTATCAACGAAAAATCCGGAGGCGCCACTGACCGCAGCGACCGGGCCGGAAGGCTGAAGCTTCTTGACACGAATGCGGGCGTCTACCGCGACATTATTCCCAGAATCGTCGCAGTTGCGCCGCAGGCATTGATCCTGGTGGTCACCGACCCACCCGATCCCCTGGCTGATCTTTCACGCCAACTCGCCGGCCACGAGCACGTACTGAGCACGGGCACTTTTTTGGACTCGTTGCGATTCCGTTTACATCTCGCGCGGCGATTGAATGTGAACCCGATGTATGTCGAGGCGCAAGTGGTCGGAGAGCATGGCACTTCGCAGGTGTTCTTGTGGTCCTCAGCCCGTGTCGGCGGCACGCCCATAGATGAGTTGCTTGCGCGCAGCGGCCAGTCCATGGAAGCATTTCGCCAAAGCGTGGAACAGGATGTCCGGTTCGCAAATATCACCATCATCGAAGGAACCGGCGCAAGCCAGCTTGGGATTGGCATGGTGACGGCCCGCATCGTGGAGGCGATTTTGCGCGACGAGCACGCTGTCATCCCCATTGGCTCGTACAATTCAAAATTTGGGATCACCATTTCCCTTCCGAGCGTGCTTGGGCGGCAAGGCGTAAGCCAAATCCTTGAGCCGGCAATGTCTGAGGAGGAGCGACGGGGGTTTCAGCGCAGCGCGGACATCCTGCGAAATGCGGCGGGGCGAATTATTCAGTCGCCCGGGGAACGTCCAGCGCGCCAGACCGGTTAAAATTCGTGCGCGCGGCATCGAATTGCTTTACATCCGCTGTCCCTCGTGATATTTGAGCGACAGCGAAGACTTGGTTCTTGCCCGGGGAGACGACATGAATTCGATCACTCAGAAAAACATTTTGCGGTTTGCGATTTTCGCCGTGATCCTTGCAGGCATTTTGCATGCCTCGCCACAGCGCGCCCTGGCGGACCAGATTCCATCCGGCTGGGAAGCCAGCAACATGAAGCCGATCGGCTACAGCGATTTGGGCGGGCACGAAGCGTTCAAAATGGCGATCAAACATGTGGGCGATAAATGGTATCTCTACATGGGCCATTTTGTGGCAGGCGGCTGGAGTATCGTCGACGTCACCGACCCAACGAACCCCAAGGTGGTCAAATTCCTCCCCGCACCGATGCCCACGTCCGCGGGGCAGATCGATCTCCACGGCAATCTGATGATCACGCCGCTGCAAGATCGTGCCGGCTACGGAGGCGACCCGAATAAAAAAGTGAACGAAGGCGTCCTCCTCTGGGATATCAGCGACCCGACGAATCCCGAGCAGGTAGCGTGGTGGAAGACGGGCGCGACCGGTACCCATCGCGACGGCTATCCGGGCGGCAAGTATGCGAACCTATCCGCGGGCATGCCTGGATTTAAGGGACAAATCGCTTTGTTCCTCGATGTCAGCGATCCGCTCCATCCGAAAGAAGCCGGCCGATGGTGGATGCCGGGCCAGAAAGAGGGCGAACCGCCTCTGCCCGCCCCGATCTACGGATTCCACGGCCCAGCCGTGATCGATGGAGACCGCGCGTACCTGGGGTACAGCCCAGCCATCGTGATTCTCGACATCAGCGACATTTCAAAACCAAAGTTGATTGGCCAGCTCACCGTCAGCCCTCCCTTTGGCACCGGTATTCCCGTGCATGACGTGATGCCGATTCCGGGCCGGAATTTGTTGTTCGCACATGCCGAAGGGACCGGCGGCGGTGATTCGCCTAATGGTGTGGCGGCCTGCCAGGGCGCGGATTTCCTGGTTGGGTTGGTTGACATTCAGGACCCAACGAAGCCGAAACTTATCTCCACGTTTCCCACACCGGTTCCGCCAGCGGACGCGCCGTACAAGGATTTTTGCGACAAGGGAGGCCGGTTCGGCCCTCACAACACAAATATCCTGCAGCACAATCCGGACGTCGAAAAACAGGCCGACCTGATTTACCTCACGTATTTCAATGCCGGCCTGCGCGTCTATGACATCAAGGACGCGCGGCTGCCGAAGGAGACGGGATGGTTCATCCCGCCCACGCCCACCGTGCGACGCATGCCGGCTCCGTACGATAAGCTCGTGAGCCAGACCGAAGACGTGCTCGTCGACACGCGCGGCAACATATACATCAGCAATAAACAATGGGGGTTATTTATTCTTAAGTACACAGGTCCGGGCGAGCCCGCGCCAACAGCGAAGTAAAACTAGCACAGGCGCTCCTGCCTGTGCGGGTTTGGAAATTGTCAACATTGCGTGCTGGAATGAAAGTGGTGAAACTCGCTCATGCAAGAGTGACTGTGCTACCGAAATAGCCGCCAGGAAGGTTTCACGGCGCGAGCTTCTCGGTCAACTCGATGCGCGTGCCCCACGGGTCGGTCATATAAGCGATCTTGGTCGTTCCGTTCGGACCCATGCGGATGGCCTCGTCCAGCTTGATCCCTTGCGCCTCGAGCTTCTTTGTGAACGCTTCCAGATCCTTCACGTCGAAACCGATGTGATCGAGCGACCGCCCTTTCGTGGGAACGAGGCCGGCCTTCCCCTGGGAGAAGGAAAGATTCGCGCCCGGGATATCGTCGCAATCCACCAGCCCCGGTGAGGACTGGCGCTGCCGTTTGCCCGGCACTCCGCCGAACGTTTTCGCGTACCAGGCCTGCATAGCGGGAATATCCACCGGATAAAAATGAATATGATTCATAGCGACAGCGGTCGGAAGAGAAGGGTCGCCGAAGAACTCCACGCGAATGCCGTCCGGCCCGTGCACGTAGCCCTGGTTCGGATTTCCGGTCTGCTCGATTTCGACGCCGTCCGCTTTCCATTTCGCGAGCTGAGCGGGCATGTCCTTCCACGCGAAGCCGAAGTGATCCACGATTGAGCCCGCAGGCGGCCCCGTGGGGTCCGCCTGCCGCAGCATGATGTAGGTCCCCGGAAACTGGATCAGCATCAGCGCCCCGTTTTGGACGACTGTGCCGCCCATCGTCGCCGTCCAGAATGTTTTCTGCGCTTCCACGTCTTTCACGAACAGATGGACGTGCCCCATCCTGACGCCTGCATCATTCGGAGGCGCGAGTTGCGCGCATGCAGGCAACACCGCAAACGCTGCGGCGATCAGAAAGAACAAACATCGGATTTTCTTGGCAGGTTTTTTCATCTGGTTTTCCGTTTCGTGTGCAGCTGTGGACCGTAACATACATCCGATGCGGATTTCTTACAAGACACAGTCCCCAGTGGCGCAGGGTTCAGCCTGTAGATTTTAGGGTTGGTAAAGTGGCGGAAATCTACAGGCTGAAGCCTGCGCCACTTACGGATGCGGCACAACATTCAACCGGTTCAGAGCGATTCTGCCATTGTTGACAACCATCACCACATCGCCGATGTGGCGAATGTTTTCGAGAGGGCTGCGATCGATCACCACAAAATCGGCCTCGTACCCAACGCGAATCGAGCCTGTCCGCTTGTCGACGCCCAATTCCTCAGCCGACACGGATGTGCCCGCCTTGATCGCATTCATCGGTTCCATGCCCGCATCGGACAGCTCGATAATTTCGTCCGCCATCGTTCGATTGTTCTTATCAAAATAAGAAGTATCCGTTCCCGCGACGATCTTCACGCCCATTCTCCACGCCCGCGCCGCCATTTCGCGCCCGGTGGGGAGCATGGCCTTGCCGCGCATCTGCAGGATGGGATTGTCATACTCGCCCTCGGGATCGGACAAATCCACGAGCGCCGTGATTGTAGGATCGAGATAGACGCCCTTCTCTTTCATCAGCCGCAGAGTGTCGTCGCTCAGGTACGTGCCGTGCTCGATGGAATGTACACCCGCGCGGACGGCCGCCGCCGCGCCTTCGTTGCCGTGCGCGTGCGCCACCACCCACAGTCCCGTCTTGTTCGCTTCATCCACGATCGCGGCCAATTCTTCGTCGTTGAAGACGCGGACGCGCGGATCGGTTTCCGGAGTCCCCGCCCGTTCTGTCGCCATTACCTTGATCCGGTCAACACCGCGGCTGACCATCCTCCGCACCATGCGCCGCACGGCTTCCGTCCCATGCACACCGCTCATCAGATCGGAGTCCTGCGGAAAATCGATGAAATAGTCGTCCGCCGGATGCGTCCGGATGTGATATCCGGCCGCGACAATGTCCGGAACATCTACCACACCCTTATGATTCAGTTCGCGCATGCCGATGTCCGCGAAGTGATTGACCCCGGCCTCGCCGATTGTCGTCGCGCCGGAACGCAACGCCCGTTTCGCATCCGCCAGATTGCCGACGTGTACGTGAGCGTCCACGAATCCTGGAAGCAGCCAGTGGCCCGTCAGATCGACGACCGCGCCTCGGCCCGCAGGCGCGGGACCGTGTCCGATGCTCTCGATGTGTCCCTTCGCCACGACCACGGTGGCATCCATCGTGGGGGCGTTGGTGATGCCGTCGATCAGATTCGCGTGAATGAGAACCAGAGAATCATCCGCTGGCGCTTGAGCACGAGTGGGAATCGTAGCGAACGCGAGAAATATGATTCCAGACACCGAGCAACCAAATCGAAGCCAATATTTTCTGCGCATCATGGGCTCCTGCCTTCCAGTGGAACAGGCTTCAGCCTGTGGGGTTCGGTCGAAGCACGTTCGCGTTTGCAGCTACCAAACCTCACAGGCTGAAGCCTGTTCCACTGGACAATCTCTACTCCGCGACCATCATGGGCACAGCCGCGTCCGCAGCAATTTTCCACTGGCCGTTTTCGTTCACGAAAACCAGAAGCGCGCGATGCGGAGTGCTCACAATTTTCCCATTCGCGTCCGCGACTTTCCTGATCCTTCGATCGGTCGCCAGCGCGACATTCCCGTACACCGACATCAATTTGAACTGGTCCACAAATATTCCTTCGCCGGGCTTGAAATTCAGGTGAGCGACGCGTTCCATCGCCATGGGCTTGGTCAGCACAACGGTCGGCAGCCAACCAAGAATTTCAAACCACTTGTCGGCATAATTCTGATTCAGGTAATCGACCTTTGCCGTTCGCACCGCCTCCATCCATTTCTGATCCATCTCCGCGAGTTCCTTTTGCAGCTTGTCGTCAGGGCTCTTCGTGCTCACGGCGCCGGACGTCTTGAAATTCGCCTCGGTCGGCGGAATTACCGGCACAAGAGCCGCGGCAGCCGGACGCCACGCGCCGTTCTGTTTGACGAACACGCGCAAACAATGGCTGTCCGAAGTGAACGGAATCGTTCCGTCAGGCCGCGCAGTTTTGAAATCCGTGTGATCGGTTCCGAGCGCAACGTCTCCGTAAACGGCGACGAGCCTGAAATCGGCCGGGAAGGGCCGCACGCCAGTCACAGGATTCGCCGCCGCCTGCGTCGCAACCATCTCCTCCTTGTTGCGCAGCGTCCCTCCGGACTGCACTTCGAAAAATCCGTCCGACCAATACTGGCTCCTGAATTTCACGCACTCCGCATACGGCTTCTGATAAGGCCCATCGCAAAGCCACTGCTGATCCACATCCCAAAGCGTGCTCTCTAAATTCGCCTGCTTCGCCTCCTGCGGCGCAGCCACCGCCGGCATAGCCAGCACGATCGCCAGAATCCATAGGAAAATCCTGTTCATCACGTTCCTCCGCCCAATTTAGGTGCTATGCCTCGTACCACAGTTTAGTTCCTTGCGTCAACGGAAGCTCTGCCATAGCAAAGTGACAAAGACGAACGCACAATTGTCTTGGTCCAACCAACTGATCAATCCTTTGTCCCTACGGAAGTTGGAGTTGGATCAAGCGATGATGTCGGGAATCACTTTAGGCGATACGATCCGCTTCCGACGAAGTTGAGTAACCCGAGATCACGTAAGACTTGGAGCTGCTGACGGATTTTGTCACGCACATGAGAGTTTTGAGGGTGGAGTTTCGCCAGGGCGTCAGCATGTGAGTAGACCTCCCGCAATGTAAACTCCGTTTTATCCAGGGAGCGCACGGTCTCCAAGACATCGAGTGTCCATCCGCGTTTCTCGACCTTTAGGTTTTCCAGCGGGCGAAGTCGCTGGTAGGCGCGGCGAACCTCTGAAGGAGGTCGCGGAGTACCATCCTGAACCACAGGTATACGTGCGTCCTGCGGGATTTTGCCGAGCAAGATGTTTCACCCAATCCACCCCGCGCGGCGTGCATCAAGTGCCAACGGTTTTCGACGCTCAAGAGCGGACAGAGCAAAGGCAAATCTCGGGATGAGGAAAACCGTGCGAACAGCCCACGCAGAAAGATCATAATGCAGGATAAAGAGGTTTGGTGTCCGGTCTTCGAGGATTGCTCTCTTCATTTCCGAATAGGCGGCATCTACAATTCTCGCGCCAAACGGTTTCGATTGGCTCTTCAGTTGAAATGTCGAATCGCATTTTGGGCATGTGAAGTCAATGGCGGCGGTATTACGAGACGCTTGATCCAGCCACGGTGATTCACAAGACGAACAGAAGAAGTTTGACAATCCCCAAGACTCGGTTCCCACCCGGGCCCGTTGGGACGCGCTCTTGTACTTATCCAGATTGATAGTAGGCAGGCTTAGGTTCATGATGTGGATTAGATCATGACTGTTTCTGGGGACTGGAGCCTTTTTTCTAGGATCAACCATGCCAAGTCCAAGACAAGAAGGCGGAACCACCCAGAACAGACAATTCATCAACTACTATCGCTGTAACAACGATGGTTGAGAATGGGTCGACGTTTGGAGCTGCTGTTGCAACGACAAGTGCCCGACGTGCCGCGCTGAGATTGAACCTTACAAGAGTGTGGAAGCAACACATCGTAAAGGTTAGCGTAATCGAGAATTGGTTGGGCGCCGTTTTCCACGCGCATTAGAGACTGCCCCGGCTTACTTTTCTTGGCCTCCCCCCTAATTTCCCATTGGCCCTCGATGCATTTTGCTTGACGACGCTTCTCGATTTGCCGCCTGCTTGACCAAGCCTGGATGCCATCCACTTCCGAGACCCAAGAAAACCTTGCAAAAGCGACGGCAGATAAAGGTCCGCGTCCAGTTTTGGAAAGTGAATGCCAAAACCCGAGGGGCTGATCTCAATTTCGTCCAGCTGCGACGGCATGGCATTTTCCAGACCTTCCGCATCGTTTGGCGAGAAACTCACATCCAGATTGGAGCTGAGCCGAATCACGACGCGCCCATTTTCTCGGTCGTAGCGAGCAGAGACGGCCCTTGGAACTGACGCTTGAAGCTCTCTAGCCCGCTTGTTTGCAAGTTTGAATTTGTCATGCAATTCCATGAATTGCCTCCCATTTCCGGCATAGCGCATCCAAGTGTTCCGTCAACTCAGTCTCGATCTTTGAAATCTTGCGTCTCGAAAACCTGTAATTCTCTCGAACCTTTACTGGCCCAGCTGGGCAATTCAGATTGAACAACGCTTCACAGCCTCTCCCGATGACGTGGACATGAGCAGGCCGATGATCGTTCGAATAAATGACGACGCGCAGACCATTGACTCGAAGAACTGTCGGCATCGATGCATTTTACCACATATCCTAAGCGCTTAGGTAAACAGATTCATATCGATGGGCCAGCCTCCTAATTTTCGCCCGCTTGACCAAGCCTGGATTACATCTTCCTCCACGCCCGCTGAGTAGAAGACATTTTTATCGAGGAGAAAAGGGGCATTGTCATCGAGGTTCATCGTGAAGCCGTCTGCGGCGCTTGTCCCATTCGGACAGGGACAAACGGGCAGGCGGAAGTACAAGTGACTTCTGGCTAATCGGCCAGTTGAACCTCTGCGAACGCTGAGAGACGATAACGTCGGTTCTCGAGAATCCGAAGACAGACTTGCAACGGCTTTTATCCACATTTCCGGCGGGCTCGTCGCCGCAGTGACTGCCCGCGCCCGGTATGAATGCCGTAGTGGGAGGATTCGATGTCGTCCAATCCGGTCGCATACGCACAGAAACGGCGCAGCTCACGCATTGATAAAGCCATGCCGCTGGCAGTGCAGGGGGTAGATGCCTCGCGTGCGCCTTTTCGGGAGGAAGTTAAAACGGTCGCCATCAGTTGTCACGGCTGCTCCTACCAAATGAGACATGAAGTTCTTCCGGGTGCAATGGTGGTCCTTGACATGGGGCAGGGCACGAATGGGTATTCTGAATGGCCCGCGCGAGCGCGGGTGAAATGGATACAAAAGCTTAACACCGCCGCGGAACCAGCCTACGGCGTTGCGGTGGAATTTGAGAGCGCCGGCAATATTTGGGGCATTGCATCGCCGCCAGAGGATTGGCTTCCCGTGCGGGGGAGCAAAGTGGCGGGACCCGCTAATCCCGGACGAGAACTGCGACTCATCACGCGAACCGAACCGCAATCTGTGCCGACACGTAATGAAGGGACTGCACCGGTCTCCTTTTTGAAGAAAGGTGACGCGGCCGCCTCGCTGTCCCCTTGGTTTTCCGACCTTATGTCCGGCATAAGCAATCAGATTCAAGTCACGGTCACTGAACTCGCGGCGCTGACTCTCGCAAATGAAAAGGTCCGGCTGCTGGACGAATTTCGCGCCCAGATACAGAACGAGGCAGCTGGAACGATTGAGCGAGTAATTGAGACTTCTCAGGAAGAGTTAGCTCGGCGGGCGCTGAAAGTATTAAACGAGGCGGCGGAGGCCACAGTTCAAACCAGCCACGAGCGCCTGATTGGGGCTATCGAGCACGACATAGAAAACGCCAGCCAACGCATCTTGATTCAGGAGAGTCAACTGAACCAGCGCGTTGACAGCATGGCGACTCGCACGGTTGAGGACCTGCAACGCACCCTCGAAACCTCTCGCACCGAAGCAGCGGCCCGCTTCGTATCGCGGCTGCGTGACCAGGTCGCACCAGTGCTGGAAGACGCAAAGGCGGATCTTCAGAAGCTGGTGTCTTCTCAGACCGCTTTCAAGGAAGAATCGCAAGCGATCTGCGCGCGAGTCACAAGCGAACTCGAGAGCGGCGTGAACGCAAGATTGCTGCAGGCTCACGACGAACTGGACAAGAGTTCCACTGCGGTCTTGACCGAGTGCAACGAAAAGCTGCTCGAGCTTTCGCAAACTTTCGAGAACGTTGCGCGAGATAGCATACAAACCATGATCGCGTCGGCCACGTGCGATGCTAAAAAAAGCCTGGAAGAGAGGGCTGCGGAGGTTTCCGGCCAGTTCACGGATCACCTCGAAGGACACGTCCGCAACTATCTCGAATTCATTGGCGACTCGATCGCCGAATTCCCAAAGAAAACTCCGGCCTCTTAACTCAATTCATCGTGGAACTCAACTTACGTTGGCCGCTGACGCTACGTTCGCGAACTTGCGCGGTAGTGGCCCTATTTCCACGCATCCCCAGGAAGACTCACAACAATCGGCTCGGAAGTTCTCCTGATCGCCGCTTACTGGAATAGACATTTCTTTGCCCGGTTGATTTCCCAATGCACCAGCCATCCCGGCACATGAAGAAAATCCCCTGCCCGCGATGACTAGACGGCCTTTGCAAATGGGGAGCCACCTATTTTCCCAAGGCATCATCAGATTCCCTGCGGAGCGAATGGAGAATACGGCAGTGTGTAATTGGTCGCTGGGCGCAGGAAAGAAATTGTGAAATGAGAAACCACGCGGCAAATTGGAACGGGCAGGGGTACTTGCGGATATATAGTCCAGGAGGATGGAATTTGACTCGAATCATACTCACGGCAATCTTGCTTCTTGGAGCGGCGGCGAGCGCTTCAGCACAGAGCATCCCCAAATGGGAGCTCTACGGCGGTTATTCGGAAGATCTGGCGGGCGGTGGGATCGCGGGGGAAAAACAATTGCCGAGCAACGGCGTGCAGGTGGAATTTGACCGGGTGGTGACCAGCTATTTTCGTGTCACGAGCCAGTTCAACGCGCAATTCGCGGACCACGTGGTCAATATCGCTCCTCCCCCTCCTCCTGGGGGTGAGCACGTCAACAGTAAGGAGCTGCTGGGCTTGTTTGGCCCGGAGGCCACCTATCGTGGGCTCAAGAGGTTCGACATTTTCGGACATTATTTGATTGGGCTCGCGTACGGGCGGGACAACGAATTCCCGAAGATTCCCACGGCAACGTACACCACCTGGGCCTATGCCATTGGGGGCGGAGTGGACTTGAAAATCAGGCCCAGGGTTTCCGCTCGCCTGCTGGGATTCGATTGGATCACCACGCATTTCCCGATTAACACTCCGGAAGCCCAGGACAACTGGCGACTGACCGCCGGATTCATGTTCCGCCTCGGAAAATGAACCATTAGCTGC
>Ga0182024_10013097_pt1 | contig 16274 bp, 12 predicted proteins | sample P32metaG_FD_120480 | JGI IMG/M metagenome (GOLD analysis project Ga0182024, IMG submission 120480) | Permafrost microbial communities from Stordalen Mire, Sweden - P3-2 metaG (Illumina Assembly) | ecosystem: Environmental > Terrestrial > Soil > Wetlands > Permafrost | place: Sweden: Stordalen... | reverse complement strand
ATCTGTCTTTCCACTCGCTATTGCATTTCGGAGATGGCCTGGTTTGTTCTCCACGGCCAGTTCCGCAAGGCTTTCCGCAGGACTTCAGGCTTCGCAACGGTGAAGGTTGGGGAGTACATCGTCAAAGTGCATTACCCGACCTTACGGGCGATCAAGAAGACCTTTGCACCGTACTTTCGCATGCGTTCGTGCACCGGGATCGGCGTTGCCGTTCCGCCTTCGTATCTGGAACCGATCGTGCGCAAGCATCCTCGTCTGCTGAAGTTGCTGCGTGCGGTCGACCGGGTCATCTCCCCGCTGCCCTGGTTCAGGACGGTTGGAGATCACATACTGATTTGCTTTGAGCGAGTGGAGGAGCCATGCTGCTAAGCGCGCAGCTTATAGAGCAGTCCCAGGTGCGCGGTACGGGGGTGATGCTGCGTTGCCCACGATGCTTTGATTCGATCGGCATCCTTCCGGCCCAGGACGCCGCGTCGATTGAGTGTTCCGCCTGCGAATCACAGCTGGCTTGTGAGCAGGGTATATGGAAAATGCTTTTGCCGGAGAGGGCGGCCCGGTACTCGCAATTTGTACAGGACTACGAGTCTATTCGAGCAGCGGAAGGACGGGGCAGCAACAGTGATGAATACTATCTCGCGCTTCCCTATCGCGATCTATCCGGCCATCTGAGTGCGCAATGGGCACTGCGCGCGCGTACTTTCCGCTATATCGAGCGGAAGATCATGCCTCGGTTCACTCCGCTGGCGCACTACCGTCTGCGCATTCTGGATCTGGGTGCAGGCAACGGTTGGATGAGTTATCGCTTTGCCCTCCAGGGTCACACGCCCGTCGCAGTTGACCTGCTTATCAACGAACGTGATGGCCTTGGCGCAGCAAAGCATTACGAGCCGCGGTTGCCGTCTTTGTTCCCCAGGTTCCAGGCGGAGCTCGATAACCTGCCTTTTGCCGATTCCCAATTTGATGTGGTGATGTTCAACGCTTCGTTCCACTATTCCGAGAATTACGAAAAGACGTTGGCGGAGGCGATTCGCTGTGTTCGCGGAGGAGGCACAGTGCTGATCGCCGACACTCCGTGGTACGGTGACGAGCGGAGTGGAGCGCGGATGCTGGAAGAGCGCCGCACCTTATTCATCCGGCGGTATGGCTTCCCATCGGATGAACTCAATAGCCTCGAGTTCCTGACTGACCAACGCTTGGGCGCGCTCGAGCAACGCTTCCATATCCAATGGCATACACACAGCCCTTTTTACGGCGTGCGTTGGCACATGCGGCCGCTGGTGGCGAGATTACGCGGCGCGCGCAAACCGTCGCGGTTTCGGATCTACTCCGCCAAGGTGGTGAAATGATCATTCTTTTCCATCCTCGAGCCACCAAGCCCCGGAACTGCAGGCTTCCGCTTGCGGTGATGGCGTTGGCCGCGGTGCTGGAAGGCCGAGAGGAATACAGAATTATCGATGGCAACCTGGAAGAGGATCCTACCGCCGCCATCCTGAGCACCATCAACCTCCACCAGGTGGAGCTGCTGGGGGTTTCTTGCATGCCGGGGCCGCAGATGGTAGCCGCCATGGAGACCTGCCGCGAGATACGCCGGCTGCGCCCGCAGGTGCGCATTGTCTGGGGCGGGTACTTCCCTTCCCTCTATCCCGATACCACGCTCAATGCAAAATATGTCGACTACGTGGTTCGTGGCCAGGGCGAAGATACGCTGCTGGAGCTTATCGACGCACTACGAGGGAAGCGCACACTCGAGTCCATCCTCGGGCTCTGTTATAAGGACGCCTTCGGGTTTCATCGCACCAACGCCGAGCGGCCGATGAAAGGTCCCGACGAATTTCCCTGGTCTCCGTTTCATCGACTTCCGGTGGAGAAATACCTGCGGCCTTCCTTCTTCGGCAAGCGCACGGCTGTGCATCACGCCAGTATCGGCTGCCCTTTCAACTGCAGTTTCTGCGGTGTGCATGCCGCGTATGGACGAGCAGAACGCATGGAATCTCCTGAGCGGACGGTCAAGATTCTTAACTACCTGGTGGGCCGCTATGGTGCTGACTCGGTCCAGTTCTACGATATGAACTTCTTTCTGCGAGAGGATCATGCCCGCGAGCTGGCGGATCGACTGGCGCCGCTCAACCTTCGCTGGTGGTGCGAAGCGCGGGTGGACATTATGTCTCGCTATTCAGACGCCACGATGGAAGCGATCAAGAAGGCCGGCTGCGCCATGATCTTCTTCGGAGCGGAGTCGGGGTCCGACTGGGTGTTGAAAGAGATGCAAAAGGGCATCACCACCGAGGAGACGGTGACCATGGCTCACCGCACGCGCCAGTTCGGCATCATTCCTGAGTTTTCGTTTGTCATCGGCAACCCAGGAGATCCTGAGCGGGATACCAGAGAGACGGTCGGCTTTATCCGCAAGCTCAAACGAATCAATCCTGACTCGGAAATTATTGTGCAGCACTACACCCCCACGCCTCAGCCGGGGAAGATGTATGGGGACGTTGATAGTCAGATTGCCTTTCCAGACAGCCCTGCGGGGTGGGCCGAAAAGGAGTGGATGGATTACACGCTGCGCATCGACACTCATGCGCCGTGGCTGAAGACCAGGACCAAGAAGCTCATCGACAACTTTGAGACTGTGGTGGCGTCGCGCTGGCCGACGGTGCAGGACATTCGTGCGCCGCAATGGAGCCGTGTGCTTTTGAAGATCCTGAGTTGGTGGCGCTATGCCTTCCGAGTCTATAGCTTCCCGTTGGAACTGCAGTGGGCCAACGAGTTTATCAGTCTGCGTAAGCCGAAGCGAGAGAGCTTATGAGCCAGCTCGCGTCGCTGCCGCAAGAGATTTTTGATAGCTGGGCGGACGTGTATGACGCCCAGCCGAACCCGTTGCTTTCGCTGGAGCAACGGCTGCTCGGGCCTATGTTGGTGGATGTGCGGGGGCTGGACATCCTCGATGCAGGCTGCGGCACAGGCAGGTGGCTGGAGCAGTTGGCCGAGCGCTCTCCGCGAAGCTTATTGGGGGTAGACACCTCACCGGCTATGTTGAAAGTGGCCGCCAGCAAGCTGAACAACCAGTGTGATTTTCGGATGGGGAGTTGCACCGCGCTTCCGGTTCCCGACGCCTCCGCTGATATGGTGCTGAGTTCCTTTGTCGTCAGTTACCTGGATGATCTCGACAGCTTCGCGAGCGAGATTGATCGGGTCGCGCGTCCAGGAGCCACTGTCGTTCTCAGCGACATGCACCCCGATACCGAGGCCTCCCTTAACTGGGTGAGATGGTCTCCGGCAAAGGATTCGGGTACCCGAATTCACGGCCGGGGATGGCCGCTGCAACAGATTACCGGAGCCTTTGCAGCTCGCGGGTTCAAGCTTGTTACGCTCATGGAGCCAATCTTTGGCGTCGAAGAGCGAGAGATCTTCGAACAATGCGGCCGCCCGGATTTGTACCAGGCCGCCGCGGATCTGCCGGCCATTTACCTGCTGCAACTCCGAAAGTCGACCAGTTCGCCGCGGACGCGCATCGCCGCAAAGGGGACCACAGGATCGCTGCGTCTGTACGGAGCCCGCGTTGCGCGGGGACCGGATGCAGCATCCTTGGCTTCTGTTTCCGTTGTGGATGACACGATCCATCTCATCCAGAGCGGGTCTTCCCCGGATAACAGGGCTGGCCTTTTTTCGGAAAGCGCGGTTGATCTCTCGGGGTTCTTTCTATTGCCGGGACTGATCAACGCACACGATCATCTTGAGTTCAGCCTGTTTCCTAACATCGGTAATGGGCCCTACCAAAACGCCGCGGAATGGGCACGTGATATTCATGAGAACCAGGCCGCCCTGATCGAGCGGTATCGCAAGGTACCCCGGTCTGTGCGGCTATGGTGGGGAGGAATTCGCAATCTGCTCTGCGGGGTCACTACTGTCTGCCATCACAACCCGCTTAGCCCGGATTTAGAGCACCCTGGGTTCCCGGTAAGGGTTGTCTCGCAGTTCGGTTGGGCGCACTCGCTCTCGCTCGAGCCGCAACTGGCCGGCAAATTCGCAAAAAGCTCGAGAGATGCTCCTTTCATTCTGCATGCTGCGGAGGGCGTCGATCGAGAAAGCCTGAAAGAGGTGTTCGAGCTCGACCGCTTCCATGCTCTGGACGAGCGGACGGTACTGGTTCATGGCCTTGCCTGCACGCCGGTAGCTGCGGCGCTGATCAACCAGCGGCTTGCTGCTGTTGTTCTGTGTCCCACTTCGAACCAGTTTCTTTTTCAGCAGTTTCCTTCGTCTTCGCTGGTCCATTCGCTGAACAAGGTGAGTCTGGGCAGTGATTCGCCGCTTACCGCTGCCGGCGATCTGCTGGATGAGATCCGATTTGCCCACACGCAAATCGGCCTCCATGCGAACGCGGTCTATGGCATGGTGACCAACCAGCCGGCAGATATTTTGCGTCTTCGGCGGGGAGAGGGACGATTGAGACCCGGCTCGGTGGCAGATATCCTGGCGGTTCGCGACCGCGGCCTTAGCCCGGCAGAAACTCTGGCTCAGCTGAGCGTTGATCAGATTGAACTGGTGATCCGTGCAGGCCGCGTTCAACTTGCAGGGCCTGCGCTGCTCGAGCGACTGCCCGCTGCGCTCAGGAACGGGTTGGAGCCTTGCGAAGTCGATGGTCAGCAACGATGGGTTCGCGCTCCTATTGGCCAATTGATTGCCGATGCCGAAGAGGTTCTGGGAAGTGACTTCTGTGTAGGCGGAAAGAGAGTGCGCCGTGCCACTGCTGCATGAGGAAAAGTTCGCGGCACCCCAAGCCACTTCTGTACTGGCGTCGATGCCAATCCTGGTGCTCAACGTCCATAGCCACTGCAACTGCCGCTGTATCATGTGCGACATCTGGAAGCGGGAGAAACACGAGCAGGTGCGGGTCGCCGACCTGGAGCGTCATCGGGAGTCGCTGCAGAACCTTGGCGTCCGGCAAGTCGTGCTCTCTGGCGGGGAACCGCTGCTGCACGGCGATCTGCGCGCCCTCTGCCAGTTTTTCCGCGAAGAGAATATACGGCTCACCTTATTAACTACGGGCCTGCTGCTGCTCAAGCGCGCCGATGAGGTCTCCACGCTCTTCGACGACGTCATCGTATCGATCGACGGACCGCGAGAAGTGCATGACGGCATCCGGCGGATCTCCGGAGCTTTCGATTTGATTGCGCAGGGGGTCGCCGAGATCCTTAGCCGAAAGCCGGATCTGCGGATTGCCTGCCGCATGACGGTGCAGAAAGCCAATCATCGCCATGTTCGCGCTACGGTAAGGGCGGTGAAAACGATCGGGTTTACTTCCATCTCCCTGCTCGCCGCCGATCTTACGTCGGAGGCATTCAACCGGGCTTTGGTTTGGCCAGGAGAGAGACAAAGCGAGATCGCGCTGACGGAGAAGGAAGTTGCCGGGCTTGAGGACGAGATTGAGCAGCTGATTGTGGAGCATGGCGGCGATATCCGTCGGGGATACATCGCGGAAGGGGCAGCAAAGCTGCGACGGATTCCCCGCCGGTTCCGCGAGCATCTAGGGCAGGCTTCTCCCGAATCTCCTACCTGCAATGCTCCCTGGGTTTCTGCCGTGGTGGAAGTGGACGGATCGGTTAGGCCGTGCTTTTTCCATCGTGCAGTTGGTAACATTGGCTCATCAACCTTGGAAGAGGTTGTCAATGGTGAGGCGGCCCGGCTGTTCAGGGAGTCACTTCGCGTGAACGAAAACCCGACGTGCCGCCGCTGTGTTTGCTCGTTGAATTATCAGGGTGCTTGACATTGTTGGATAAACCTAAGTGAGGAAATATGCGAAACAGCTTTAAGGTGTTGACCGCGCTGCTGGGGCTTTTTCCCTGGTACGGAATCACAGCAAACGCAGCGGATGTTGATTTGCAACCAGGAGCGAAAGCTCCTGCGTTCACACTTCCCTCTCAGGATGGGACGCCTGTCAGTCTTTCCGATTACCGGGGCAAATGGGTGGTGCTTTATTTCTATCCCAAGGACAAATCGAGCGGATGCACGATCCAGGCCCACGAATACCAGAACGCTCTGCCCAAGTTTGAAGAGCATCATGCAGTCGTGCTCGGGGTTAGTCTGGATACCGCGGAAAGTCATAAGAGCTTCTGCACTCAGGATGGGCTGACGTTTAAACTGCTTGCGGATCCGGAGCGGCAGGCGGCGACAGCTTACGGTGTGCCGTTGATGACCTTCAAGGATATGAAGTTCGACGAGCGGGATACTTTTCTTATCTCGCCCAAGGGAACGATCGCGGAGGTGTGGAGGAAGGTGGATCCGCAAAAGGACAGTTCCATTGTTCTGGGAGCGATCGCCGGCCAGGGTAAGCATTAACCTAAGCGAGTTGTGCGCGGAGTTGGCTGACTGCGCGCGGCATCTCTTCTACCGGGGTATTGCCAAAGCCCAGGATCAAACCCTGGCGAGCATGCTTGCCTAAGTAAGACGGCGAGAGCGGCCAGAGCCAGAGACCTTTGGCCGCGGCGCTGGTCGCAATCTCCTGGTCGCTTAGGCCTTTGGGGAGAGTCACCGCAAGATGCATGCCCGCCTGGCTGCCGTGGATCTCCAGCTCGGGCCCCAATTGCTCGCGGATGCTATTGACCAGCGCGGTTCTTCGTTCGCCATAAAGCAGTCGCATCTTTCGGATGTGGCGAGCGAAATGTCCTTCGCGCATGAAGTCGTTGATGGTTTCCTGGTAGAGGTAGGGCGGGAAAATATCCATGGCAGAACGCACCGCGGCGAAATGGCCCACCAGATCTTCCGGAATGACGATGTAGCCCAGGCGCAAAGAGGGAAAAAGAACCTTGCTGAAGGTTCCGATATAAATGACACGAGCATTCGGATCGAGCCCCTGCAAGGATGAGATCGGCGCGCTTTCGAAGCGGTACTCACTGTCATAGTCGTCTTCGATGATCCACGATCCCGCACTTTGCGCCCAGTTCAGTAGTTGCATGCGGCGCCCGGCGCTCATGGTGGCGCCGAGTGGGTATTGATGGGAGGGCGTTACATAGGCCGCTCGCGCCTTGGGGCATCGCTTGATTCCGGCAGCCACGATCATGCCGTCTTCATCGACCGGGACAGGGATGAGATTGCAACCTGCGCCCGCGAAGACGTTTCTTGCCAGGCGGTAACCTGGATCTTCGATCCAGATGGAGCTTCCCTTTCCCAACAACACCCGCGCCGAAATCTCCAGTGCCTGCTGCGAGCCGGCAACGATCATTACCTGGCGTGGCTCACAGTGAACCGCGCGCGCAGTGCGAAGGTAGGTACAGATGGCCTCGCGAAAAGTCTCCGTCCCAAGAGCATCAATGTTGTGGATTGCGCTCAGGCGCGGGCTTCGGGTGTGGCGCATGATGATGCTCGACCAGATGTGGAATGGAAAGTGTTCGAACGCGGGTTGATGCACGCCAAACGCACCCCAGCCAAGCGCCCAGGGCGGACGTTCCGCTGACATGAGCAGCACGCGGCGCGCAACCGGCCGCGGTCCTGATCCGGCCTGCGCGAATTGCGGGGTTCTCTCTTTACAAACGGTGAGACTCTCGGGGAGAGAGTTAGAGACAAATGTGCCGGCACCTTTGCGGCTCTCGAAATATCCTTCGGCTAACAACTGTGCGTAGGCATTGAGAACCGGAATGCGGGAGATTCCCAGCTCCACCGCAAGCGAGCGGGAAGAGGGTACTCGCTGCCCGGGCCGCAGATTACCCCGAACGATTACCATGCGAAAGCCATCGTAGACCTGTTTATGGAGGGGGTCGTGGGCTTTCCTGTCTACGGCGATGACCGGGGCGATTGGCTCAGCGACTGTTGCCATGGATTGATGATAGTGGCTATATAGATCAACGCGCAAGTGGTTAATATTGCCGACCACTCAGTGGTTAGCTGCGGATCGCTTCGCTGGAGAGGTACAACTCCGTTTTAGACAAAAGTTTTGCCTTTCGCCCCAAAGACGCGTTCCAAGGCCGCCGCGCATAATTCCATCCGAAAGAGATCGGCTTGTCCGGGCGTTGCTCTGTGGGCCGCTGCGGGATCCGGCAAGGCGAGGAGAAACAACTTATGTCGCGACGTATAACTGCGGTAGTGGTCCTGTTTGGGCTGAGCCTCCTGTCTCTGCTTCCGATGCACAGGTCCGAAGCACAGGTGAGCACGGGGACGATCGGTGGAACGGTAAAGGACAGCACTGGTGCGGCCGTACCCGGCGCCCAAGTGGTAGCCGCGAGTATCGAGACCGGACAGCAGCGAAGCGCCATGACCGACTCCATCGGAAGCTACACCATCCCCGATCTGCAGGCAGGGCAGTACTCGCTCACGGTTAGCCACGGAGGGTTTAAGACCACGACTGTGGCGAATATCGAGCTGCAAGTGGCGCAGCGGGCCGTCCTCGATCCCGTTCTGCAGGTTGGAGACGTCAGCGAGAAGGTGACCGTGACCACCATGATCGCGCCTCTCCTGAATACCGTCACCTCCTCCGTCCGTCAGGTCGTCGATACCAAGACCGTGGCCACCATGCCGTTGAATGGACGTAACTTTTGGCAATTGACCCAGCTGACGCCGGGTGTCAGTTATATCAACGCAGGCCAGAATCCAGCCACCGGAGGAACTTCCATTCGCGCCGCGGTTGTGAATGTGAACGTGAATGGCCTTTCGCCCACCTGGACGGGGTGGTTCCTGGATGGCGCCAACATTACTGAATTTCAAGCCGGGGGCACGATCATCCAGCCCAATGTCGACGCCTTGCAGGAATTCAAGGTGGAAGGGGGAAATATGCCGGCCGAATATGGGCATACTCCCACGATCATTAACGCCTCGTTGAAAAGCGGCAGCAACGCCTTTCACGGAACTGCATACGAATATTTTCGGAACAATGTGCTCGACGCCAAGAACTACTTTTTCTTGCCCGCGGCGGGCAGCCACCAGCGCGATGAGCCACTGCATCGCAACCAGTTTGGCGCCAATATCGGCGGGCCCATTCGGCGTGACAAAATATTCTTCTTTGTCGATGCGGAGAGCACGCTGTTCCGATTGGGAGAGGATTTCAACAACGTAGTCCCCAGCATGGCTCAGCGAGGAGGAGATTTCAGCCAGTCGACCACCGTGATCGTAAACCCCGCGACCGGAAAGCCATTTCCTGGCAACGTTATCCCCCAGAGCCTGATTACTCCTCAGGCCCAATTTCTGCTTAAGTATATGCCCCTGCCTAACTTTGTCTCCGGCCAGATCAATCGCGCCATCAACACCAACGGACTCAAGCAGCAACTGGATAAGGGCGACATCAAGGTGGATTACCAGGTCACAACCGCCGATCACCTCATGGGGCGCTACTCGATCGCCGACAATCGCGAAACAGATCCCAATCCGTATACCCCCATGGGCAGCTTCCCCCTGCGCAGCCGCGGTCAGGACCCCGAAGTACGATGGACCCATATCTTTAACCCCCAATGGATCAATGAAGCGCAGGTTTCCTACTACAGAAGCTACTTCTTTTTCACCAGCTCCTTCCAGGGCCAGAACATCAATGACGAAGCCGGTATCCAGGGAATGGACGGGCTCGCGCCGGACGAGTACCTGGGATTCCCCGGCATCAGCATCGCGAACTACTCCACCTATACCGGGGCCTCCACCAATTCCTACCCAAAGTCAAACCGGCTTCGCTCCTGGCAGTACGTGGATCGCGTGACCCATGTTGTCGGCAAGCACGACATGAGGTTCGGCTTTGAGTGGTACCACAACAAGCTTGAATATATCTCCGGGTCCAACTCTGTCGGTGCCTTTACTTTCAATGGGCTCTATACCAAAGACAACTTCGCCGATTTCCTGCTTGGCTATGCCAAGAGCGCTACCAGAAGCTACTTCCGCAATATCTGGGGAAATATCGGAAACTTCCAGAGTTACTACTTCCAGGACGACTATCGTTTCTTACCCAATCTCACGTTAAACCTGGGCATCCGCTGGGAGCTCAACCCGTTTTACGACGGCCTTCACGGTCAGACGACAGGGTTTGATCAAACAAGCGGAAACCTGATCATCCCGTCCAACTTCTCGTTAACGGCTCAGCCGCAAACGGCAACGCTGTATCCACTGTTCCAGGATCGTATCGAACTCAGTGGATCGCAGGGCCTACCGACGTCGGTAAGGCCGGCCGATAACCGGGACTTCTCCCCGCGCATTGGTTTTGCCTGGAACCCGGGGGCGGGCAAATGGGTCGTCCGCTCTGGATACGGCATCTTCTTTGGCTATCCGGACGATAACAATATCAACAACACGCAGAACTCTGTTCCCTTTATCGCCTCGCAGACTGTGAACAATGCTGGAACACCCCCGCAACTGACTTTTGGCAATATGTTCCAGAGCACGCCGATTGTGAGTGCCAATCCGTCTCCCGGTAAGTCATGCGCATTTGGTTTCGCCGCCAATTCATGCTCAACGCCGAATATCGTCTCCATGCCTGCTCACGTTCGCAATACGTACACCCAGGAATGGAACCTCGCAGTCCAGCACCAGATAGGGACGACGCTGTCATTCGACCTCGCATACGTGGGCAATAAAACCACGCGCACAGAGCAACAGTGGTCATGGAATGACCCCACACCCGGCCCGGGCACGATTCAAACACGACGGCCGTATGGGCAGTGGGGTACGATCACCCTGGGCGAATTTATGGGCAGCGCCAACTACAACTCGCTGCAGGCTAAAGTCGAAGGCCGTTCCTGGCATGGAGCCACCGCGCTCGTCTCCTACACCTACTCCAAGTGTCTGGATAATGGAACCTATAACATCGGGACGGATATTCGGGAGGCTAACTCAAATATCCCTTACTATGGAGTCTGCCAGTACAATCTCACCAACAACTTTGTTTTTAGTTATAACTATTCGGTCCCAATCGGACGAGGCAAGGCTTTGCTTGGCGATATTCCAAGTTGGGGCAATGCCATCCTGGGCAATTGGGCTGTCTCGGGAATCAAAACAGCTCAGTCGGGTCTCCCCTTTACTCCTACCATCAGCAACGATCAAGCGAATACAGGTTTCGGCAACCAGAGACCAAACCTCGTGGGCAAAGTAAAAATGGTGAAGAACGTCTCCTGCTGGTTCTACATTTCCGCCAACAAGTCGTGCCAAAGTCTGGCCCCGGGGGCAGCGCCTGCGTTCGCAGTCCCCGCACAATATACCTACGGAAATGGCGGCCGAAACACTCTGCGCGCCGATGACCTGGTTCAGTTCGATTTGGCGCTATTGAAGCCCTTCAATTTCGGAAACGAAAAATCGATCGAGTTCAGGGCCGAGTTCTTTAATGTTATGAATCGGCCGACGTTCAACGCCCCTGCGACCGCGATCGATTCCTCTTCCGGCGCCCAGATCAGTTCGACGCTCAATGGAGCCAGGCAAATTGAATTTGCGCTAAAGGCTTATTTCTAACGGCTACAAGGGCCTATTGTGGCTTGGCTATCAGCGCAGCTCTCGATGCGGAACTCCCAACGGAGTTCTCCTGCACGGTCCAGTTGGTGTTCACAAAACGGGGATCGATATTGACATCTTTACAGATGCCCGCTTGATATTTCCGGCGCCAGCCTCCCGGTGTCTCGCCGCAGGCCTCGTGAAATGCGCGCGCGAAATGGTGAATCGTCTTAAAGCCGACCTTGGCCGCGATTTCCTTGAATGGGTAGTCAGAATACTCAATAAGTTCCTGGGCCTTCTGAATACGGTACTGCAGCAGATAGCGGCGAGGCGAAACGCCAAGGGCATCTTTGAAATGTTGGCGGACATGCCGATCGGAACGCCCGACCACCCGCGCAACCGCAAGCAGGCTGCAGTCTTCGGCATGGTGCTCGCGAATGAACTGCGCTGCCTGCTGAACGATCGGATCGATCGAGAGCGCATGGTCGATCTGTATTCGTGTTTGTGCTGCGCCAGTCTCCAATGAGGTTGGTAGTCATACCGTGCCGTCCACAACACTTCCACTGACGATGTCAACACTATCTCGCCTCGGCCGAAATTATACGCGCCGCATGAAAGGACAAGACAGCCAGGAAATGCTCGTAGGTTGTAAGTAAAGATTCTCCTGAAGATTTGCCCAGGCATTTCCGATTGGGGTAAGTTTTCACCGATTTCCTGCAAAGACATGGTTTGGAAACGCCCAATATACTGATCCCGGCGGTGCAGATGACCACTCGAATGACACAAGCGCCATTGAAGTTAGTGGAGGCGGACTACCCCAACGCGCAGAGGGTCGCGATTCTGAGTGAGCCCAAGCGCCTGACACTCGGCTACGCGGAAATTCCCGAGCCGGGGGACGGCGAAATCCGGGTGCGGGTCAAGTGGGTCGGGGTGTGCGGTTCTGACGTCGAGGCCTGGCGCGGGACACGCCGCCCGGAATTCGTGAGCTTCCCAGCGCGCCTCGGTCATGAGGTCGCTGGTTTCATCGACAAACTCGGGCCTAACGTCGAGGGGCTGCAAACGGGAGACCAGGTCACCTGCCGCTATGTTTGGGGGGCATTTGCCGAGTACATCGTGTGCCGCCCTTTTAACGTAAAGGTTGTGCCCACTTGGTTCCCTTTGCTTGATACCAGCCTTATCGAGATCATGCCTGGTGTGCTTCACGCGGTAGAGATTGGCCAGATTAATCAGCGCCCCACGGTGTTGATCATGGGCCAAGGCGTAAGTGGGCTGGTGCTGACACAAGTGGTTCGCCTGCACAGCCCAAAGGCTCTGGTGGTGACCGACCTGAACGATCACAATCTCAGCCTGGCGAAGAAATACGGGGCCACCCACACATATAAACTTCCCACACCCGAGACGCCTGCATCGCAGGTTGTCGGCGACGCCTTCCCCGACGGCTTCGATGTCGTGATTCCGTGCTTGCTCGAAGGAGACGGCATGGTGGACGCGATTGAATGTGCCGCCTTTGCCGGCAAGATCGTGATGTACGGATGCATCGGCGTCTGCAACACTCCCCTCGATTTTCTGAAGGTCCACCGCAAAAGAATCGACATTTTCTCTACCGAGCCTAAGCGCGACATCGATATGCGCCGCTTTTATGACGAAGGTACGCGGTTGGTGTTAGAGGGTCTGGTCAACACTTCTGAGATTGTGACCCACCGGATTCCCCTGAGCCGTATTGGAGAAGCTTTCGCCCTGCGCGACGATTGTTACAACGATGCTATCCACGTTCTGGTCGACTGCGAAGAGTAGGCATGGCTCGAGGAGAGCAGGTAGCCGGCCTGCGTTGGTGGATTGCGACTCTGCTGTTTCTTGCCACACTGATCAGCTATATCGATCGGCTCACGCTTTCGGTGCTCGCCCCTACCATCTGCAACGATCTGCATCTCTCCAACTTTCAATATGCCAGTATCAGCGTTTGGTTCCTGCTCGCCTATTCGTTCGCTCAAACCGTTTTCGGCAAGTTGCAGGATCGCATCGGGACGAAGCGTGGGCTTTCGATTGCCATGGCTATCTGGTCGATCGCCGAAACGGCCCAGGCAGCGACCCGCGGGCTCTTCAGTCTGTGTGCATTCCGGTTCGTTCTGGGCCTGGGTGAAGGTGGGCATTGGCCGGCAGCCATCAAAGGCGTCGCCGAATGGTTCCCGAAGGAAGAGCGGGCCCTCGGCATTGGAATCGTAAACACCGGAGCAACCCTTGGCTCTGCCCTTGCGCCGCCGCTCATCGTCTGGCTCGAATTGAGTTTCGGTTGGCGAACCACCTTCATCGTGACCGGCTTGCTCGGATTCGCATGGCTGATCTTGTGGACTTGCTGCTACCAGTCCCCGCAAGAGCACCCCTGGCTAACCATCGCGGACGGAGTTCATTCAAAAGGACGCATCCCGACTCGATGAAGCAAGGCTCGCTCCAACCTGGCGTGCTTTGCTTAAGAACAGGCAGGTGCAGGGAATCGTTCTCGCCCGTTTTCTCGGCGATCCTGTGTGGTGGCTCTACCTGGTCTGGTTACCCCTCTATCTAGCCCGGGCACGCGGGTTGAGTTTGAAAGCAATCGGGGCGACGGCCTGGATCCCGTTTCTCTGCGCCGACGCGGGCGCGCTGGCCGGAGGATGGTTTTCCGGATGGCTGATTCGCCGCGGCTGGAAGCCGGAGCGCGCCCGGGGCACCGCGATTGTACTGGCGGCGACCCTCACTCCGGCCGGCATGCTGATTGCCGGAGCCAAATCCGAGGCCGGCGCAGTCGCCCTGATCAGCGTGGTCCTGTTTGCGTTCCAGTTCTGGGTAAACAACGTGCAGACGCTCGCCAGCGACTTCTTTCCCAACGAATTGGTCGCTTCGATTTCAGGGCTGGCAGGGACTGGCGCGGGTGTGGGAGCCATGATCTTCATCTTCTCCACGGGATGGATCGTGGATCATTTTGGTTACACGCCGGTCTTGATCGCATCCGGATTGCTGATTCCTGCGGCTACCGCCGGGCTCGCGTGGCTCGGGCGAACGGGATAAGGAGGGGTCCGGGCATGAAGGGCACGGCTTCAGGAGTGGCGACAATCGTGAGTTGATGGGCGCTTCAGCCTCTGAGGTACGTTTTTCCAATTGTCTGCGGCGAACGCAGCTGCGGAGAGAGATGACTTCGCCCATATGTCTCGAAAAACGTACCTCAGCGGCTAAACAGGCGGGCGGAAAACACCTTTTCCTGGAGGTTCGGCCTTTGAGACAGACTCGATTGGCCTTTTCTAGGAGGATCCCAGGTCTCAAAAGCGAGACCTGGGGCACCCTTCGCGTTTCCAGGGTTGAATCGGTTTGGACCGCCAGGGGCTAGGGATTGCTTTCGAGTTTTTCTGCAGCCCGGCTAAAGCCGTGCCCTGATACATAGCGTCAGAGCGGTGACTCCGGAAAACTCACCTTTTCCGCAAATTAAAATCCCCTTCGTTCAACGAGCGTTCGCAACCTGCTCAGGCTCCTACTTGGAGCTCTTGAGTTCCACCTTGTACTTTTTGGCGGCGGTCTCGATTCGCTTCCAGGCCGCGCGACGCTCCGCTTCGGTAACATCTTTCACTTGATTGAAACGCGCGGCGGCGTTGCGGACGTGCGAGGCGTTTTCCAGGGGTTCTTTGCGCTGCTTGGGAAATGCGTACTTGGTCGTGGGTATTCGATCGCGAGCTGCCTCATTCAGTTTTGCCATGCCTTCCCTCCCTGCTTGCTTTGACGCGGGCGGGGTTCACCTGGTTGGCGGTGAATGAGCGTTATTCGAGGCGGAGGGTGTCGAAGGGGCGGCCCAGTTCTGCACAAAGCGCTTCAATGGCCAACTGATGGTCGGCCCGCTCCGGCAAACCTGAGACAGTGATGGAGCCAATGACTCCGGCTCCCAATACGCGCAGCGGGAAGCTCCCTCCATGGCTGGCGTAGTCCGCAATGGGCAGTCCGTAGCGGTCGAAGAGGTTGGACTTCTTCTCCTCCATCTCCCGCCCGATGGCATAGGAACTGCGATGAAAACGCGCTACCACATTGCCTTTACGGCGCACCCACTCCACATTGTCAGGGGTCGTGCCGGGGAGCGCACTGTAAAACAGGGGCTGCCCAAAACGCCGTACGTCGACCACCAGGCTCAGCTTGCGCGCGACGGCCAAGGCACGCACGTGTCCACCCAGTCTCCAGGCTGTCTCTTCGTCAAACCGGGCAAATTGGAGTTCCTGTTCCTGCAGTGCAATACGCGCTAGATCTTCGGCTATCGCCATGGCGCTACTTTAGCACTCCCGGCGATGCAATACCCGTCCCGGAGAGCGGAACGCTGGTATGCATTAAGACGCCAATGCCTAGATTTCCATTGCTCAACGAATATGCGATTTGATACATCTTGGGCCGGTCTAGCAGTCGACGTTTTTGGGGGCTTTATGCGGTCATTGTGTATCAGCGCGTTTTCGCGTACGGGGTTTACCAGGCACACAAAAAATACCTGGAAGCTAGCGTACCTATTCCTGCTCCTCCTTCCGGGCAACCAGTTCCTTCATGGACAGGCCATCGGCAGCGGGCAAATTCAAGGGACCATCACCGACGCCAACGGATCCGTGGTCTCGGGGGCCACGGTGGAAGCAGTGCAACAGGAATCCGGCCTCCACCGCACGGTGACCAGTTCGGGCGATGGTGGATATAACCTGCCGGACTTGCCGGTTGGTCCTTACCAGCTAAACGTGACCGCCTCGGGATTCAGCACTTATCAACAATCAGGGATCGTCATCCAGGTCGGCAATAACCTGCGTGTCGACGTCAAGTTGTCTGTCGGCGGCGTGACACAGACCGTACAGGTGACGGCAGGCGCGTCCATGGTCCAAACCGAGGATCAGTCGATT
>Ga0182024_10013096_pt1 | contig 16274 bp, 13 predicted proteins | sample P32metaG_FD_120480 | JGI IMG/M metagenome (GOLD analysis project Ga0182024, IMG submission 120480) | Permafrost microbial communities from Stordalen Mire, Sweden - P3-2 metaG (Illumina Assembly) | ecosystem: Environmental > Terrestrial > Soil > Wetlands > Permafrost | place: Sweden: Stordalen... | reverse complement strand
TGAGCAGATGTTCGAGCCCTTCACACAGGCCGACGTCTCGACGACTCGTCCCTACGGCGGCACAGGGCTTGGTCTGGCGATCGCGCGCGAACTCGTCTGCTTGATGGGCGGAACCATCAACGCCACCAGCGAGCCGAGGCGCGGCAGCACGTTCCACTTCGAGATTCCGCTCGAGATCCCGACCACGATCGGCGCACCGAATGAGGTTGCGCAGTCGTCCGCCGACGTGGCGGCCGCGAGCAGCATGCCGTGGTGGTCACCGCCGCCGCTGGTACTGATCGTTGAGGACAGTCAAATCAACCAGATCGTCGCCGCCCGCGCACTTGAACGCTGCGGATGCCGCACCCACTTCGTCAACGACGCCGAAGAAGCAATAAAGGCGTTTTGCGCCCAACGCTATGACGCAATCCTGATGGACTGCCAGCTGCCCAACCTCGACGGCTACCGGGCCACCGCTGAGCTGCGGCAGACCGAGCACGGCGAGCGCCACACGCCGATCATCGCCATGACCGCACACGCGATGCAGGGCGACCGCGAGCGATGCCTCGCCGCCGGTATGGACGACTGCCTCGCCAAGCCGATGCGCCACAACGATCTCCAGACCCTGCTGCGGCGGTGGATCGGACCGGAAACGAAAGACACCGCCCCCGAAAATCGACGGTCGGCATAGCACCGCGCTGGCCCGCAAGACCACCCCAAGCCCCCGGACAACCAGGCGACGCAACCAAGACCGTCGCGGGGACTGGCCGCGCTCAAAGACCCAGCGACCAGAGTGTCGCTCCCGTGAAAGGAGCACGTCGTGAGCGACCCGCTGCTTTGTGGGACGGCTTGCAAGGGACGCGGTCGGTCCATCACGCGGCTGCGTCGCGGTCGGTCGCGAACACGTCGTCGGAGGTGATCACGGCGATCCAGCGGGCGAACTCGGCGCGTCCGCCGCTGCAGAAGCTTCGTCGCTGCAGGGTGTGGCAAACCGTCCGAGGCGGAGTTCTTCCACGCCCCCTGGGACGTTGGCCAACGACTCCGGGGCGGCGGGTGCGTGCGGATACCGAAGATCCGACACCAGAAGCGGCGGTAGTCCGTCGCGCGCGGCTACGCTGCTGCGATGAACGCGAGGCCGTACGCCGTCACGCTTGCGTTCGCTCTCATTGCTGTGGGTTCGGCGATCTCGGGGGTCGCGACGACCAGCGCGAGCGTGGCGGTCAGGGCCTTCACCTGTAATCAGGCTCGTTGGTGCACGATTACGGCGTCAGGCGACGTCACGCCGAGGGCCAGCCAGCTCGCGATCGGGAACGTCAGCGCCGGAACCGGGCTCGCCGTCGTGCGGAGCGAGTACCAGCAATACGGTGGGGAGATCCTGGGCGGCAACCTGCGCGGACTGTGCGCGTGGTCCCAATACGCACGCGACTGGACGGCTGCTTCGCGGAGCAGAGATGCCAATTGCGCTCATCTGGTTCTGAACACCGCTGCCTTTGTCGCTTCAAACGGGAGAGCGATCTGGACCGGCTGCGAAGTCCATTGCTTCGGAGGAGTGCCCCTGCACTTCGACCCGCTCTGCGGAACCCACCGCCACGACTGGTGCTACCGCCGCAACTGCCGGGAGTTCGCCAACTTCTACCCGGGGACGAAGTCCGCGCATCCAACCCAACCTCTGCGCATGACCAGCGGCCAATGGCTGAACATCCGCTACCGAGCGCGCTACACAGACGCCCGGACGCACCACCCGTTCTACCTCGTTGAAGACACCGCAGCAGTCCACGGGACCGGAAACTGGATCTTCATCAGCGGTCGTGCCTGCGCCATCACCCCCGGAGCGCCAGGTGCCTATACCACCACACGGACCCCCAGCCCCATCAACGCCCGCTAGAACCGCTCCCACGGCGTAGTCCGGCGCAGCATGCCCCTTTCGAGTGGCCGAGGCACTGCTCCTACTCGCGCTGAGCAGCGGCACCTAGTCTCAGAGCAAGGTTCGGTTGTGTGTCCGACCGGCTCGGGGGGTCGTCATCTGACAGCGAGCATGGTGACCCGTCCGACGCTTGTGCCCGTCGTCACTGGCAACCGCCAGCATCCCGGGGCGGGCACGTCGACGATCGAGGGATACTCCGTTGGTCCTGTGCGGGTCGGCCCCGCGGGCGACAAGGTTTGAACGAACGATCCGGCGCGGTCAAGCCGCTTCCCGCGTAGCTGCACCGGCAACGGCGTCTTGACACGGGGAAAGTCCCAGAGGACCTTCATGCTCGCCCGGCCGTTCGGGGTCTGCCCGCCGGTGTAGATCTCAAGGCCGGGCGCTTGGGCGCGCATCCACGCCTTGACCGCCGCGTAGTAGAAGAGGTGACCCACGATGCTCGCCGACGTGGGTGACGCCGCGATCCACGGGTACGGCGCAAGTCCTGCCTCGACGCCCGCGTATGGCCTGTAATGCACCCGCGTCGCCTCACACCGGCTCGATGCTAGGACCCCCGACGGCACCGCCGCCGCGACACCATCGCCGCCGCCCGCAACAAAGCCGGCGACGACCAAGCCGAGCACAGCAAGATCGATCAGCCGGGACGGCATATACCTGGGCCCTCCTCTCGCGCAATCAGCCGAGGGCACGTTCGTCGGATCGCAGTAGCTGCCTGCTAAGAATCTCACGTTCCCAGACCCGCGACACCGCAGCTACCCACGTGCGCGGCGCGCGACGGCGTCGACGAGCGCGCACAGTGTGGCCTTCGCGGTGACGGCGGCACGCTACGGCTCGGCTGCCCATAGCTCCCGGCGAGTTGGCGCCGGAGCGGCCCCAGCCGCCGAATAACGCGGCCGGCACGGTGCTTCGCCGATGGGCGGTGCTGGGCTCGAACCAGCGACCTCCTGCTTGTAAGGCACCTCGACCAGACGAGCACGAAGGTGCGAAACGCCAGTGTTCACGGGACGTTTCGCGCGTTCTGCCGTTGGGGCGCCGGGCTGCTTCGTGCGTGGATTGCCGTCGATATGCGGCGATTGCGGCAGGGCTGCCAAATGAGTGCGGCCGCAGCGGTCCTCGTGGCTAGGGAGTTGCGGTTCGGCGCAGATCGCCGCCTCGGAAGTCACGACCTTGGTCTGTTTGATCATCACCGTCTTGCTCACGCCGCCCAGCCAAAGGATCCAACTCTTGATCGTATGATCAAGGTGGTCCAACCCGTGTACCGATGCGTGTCTGTGGAGCACACTCTCAGCAGCCGCAGGCTTCCCGAATCGGTCGGCGTTGTCGTGCTCGTGACCGGCGTGCTCGCGGTTTGGATCGGATTGCGCGTTGGCGGTGGTCGGGTGACGCTTTGGGTCGATGATCTCGCGACTCCGCTGGCGGCGTTGATCGCGTGTGTGTCGTGCGTGCGCGCCAGCGGTCGCCACAGTGGGCGCATGCGGCTGTTCTGGATCTTGTTTGGCTGTGCGATGGCGTCCTGGACGCTCGCCGAGATCATCTGGGGCTACTACGCCCTGATCCTCAACGTGGGCGTGCCCGTGGTCTCCTGGGCGGATGTCGGCTACCTCTCAGCGATCCCGATCGCGGTCGCGGCTCTGGTCGTGCACCCGGCGACGCACGGCAGCAGCACGCGCAGGACCCGATGGGTGTTCGACAGCCTCGTTGTCGCCAGCGCGCTGCTGTTCCTCAGCTGGACGCTTGTTCTCGGCCCCCTGTGGCGAAGCACCAATCCCGGAACATGGGCCGGGATCGTGGCGCTCGCCTATCCCTTCGGTGACGTGGTGATCGTCTTCTTCATCGTGCTCGCGATCCGCGGCATGACGAGCGGCGACCGGCTGTCGCTGTGGTGCCTGCTCGCAGCGCTGCTCGTCATGGCGTTCTCGGACAGCACCTTCACCTACCTCACCGCTTCATCCAGCTACACCAGCCCCGGCCTGATCGATACCGGCTGGGTCGCCGCGTACCTCGGGATCGCATTGGCGGCGTTCAGCTCCCAGCCGCGCAGCGAGGTCGTGTCGAGGGTCGAGCGCGCGAAGCCGTCGCTGGCGTCGCTTGTAGCCCCGCTCGTGCCGGTGCTGATAGCGCTCACCGTCACCGCCGTGGAGATCAGGCTCGGCCATCACCTCGACCACGCGGCCTGGCTGATGGCGTTCGCTCTGGTCGCACTCGTCCTCGTTCGCCAAGGACTGATCCTGTTCGAGCTACTCGGGCCGGGCCACGACCCACACGCTGGCCCGAGAGAAAGACTCGTGCAAGCGGCGCTCCGTGGCATACCCGATCAAGCACCGGGCCAGCAGGCAGGCAGCTATGACCCCGTCTGACGTTCGCTTCGAGCAGCCGGGCCGCCCCACGTTCACGATCTCAGCAGCAACAACCAAACAGGCCACCGATCACACCGCCCTCATGGTGATGGCGCTGAGCCTCGCCTGCACCGCTTTAGCGATCTTCGACCTGCTCCTCCTGGCAACCAGCCACTAACGCCGCGCGACTGCGCGAGGAGTGTGACGCGCTATGCAGGCCGGCTTCCCCATGGGTGGTGCTGGGCTCGAACCAGCGACCTCCTGCTTATAAGCACGGCCGCCGGAAGCGCAAGACGCGGCCGAAATAGGCCGATTTGCTGGCTGTCCGTCCCGGTAAACGCGCACCGCGATTATCGGGGTTTGATGGCGATTACTCGCCGTTTGGGCAGAGATCGGCGTTTCTGCCCGCGCGCCCGCGACAAGGGCCGGCAGTGTGATCGCTTGTCGCGCGGCTTCTAGATCGACTGCCGCTACGGGCGCTTCGCGAAGCACCGCGTCGGAGCGGCGCTCGGTTTCGATGCCCGTTTGACGGCATGACGGCATAAGGTAGAATCGCGGGTATGGCGAAGCGCAAGACGACGATCTACATCGACGATGACGTGATCACTGCGACAAAGATGGCGGCGGTGGCTACTCACCGCAGCGATAGCGCGGTCATCGAGGACGCGCTGCGCTCGTACCTCGGCACGGGTCACGCGACGGCTGCGCGGGTCGACCTTCGCGCGGTTCTGGACCGACTCGCCGCCCACAGCGCCAACGAGCTCTCCGATGAAGACGCCATCGAGCTGGCGGTCGAAGAGGTACGGGCCGTTCGGGCTGAGCGCCGGCGTAGCAAGTGAGCAACCCGCTTCGCGCGGTCCCGGACACCAACGTCCTCATCGCCGCCGCGATCAAGCCGAACGGCTTGTGCCGAGCCCTGCTCGACGCCGCGATCGCGCGGGAATGGCAGCCCGTCGTCTCGCCTCTTCTGTTGAGTGAGCTGGAGGAGGTGCTGAGGCGACCCAAGTTCAGCGCGAGGCTGCCCGACGAAGAAGCGATCCAGCAGTTCATCGCCGCCATCGCCACGATCTCGGAAATCGCGGCCGACCCACCGGCGGCGACGACCCGCTCGCGCGACCGCAAAGACGACTACCTGCTCGAGCTGGCAATCGCGGCAAACGTCGACGTGCTGATCTCGGGCGACCACGACCTCACCGACCTCACGGATCCCGGCGTCCTCATCCAGACCCCGCACGACTTCCTCACGAGCATCAGCACCACGTAGCCCGGCCGCTGTTCCTGCTCGCGCGAAGGAGGCGCTCGGCGTGCTGATGGGTCAGGCGGGCGCTGGGCGGAATCCGCTGGCTTTCGCGATCGCTGCAAGGATCGGGAGGACCACGCGCTGCACGGGGATCGGAGGCTGCTCACCCCAACTGTCCGCACGTCCGGCGCGCAACGCCGCCGCCATCTGCAGCAGCGTGAGGCTGTCCTGGGAGTCCAACCGGCCGGCGGCAAGAGACTCGCCGAGCGTTGCGAAGATGACGTGGACGAAGGGTGTCACCGGGCTGATGATGTTGCGTGTGACCGCCGGCGTCGCGCTCTCATTCCACGGATCAACGTGCCCGACACCGCGCGGCACCTCGACCGTCTCGCCGGCCACGAGCATGCGCGCAGCATCGCTGCCCACTCGAACCATAACCTCGCCCTCACGGACCTCGAAACGCTGCGTCCAATCGCGATGAATATGCCCGCCGGCCTTTCCGCTCCCCGGGCGCAGCACCCGCTCGACCACCGAGCGCTCAGACGACACCTCGATCACACGCACCACCGACTGACCATCCGGGCTGGACCACTCCTGTCCCACCGCAAGCACGACCACAGAATACCCGCCGGCATCCGAACAGAAGCAGACCGGCGTCGCTGCGTTTCCCACCGAGCAGCACCCGGCCGCGGTCGCGCGGGACGCGCGACGGCCTCCTTGCACGCGTCAACTGAGCATCGCGCGCTGGCGCTCGTCAGGGCATGAGAATGTCATTTTGAGGTTGCTGGTCTGGTTGTGCGGATTTAGGCTCGGGCGACTGGGTCCAGGGGCCTTGGGAGAACGATGTTGGGCAGGCCGATTTGCGCGATGGGCTTCGAGCCCGAGCTTGTCAGTGGCCGCCTCTGGCGACCTCGCTACACCATCGGTCGGTGCCTACGCCGGCTGTTCATTCTTCGGAAAGATCACGATCGGCTAGGACGGCGACGGTGGACTCGCGGCCGGTCACCGGCCGCGAGTCCATGCCGGCCACCACACCACCCGCCCAGCCGCGGCGAGGGCGGCGAGGGCGGCGAGGGCGGCGAGGGCGGCGAGGGCGCATGATTCCCTCCAGTCCCAGCTAGCGACCGTCGCGCGCGAGGCGCGCGCATTCCTCGCAGCAGGGACGGTTGTCGGTGCCGGTAACGCGATGCGCCGTCGTGATCTCTTTGCCGTACCGGCACTCGTCGTTGTCGTGGTAGACGTTTCGATGGCGCGGCGGGTACTCAGGCGCGTTGGTGTGAAACGGCGACGCCTCGCGCGCTGTTGTGCTCGCATCGGCGCGCGGGGCGTCTGCTGGCGCGTGTGGATCTGCGCCCAAATTCGGGGGTGTCGTGTTGGTGACCGGGTCGAGCTTGCGATATGCGAGCAGCTTTACGCGGTCTGTCGCGAGGAACCACGCGATCGCGTAGCCCCACACGAACAGTGCCAAGTCCCAGCGCAGGGGTTTGACGAAGATGCCGCCGACCGCAATGACTGTCGCGACCGTTTGCGCTGTGATCACGGCTGCCAACAGAATGCGCGCCGGGCGTATCGACCAGAACGGTCCGCGCGTGCGGGTCAGGAAGATCGTCAGACTTCCCGCCACCGACAGCAGCAGATACATCAGCGTCTGCAGGTGGGCATGGTTGAGGTCAAACACGTGCTGGCCCAGATAGAACAGGCCGAAAGCGGCTATCGGGCCGACGACGCCGAGCACGGTGGCCATCCCCAGCACGAGGCGCATGTTCCACGCCTCAGGCTGGTCTTTGTAGACGACGTTGTCATAGGCGATCGACAGGATCGAGCCGTCGTTGAGCAAAGCGAGCAGCACGATCATCACCGCCGTGACCGGGAAGAAGTTGAAGATCAGGATCGCCAAGGTGACGAACAGCAGCACGCGCAGCGTCTCGGCGATGCGATAGATCGCGTAGCTGTTCATCCGCTGGACGATCTTGCGGCTTTCCTTGATCGCATCGATGATCACCGACAGGCCGGGCTTCATCAGGACGATCGAAGCCGCTGCGCGCGCCGCGTCCGTCGCGCCCGAAACGGCAATGCCGCAGTCGGCCTTCTTCAACGCGGGCGCATCATTGACGCCGTCGCCGGTCATGCCGACGATGTGGCCGCGCCTTTGCAGGACGTCCACGATGTGAAACTTGTGCTCTGGGAAGACCTGCGCAAAACCGTCCGCCTGCTCGATCGACTCGGCCACAGCCGTGGTCTCTTGACGCTTCGCGTCGCCGAGCCCGGCGGCATCGAGAATGTTTATGCCCATCCCGAGCTTTCCGGCGGTTTCCTGGGCGATCGCCAGAGCGTCGCCCGTAACCATCTTGACGTTCACGCCGAGCGCTCGCGCGGTCGCGATCGTTGCCTTGGCGTCTTCTCGTGGCGGGTCAAACAGCGGCAACACGCCGAGAAACTGCCATGCGTGGTCTCCCTCGGCCCGCGCCACGCCCAACGCTCGAAAGCCGCGCGCCGCGAACTCGTTGACCGCCTCGTCGACGGCCGCTTTGACCTGGCCGGCGTTAGCCGCCAAGTCCAGAATCACCTGGGGCGCGCCCTTCGTGGCTTTGAACGTAGCTCCGTCCGCGGCCTTAACGGTCGCCTCCGTACGTTTATGCACCGGGTCAAACGGCTGATAGTGCACGACCCGGTAGCCTCGCAACGTCGCCTTGGCCTTCACGCCGCCCAGCACGGCGAGATCGATCGTGTCGTCATCATCCGCACGCGACGCCAACGCGGCGTTGACGATGACCTCCTCGGCGGTGACATTGGCAACGCTGAACGGATCGCCCAGCGTCAGCTTGTTCTGGGTCAGCGTGCCTGTCTTGTCCGAGCAGAGCACGTCCACGCCCGCCAACTCCTCGATCGCGACCAACCGGCTCACGATCGCCTCCTTCTTCGCCAGCAGGCGCGCGCCGACCGCCATCGTCACCGACAACACCGTCGGCATCGCCACCGGGATCGCCGCTACCGTCAGCACCAGCGCGAACTGCAACGTGGTCAAGAACTGGTCGCCGCGCAACAGCGAGACCGCAACGATCACGGCTACCAGGGCGACCGCCAGGATGATCAGATACGTGCCGATCTTCAGCACCGCCCGCTGAAAGTGGCTGACGGTGTGCGCCTCCTGAACCAGCTGCGCGGTCTTGCCGAAGTACGTGCTCGGACCCGTGGCATAGACCAGCGCGCCGATCTCGCCCTGTCTGATGATCGAGCCCGAGAACACCGCATCGCCAGGATTGCGGGCCGCGGGCAACGACTCGCCCGTCAGCGCGGACTGATCGACCTCCACCGGATCGCCCGCCAAAAGGCGCGCATCCGCCGGCACAATGTCGCCCAGACGCACGCGGATCAGATCGCCCGGCACCAGCTCACGCGACGCCGGGGTACCCCACTTCCCGTCCCGCTTCACGCGGGCCTTGATCGCCAACTGGGCCTTCAAAGCCGCGATCGCCTTACCCGCCTGGTGCTCCTCCCAGAACCCGACCCCCGCGTTCGCGACAAGCAACACAACGATGATCAAGAAATCCGCCCAGTGCCGCAGCACCCCCGACAGCACCACCGCCGTTTCGATCATCCACGGAATCGGACCCCAAAAATAGGTCAGCAGCGCCAGCAGCGGACTGGTCGTCGCCTCCTCGATCTCGTTTGGCCCGTACTGGGCCAGCCGCTTCTGCGCCTCGACCTGCGTAAGACCCTCCGGCGAGTACCCCAGCTGCCTCTCCACCTCCGTCAGCGGCAGCGACCTCAAATCATCGCTCGCGCCCGACGGCGACCCCGACTCCGGTTCGCCAGCCCTACCAGCGGGCTCACCGACGGCCGGTTCCCCGCCCTTACGATGGCGGAGGCTGCTTGGCTTGCGCGCTACTCCGGCCATCCTCGCGTCCTTTCCACCGCCACGCCATACCCGCCACGGCGCGCCGCGTGATCGCACCTCCCGCGATCGTAAACCGCTCGCCGGGCCACCGCCGCGCGGACCTGCTCTTCGGGAAACGGGGACACGCTTACCGCGTGCCCAGGAGCCGCGAGCGTCACGGCTTGCCCGCAAGCGCGGAAGCGGCGAGCGCCAGCGCCCCATCCCGCCCGTCGCCGTCGCGCCGCCACCGTACCCCGCGGCTGTCTGGGGGCTTCACGCGCCGGCGGTGCGCGAGTCGCGCGCGCATCGTCTGCGACCTCGAGCGGCGCTCCTTCGACCAGCGACGGGCGGGCCCGTTTGCGTTCGCAGCGCCACGACCGGTAGCGCAGGCGCCATCGTCGTCTCAACGCTGGTCTCGCGTGGATGACCGTGCGGCAGTGGTCGACCCCACGCCGCAGCGAATGCAGCAGCCGATGGTGGACGGGGGACGGCCTGAAATCGTATCGGCGCGCCGACCGCAGGCCGTTGGATAGTCTCGGCCGAATGCAATACCGCGTCGTGATCACCGAGACGAACATCGACGAGCAAACTCACCCTGAGGCGTTTCGCTACCTGCTCGAAGCCGAAACAGAAGCCGACGCCGTAGTGAAGAGCCGCGAGCGGTTCACCGAACAAACCGGTCGAGAGCCCGCGCCCCGCGCAATCATCGACGTGGAGTCCCCTAGGGCAAGGACCTGATAGCGGCGCGGCCCCAGGGGGCAGAACCCTGCGCTCAGCGGCCTCCATCGGCGAGATGGCTCCTGACGCGCGGCGGCGGTGTGGGCGCGCGCTTTGGCGGCGGAGTTTCGCGGCTTCGCTTTGCTCTTGGGGCGGCCGCCGGTCTTCGACCGGCGTTGGTCGAGCTTGAGCAGGGCGAGGGGGACTGACGCTGCGTCACCGACCGGGCTACGACTTCGTGGTCGTGATGTCACGAGCGCATCCAAGCCTGCGGGACATCCAGTCCACGCCGCGGACGCTCGGCGATGTGCTGAGGGCGATCTCGGACGGCATCGTCGCTCTTTGAAGGAGTTCCACGGGCATGGGCCGTCGCGGACGAAGTCCTAACGCGGACGATCTAGTGGTGTGCGTTCTGCGCGGCTGGCTCTCGTGTGTTGCCGGGCGCCGTTCGAAGGCGGCCGGGGGCCTGCGGTCATTCAGCGGCGGATGGAGTTCCGGGAGCTGAAGCGCGGGCGGTTTAACGAGGTCATCGCATGCGCGACGGATCGGCGTGTGATCGGTTTCATGAGTGGTAATCAGCAGAACCGGGACATGATGTGCGAGGTCTTCATCCTCGCGCCGGTCGGGCCCCGAGCCTCGCTCGCCGGCTAGCTGACGTGCCAGCGGGAGTTCGAGGCGCTACGTCACATTGCTGACACGGGTGGCGGCGTGTGGCTGCCACCGTGTTATCGTCGATGGCGAAGGGCGTGGTTGTGAGGTCGGCCCGCTACGGCGGGGCAGGCAGCACAGACTGACTTTCGGTGGTTCGATTTCACGATCCCGGAGGTCGTTGTGCCCCACGTGTCGTTGTCGCCAAAGCCTCTCGACGGTTGCGCTGCGGGATCGCTTCAGGCACCAGGATCCCAGGCGGATGAGCAGCTGGTCACGCTTATTCGCGGGGGTCAGCGCGGCGCCTTTGACGCGCTTGCGGAGCGTTACGAAGCGGGTTTGTTGTGGTTGTGCCGGAGGATGCTTGGGTCTGCGGAGGACGCCGACGATGCGCTCCAGGACGTGCTCGTTTCTGCGTTCAACGCGACGGTTGCTGATGAGCGCGAGATTTGTGTCCGGCCGTGGCTGTACCGGATCGCGAGAAACCGCTGCCTCGACAAGCTGAGCCGCCCGACGAGCGTCGGGGTTGGCTCGATGGACGACTATTGCGCCGAGAAGGACCCCGGCCTGGTCGAGAAGGTAGTCGCCCGCCAGCGGCTGTTCGACCTCGTCAGTGACGTGCAGGCGCTGCCTGTGCGGCAGTTCACGGCGTTGTTGTTGCGCGAGGTCGATGGCTTTAGCTACCGGCAGATCGCGGTTGCCACGCACACGACTATCCCGGGCGTGAAATCGTTGCTGGTTCGTGCGCGCGCCGGGTTAGTTGGCTCGGTCGCCGCGCGCGACACCTCGCCCGCGTTGACGGGCCCTAACGCAACGCCAGGGCGCTCACGCACACGGACGCGCGAGAACGCGCGTGCAGTTAGCTATCCGACAGCGAGGGCCGCGGCAAATGCCAGCGCGTAGCGGACGATCCAGCACGCGGCAACGCGGCCCCGCCCGGGTCATCAGCTCCGTGCGTGATGCCATCCGCGGGTTGAGGCGGACATCGGCCGACGGCCTTCGCGGGCCCAGCCGCGTCGACGGGCCCGTCGCAATGGCCATCGGCCGCGTTCGCGCCGAGCTCGTTGGCGCCGAGCCGCTTATACGAAACGTTGCTCCGCCGGGCACGCAAAGCAACGACCGCGCCGCGACCGCCGTGCCGCTTGGGGCGAGCAGGCGCGTGGCCGTGTTCGGGAGCGTCGACGCGGCCACCCGCGGCAATGCGGACGGAGCGTTTGGTCAACGCGCTGGCGGCCCGTCATCGGCGAGCGGGTCACGCCTGCCGCACACCCTCGCCGACACGTGACCTAACCGCCAGCTACACGCCGCCGGCTTAGACGTGCGAACACGACGCACGCATTTACGGTCGATTTTCAACTCGAGAGGATTAAAATGAAGAAACTGGCAAGCAGCGTGGCCCTGGCGATGTTGGTACTGGGATTAGCGGCGGCAGCCCCAGCGATTGCAGCGGCCGCGCCGACAGCGACAACGGGGTCCGTGTCGATGATCACAAGCACCTCGGCGGTCGTTGACGCGACGGTCAATCCCAACGGCAGCGCGACCACCTACGCGTTCCAGTACGGGACAACGACAAACTACGGGTCCCAGACCACGACCACTGCGGCCGGATCGGGCACAAGTGGCAGTTCCGTCCACGCCACGCTCAGCGACCTCATCGCGGGGACCACATATCACTTCCGTGTCGTCGCCACGAACTCGACCGGCACGGGAACCGGGGCGGACGCTACGTTCATCACAACAACGACCCCGCCGACCGTCACGATTGGCAGCCCGTCACTAGTCACGAGCACCTCCGCGGTCGTCGACGCCAAAATCAATCCGAACGGCAAGGCGACTACATACACAGTTCAGTATGGTCCGACCACAAACTACGGGCTGCAGAGCGCCACCGTTTCGGCTGGCTCGGGCACCTCCAGCAGCTCCGTTCACGTTACCCTCAGCGCCCTGTTGTCCGGCACGACGTACCACTATCGCGTGGTCGCCACGAGCACCGACGGTACCGCAGCCAGCACCGACGCAATCTTTACAACGACCGGAAACCGAGCGACCCCTACGGGCACGCTGCCGGTGGTGTCCGAAGCCGGCGCGGTCAAGATTTCGACCAACAGTGTCCAGCTCAACGGTGCGATCAACCCCGAGAGTGCGACCACCACGTGGTATTTCGAGTACGGGTTGACGAGCTACTACGGCGTGCAGACCTCGCCGCAGACGATCTCAGGATTGGGCGCACGGGCGGTCAACGTGCAACTCAGCGGCCTGCAATCAGGCGCCACCTACCACTTCCGGCTCGTTGCCCACAGCGCGAACGGCTTGTACGTGGGACCTGACCACACCTTCAACACCAAACAGGGCGCTCGACTGAACCCCCGCGCCCTCGCGCTCAACGCATACTCACGACAAAGCAGCAGCCGCGTCACCATCACGATCTACGGCCGCCTCCAGGGGCTACCCACCGCGATCACGCCCACGGCAGGATGCAACGGCACCCTCGCAATAGAAATCAGGCGAGGCAACGCGACGATCGGACTGCGACGCGTGAACCTGCGCTCAGACTGCAGCTACAACCTGCACATATACGTCGCGACCAGCCGCCTGCACGGAAGCACAGCACTGGGCGTTTTTGCGCGCTTCTCCGGCAACGCCGTGCTGCTACCAGCCAGCTCACACCGAACGATCCACGTCTAGACACCCACGCTCGCCTGGCTCGGCGCGAAGCAGACACCGCCACCCGAGCCAGGCGAGACAATCGAGTCACCCGCTATTCGGTCTGGAGGCTCGCCCCGTTGGCAGCCTTCGCCTCCAGGACGCGGCCGGCGGCCCCGGCAGCGATCCAGCGGCGCCGAGGCCGGGTGGTCGGCCTTCTGTGTACGCATGGGTGGTGGTGAGTGGCCGCGGGACGGCGACGGCACTTGGTTCTTCGACGGACGCGCGCGGCGTCGCGGTATCGCGAGTCTTGTCAGAGTGCTGACGGACTGTCGGTGCTCGGTACCGCCGGAGGTCGCCGCGAGTGCGCTGCAGCCGTAGGGTCAACGGGTGACCGCTTCGCCTGAACAGCCCGCTGAGGCCGCTCCAGTTCGCGCGGAACGCGGCCCCAGCGCGCTCCCGCTCGAGTCTGGGGACAACCGCGCTGGGAGCGAGGCCGCCCCCGATTCCGGCGAGCGCAACCGTCGGATCGCCGTTGCTTGGCGGGCTCGGCTTGAGAGCTCGGTCGCCAGTGGCGGTGGTGGGCTGATGGTGTTGGCGTTGCTTACGGGTGCGGGTGCGGGTGGCGGTGCGATCGCGTTTCGCTACATGATCCTGGGGGTCACCTATCTGTTCACGGGGCATCGCGACTACAGCTTGGTGGGTCGTGCGGGCAACCCGCTGCTCGGCTTGGGTGGCTGGTTTGTCGTGGCCGCGCCGGTGGTTGGCGGGTTGCTCTACGGGCCGTTGGTCAGTCGTTTCGCGCCGGAGGCGCGCGGGCACGGTGTGCCGGAGGTGATGTACGCGGTCAACCGGCTGGGCGGCCGGATGCGCCCGCAGGTGCCGATCGTGAAGTCGCTGGCGTCGGCTTTGTGCATCGGCTCGGGCGGCTCGGTCGGGCGTGAGGGACCGATCGTTCAGATCGGGTCGGCTTTGGGCTCGGTACTCGGCCAGCTTGCAAAGGTGTCGGAGTCGCAGCTGCGCCTGCTTGTGGCGTGTGGTGCGGCGGGCGGGATCGCGGCGACGTTCAACGCGCCGATCGCGGGCGTGTTTTTCGCGCTGGAGTTGATCTTGCGCAACTTCGAGACGCGGTCGTTCGGGCTGGTGGTGCTCAGTTCGGTCACCGCGGATGCGGTCGGCCGGGCGGCGTTCGGGAGCCACCCGTTCCTGACGCTTCCAGGGTTCAGTTTCAGCTCCCCGGTCGAGCTGATCCTCTACGCCGGTCTCGGTGTGCTCGCGAGCGGGGTCGGCCTGGGGTTCGTGCGCGTGCTCTACGCGGGCGAGGATGTTGCCGACCGCTTGTGGCGCGGCCCGGACTGGTTGCGCCCCGCGGTGGGCGGCATCCTGCTGGGGCTGCTGCTGCTCGTCGTGCCTGAGATGTACGGGGTCGGTTACCCGGTCCTCGAGCACGCTGTCGCTGGGCATTACGTGATCGCTGTACTGGTCGGCCTGCTGGCGGCGAAGGTGTTGGCGACAAGCCTGACGATGTGGATCGGCGGGTCGGGCGGCGTGTTCGCGCCGTCACTGTTTATGGGCGCAATGCTCGGCAGCGCCTACGGCGCGATCGCACACGACGCGCTCCCGCATCTCGCGGCGTCGGCGGGTGCATACGGGCTGGTCGGGATGGGCGCCGTCTTCGCCGCTGCCGCGCGGGCGCCGATCACGGCGGTCCTGATCATCTTCGAGCTGACCGGCGACTACCGCGTGATCCTGCCATTGATGATCGCGGTTGTCGTTGCGACCGCGATCGCTAACGCGGCTACCCGGGACACGATCTACACGCTGAAGCTGCGCCGCCGCGGCATCGACATCGACGCACCAGCGCCGTCCAGCCTGATGGCACAGATCACGATTAGCGAAGCGCTCGAGGAGATGCCGCTGCCATTGGAACCCGATCAGCCGCTGCGTGAGGTGCTGGACCGCTTCGCGGCTGAGCGCACCAACGCGTTGCCAGTGATCGACGCCGACGGATCGCTGCTCGGCGTCGTCTCGGCCGGCGATGTCGAACAGGCGCTTGCCAGCTCCCAAGGCGGCAAAGACGCGCGCGCGCTCGTTCACGAGACCCCCGAGTTGCGCGCCGACCAAACGCTCGAGGAAGCCGTGTGGCGGCTCGGCAGCACCGACGACGAGGGACTACCCATTCTCGACCAAGACGGCAACCACGTCGTCGGGTGGCTCACACACCGACAACTCCTCGCCGCCTACCGTAAGCGACTCGGCGACAACGACCCCGGGTCCGCCCAGCCCCGCCGAGACGCGCCGGGCGCACCGCCTTGAGCGGCGCAGTCGGCCAACCTGCGACCGCGCCACCGCATCGAAAGCGGGTCCTGTACGCGCCGAACGCGCAACATCGCCCACGATGGCGAGTGTCACAGATCTGACGCTGGGGATCGCCGATCGAACGATCGTCGTGTTCCGTGCCGCGGCGATAGCCGAACCAGTCTCGGTGCGCCCTCATCGCCGCCTGCTCTCCGAGGATCACGGCTTTACGCTGATCGAGCTGCTGGTCGTGATCCTGATCGTCGGTGTGCTCGCGGCGATCGCGATGCCCGCCTTTCTGGTGTCGCGGGCGAAGGCTGGCGACGCTCCGGCCGAGGAGCTCGTGCACACGGCCCAAGTCGCGACCGAGACGGCTGCGCTGGACGCTGGCGGCAGCTACGCCGGTATCAGTGCGGCTGTGCTCCGCCAGTACGAGCCGACGATCTCGACGACCAAGAAGAATGCCGACGCTTACGTGAGCACCGTCAAGACCACCGCGACGACCTACACGCTGACCGTGACATCCGTCCTGACCGGCAACAAGTTCACCCTCGCGCGCAGCGCGAACGGCACGGTCGCACGCTCGTGCACCATCCCGAGCAAGACGAGCAC
>Ga0182024_10013095_pt1 | contig 16275 bp, 17 predicted proteins | sample P32metaG_FD_120480 | JGI IMG/M metagenome (GOLD analysis project Ga0182024, IMG submission 120480) | Permafrost microbial communities from Stordalen Mire, Sweden - P3-2 metaG (Illumina Assembly) | ecosystem: Environmental > Terrestrial > Soil > Wetlands > Permafrost | place: Sweden: Stordalen... | reverse complement strand
CCTCAAGAGCCTGAACGCACTCCCTTACGGTCGTCCCTCAAGAGCCTGAACGCACTCCCTTACGGTCGTCCCTCAAGAGCCTGAACGCACTCCCTTACGGTCGTCCCTCAAGAGCCTGAACGCGCTCCCTTACGGTCGTCCCTCAAGAGCCTGAACGCACTCCCTTACGGTCGTCCCTCAAGAGCCTGAACGCACTCCCTTACGGTCGTGCCTCAGGAGCCTGAACGCACTCCCTTACGGTCGTGCCTCAAGAGCCTGAACGCGCTCCCTTACGGTCGTCCCTCAAGAGCCTGAACGCACTCCCTTACGGTCGTGCCTCAAGAGCCTGAACGCGCTCCATTCTGTCGCGCCTCTAGCCGTTTCCTATGGTCGCGGTTCGTTCGGCGCGAAAGCCGCTTTGCCGATCATCCTCCGCAGCATCGCTTCGCCGCCGAATCCGATTTCGTGCGCGATCACTTTGCCATCCGGGCCGATCAGAACGAAAGTCGGGTACGCGGTCACCTGATAAGCATCCAGAATTCCAGATTCGCCGCGCAGTGCCACCGGATATGCGAACGGATTCTTCTTGACGAATTCTTCCACCAGCTCGCGCTCCTCGCCCGTGTTTACCGCGAGCGCGACCAGTCCGCGATCCTTATACTCCGCGTAAATCTTTTCGACCGAAGGCATGCTCTGCCGGCACGGCACGCACCAGGTAGCCCAGAAATCCAGCAACACCGTTTTCCCGCGCAGTGCGGTGGACGCGTAAAGCTTCCCGTCGAGTCCTCGAATTTCGAAACCGGGCGCGTCCTTTCCGGTCAGATCGGCCTTGGGTAGGGCTGCGCTCGCGAAGCTGAGCTCCTTGACTTCCTTCGCGCCCTCCGGCGGCGTGAATGTGAACAGCGATTCGTCGACGGGCTGGTCGATTTTGAGATTCTTCACCACGATGGTTTGGCGCATCTCCATCGCCGGCATACTCGGGCCGGGCATGTTGGGAAGCTCCATCTTCATGCTCACGAAGGTCTGCATGGTAATCAATAACTTTTTGTCCACCCACATGGTCATCACCATGCCGGTGGCCTTGGCCTGCTGCTTCTCGTTTTGCGGGAGCGGCACCGCCAGGTCACCCATGTAGTCTTCCAGCACCCAGCAATCGTGTTTCACTCCGTCGATTTCGAGAATCTCGTCGCGGAGGGTCGTAAAGGTCTGATGGATACTGGCAAGGTCGGGCATCTTCATGCCCATCGCCGACATCATTCCGGCCGGTCCCAACCCCGCGGGAATCTTGACGTATTCCTTTTTCGACGACGAGTACACGTAGGTGAATTCCCCATTCGAAACCACCAGTACCGTCACGCCCGCCGTGGAGCTCTCGATCCGGCTCTTGCCGGGTGTCACGCGAGTCTCCGTCACTTTGCTTACGATCTTGAATGGTTCCACACCGCGGCCGGAACCAGTTTCCGAGGTGTTCTCGCTGATGAGTTGGAGGCTGTGATAGCGCTTCGCGGCGTCCGCGGCCTGTTTCATCAGGCTCTCGGCGTCCGGCAATTGTTGGGCGTAGGCCGGCTCGTAAATCGGCGCGTAGGTCAACCACAGCAAGAGCGCGGCAATGCCAGGAAGTCGCATGAACCCTCCGATCAGAAGTGTGCCACGAAGCAGTATCAATGTCCAGCAACCGGGAAAACTCGCGTCACTACTGGTGAATTCGCAACATCACCACGCCGTGTCCGGGAATCGTCGCTGAATATTCTCCGCCCTTCACGTCCGTGTGATTCCATAGATCCCGAATGCGCGACGGCGCCTTCTTCAATCCGAGATCCGCCCAGTGAATCGTCGCGGTGGATGGGTCCGTCCCCAGATTGAACACTGCCACGGCATGATCCCCGCCCGCCAGTTCGCGAACCCACAATTCCTGATCGCCCGCTTTCGAAACGCGCTTCGCCTGCTTTCCCGCTTTGTCCTGATCGATCGCGATCACCTCGCGGTTGGTCAGGATCTCGAGAATCGGCGCCGGGACGTCGCGCAGGTCATTGCCCGCGATCAAGGGCGCCGCGAGCATCGACCATAAACTCATGTGCGTGCGATATTCCGTCTCGGCCATGCCTCCGTTGCCGATTTCAAGCATGTCCGGGTCGTTCCAGTGTCCGGGCCGCGCAAATTCCGCGAGCTTGCCCTGATCGAATCCGATGCGCGACATGGAGGCCCAGCGGTCGCTGATGTCGCCGGTGGTGCGCCATAGATTGCCGCCCACCTCGGGTCCCCATTTCCACACATCCACGCGGCCGTATTGGCACAGGCTGAAAACGATGGGACGATGCACGGCCAGCAGCGCGTCACCCATCTTCTGGTACACCGCTTGCATTTCTGCATCTTTATAGATGTTGCCCGCGCCGCACCAGTCATACTTCAGATAGTCGATTCCCCACGCCGCCCAGGTGCGCGCATCCTGCTCTTCGTGGCCGTAGCTGCCTTCGTATCCTTCGCATGTGTTGGGACCCGGCGAAGAGTAGATCCCGATCTTCAGGCCCTTCCCGTGCACGTAATCGGCGAGCGCTTTCATATCCGGGAATTTTGTATTCGAACCCAGGACGCCGTTCGCGTCGCGCTCAGCCTCCCAAGTGTCGTCGATATTGATGTAGACGTAGCCCGCGTCGCGCATGCCGTTGCGGACCATCGCGTCGGCGATCCCGCGCACGATGGTATCGTCCACACGGCGCGAAAACTTATTCCAACTGTTCCAGCCCATCGGCGGCGTGCGGGCGAGGCCGTTGTCGCGTACTTTGTGGAGCGCGGGCGGCTCGATGCGGGCGGGCAGTGCGCCTTCGCCATCGGGCACCCGATGCGCCGTCATCTGGGGACCAGGCCCGTTGTCGCGTTTCTCGGCAACGTGGAGTTCGTCATTTGTTGCGCCGCCGCTGGCAGCGGATATTCCACCCGCAAACGTCCGGCGGCGTTCGCTATCTCCCTGCCGCAGCACGATGGTGAATCCATCCGGTCCCCCGCTGCCTTCGACAATCGAATAGAAGGACTGGGTGATACGCGCCGTCCCCGTGATCTTGCCATCCTGCTGCTTCAGATTGAAATAGCTGCGGCGGAAGGTGCCGTCGCCTCGAGACTCGGCGGCCAGCCAGTTGCCCGTCAAATCCGCGGCAGAGCACATCGCGCATGCGCCGAGGCCAACCAGAACGATCGCCTTCACTGCATTGAATTTGGTTCTTCTTGATTTCATGGTGTGTTTTCTCACTTCCTGCCCTACAGCTTGAAGACCCGCTCCATCCGCGCCCATTTTTCACCGGGCTTGGCCTGCGGGACGGCGCGCTGGAACTTCCACATCAGCTTTTCCCATTCCTGGACCTTGGCGTTGCCCCGTTCGATGCGAGCTTTCCCCTCGAACGAAAACTTCTCGTCGACTTCGAGCACCATAACCAATCGGGTGCCCAGCAGATACAGTTCCATATCGACGATGCCGGTTTCGCGCAGGCAATCGGTCACCTCCGGCCAAACGGCTTCGTGATACCGGCGGTATTCCGCGATTAAATGCGGATCGTCTATCAAATCGAGTGTCAGGCAATATCGGTGTGTCATCTTATCCGGTGTCATCCATCACGTCACGCATTCAGGGGCCGGTGCGTCGCGAACGCCACGTCCCGAAAAGCTCAATGCGAACTTCAGAATGTAAAGGTAGCAAACCAGCGGCACGATCAGTGCTCGCTGGATGTTGCTCACGTCGGAGACGTAGCCCATCACCGCGGGTAGGACCGCGCCGCCGATAATCGCCATCACCAGCAGCGACGAACCCAGCTTGGTATACGCGCCCAATCCTTTGATGCTCAGCGCAAAAATCGTGGGAAACATAATCGAGTGAAAGAACCCGATGGCGACTACCGCATACACCGGCAGACTTCCCGTGGCCAGCACCGCCACCGAGGCGCACACCAGCGATCCCGCGGCGAAAATCGAAAGCAGCCGTGATGCAGGAATGTACTTCATCACCCAGGAGCCGGCGAAGCGTCCGATCATGAAGCCCAGCAAGTGCAATTGGAGATAACGCGCGGCGGTCTTGTCCGGCGTTCCCGGCTGAACCTGCTCGGTCAATCGGATAACGAAGCTCGCCACGCCCACCTGCGCCCCCACGTAGAAGAACTGCGCCAGCACGCCCTGACGCAGGTGACGGAACTTCCACACGTCGGCGAGCTTCAGCCGCTGATCTCCTAATTGCTCCTCACCTTCGTGAACCTCCGGCAGGTGCGTAAAGTAGATCATCGCCGCCACGCCCAGAAAAATCGCCGCGATGATCAGGTAGGGAATCCTGACGGTCGCGGCTTCATTCGCCAGCGCCGATCCCGATTGCGTGTTCGTCAAAATGAATGCCGCGCCCACGAACGGCGTGACCACGGCGCCCACGGCGTTGAAGGATTGCGCGAGATTCAATCGGCGCTCGGCACTATCCTTCGGCCCCAGCGCCGTCACGTAAGGATTCGCCGCCACTTCCAGAAAGCTTTGCCCGCACGCCATCACAAACAGCGCGAAAAGAAAGAATCCGTAGGCCAGAATCGATGCCGCCGGAATGAACAGGAGCGCTCCGCCCGCGCATAGCAGCAGCCCGGCCAGGATTCCTTTTTTGTATCCGATGCGTTCCATGAGACGGCCCGCCGGCAGCGCCGCCAGAAAATAGCCGCCGAAGAACGCAGTCTGAATCAGCGACGATTGGAGGTCCGTCAGACGAAACGCTTTCTTCAAATGCGGAATCAGGACATCGTTGAGATTGACGCCCAGCGCCCACAGGAAAAACAGGCTGGTGATCAACGCCAGCGGGGCGATGTATCTACGCTCAGTCAGCGGGACGTTCGCTGGGAAGTTCATTGCCAGGAACTCCGGTGTGATAAGAGCTCCGGCGTCATGAAAGCGCCCGGTCCAGGTGCGTGTATCCGCCGTCGACGAACACATGCTGGCCGGTGATGTGCGCGGCCTTGGAGGAGATCAGGAACACGGCCATCGCCGCGATTTCGTCCGGCGTGGTCATCCGATGTCCCAAAGGAATGCGAGAAACGATAGCCGCGAGTCTTGCGTCGGGGTCGGGAAACGTGTCCAGCCAACTGCGGTAGAGCGGCGTCATCACCTCGGCCGGAACCACGGCGTTCACGCGGATCCCATAGGGCAGCAGTTCCACGGCCCACTCGCGCGTCAGCGCCAGGATCGCGCCCTTTGCCGACACGTAACCGGAGGTGCCGCCCTGCCCCGTGACCGCGGTTTTTGAAGCGATGCTCACGATCGACCCGCGCGATTCCTTGAGCGCCGCGAGCGCATAATGCGCCATGTCGTAGTAGTGCAGAAGATTGCGCTCGAGCGACGCGCGATAATCGGCCGGACTCCCGTGCTCCAGCCCGACGCGGTCGTTCACGCCCGCGTTATTGACCAGCGCGTCGATTCTCCCGAACGTGACCAGGGTCTCCTCGACCGCGCGCTTGCAGTTCTCGACGGTAGAAAGATCGCCGGGCACCACGTGAACCTTCCCGCCAGCCGCGCGTAATTCCTCCGCAAGCTGCCGCGCGGGCTCCTCGCAACGATCCGCGATCGCGGCTGCCGCTCCTTCGGCGACCGCGGCCCGCACGATCGCCGCGCCGATCCCCATCGCCCCACCGGTAATCAGGACGACTTTATTTCGCAGATCCAGATCCATGGCTCGCGTCCATCAACCTCGTTCCCCAACTTGGTTCCAAGCCGTAAAATCGTGCAGCGTTGTTTCCGAAAATATCCCGGGAAATCCCCTCGCGTTCGCTGGTTGTGAAGCCACATATGTAGTCCTCGATCAATCCCTTCACCTGCGCATAGGCGCCCGCCAGCAGGCACACCGGCCAGTCCGACCCGAACATCAGACGATCCGTCCCGAACGCGTCGAACACAATATCGAGATAGGGTTTGAAATCGTCCGCGCGCCAGCCGCGCCAATCCGCCTCCGTGATCAGCCCGGATAGCTTGCAGAACACGCGAGGATTATGAGCCAGCGCGCGAATTCCGGTTGCCCAGTTGTCGAACTCGCGCGATTTCCCTTGCCCGTTCGTTATAGTTGGCTTAGCCATATTTGGTTTAGCGACGTGATCCAGCACGAAGGCCTGATTTGGCAACCGTTCCACCAGTTCCACAGCCGCCGGCAGTTGCCGCGCATATATGAGGATGTCGTAAGTCAGGTCGAACTCGCCCAACATTGAGACGCCGCGCACAAAATCGTCGCGCACCAGAAACCGGTCGTCGGGCTCCGATTGCGCCACGTGCCGGAACCCGCGCAGCTTAGGGAATTGCGAGAAATGGTGAAGCCGATCGCCGGTATTCGGCGCGCACAGGTCCACCCAGCCGACCACTCCGGCGACGAACGGATTCCGCGCGGATTGCTCCAGCAGAAACAGCGTCTCCTCCTCGGACTGATCCGCCTGCACCGCGATAGTCCCGTCGATTCCGTTCGCGCGCAGTTCCGGCAGCAGATCCGCGGGCAGGTAGTCGCGCTTCAACACCGCCATGTTGTCGCCGATCCAGGTGTCGCGCGCCGGCTGATAGCGCCAGAAGTGCTGATGCGCGTCGATGATCATAGGCTCTTCGCAAGATTCATGCGCAGGAACTCATCGCAGGTTGAAGAAGCCGCCGTCAATGGGATAATCGGTTCCCGTGATGAAGGCTGCATCGTCGGAACACAGGAACAACGCGAGAGCGGCCACCTCTTCCGGCCGGCCCATTCTCCCGATCGGTTGCGACTGTGCCAGCACGCGATAAATCTCCTCTTCCCTGCCCGGATAGTTCTTCGCGACAAAGCCGTCGACGAAGGGCGTGTGAATCCGCGCGGGCGAAATGCAGTTGCAGCGAATGTTGTGCCGCAGATAATCCTTCGCCACCGACAGCGTCATCGCCATCACCGCGCCTTTGCTGGTCGAATAGGCGAATCGGTCGGCTAGCGCAGCCGTCGCGGCGATCGAGGCGAGATTCAGAATCACGCCGCCGCCCGCGGCCTTCATCGGCCCCATCACCGCGCGCATGGTGTTGTAAAAGCTGCGCACGTTCATGCGCATCACGTGATCGAAATCCGCCGGTGTGGTCGATTCGAGCGTGCCCACGTGCGCGACCCCGACGCTGTTCACCAGAATGTCGATGCGCCCGGCCGCGCTAACGATTTCGCTGAAAACGCGCTCGACGGCGCTCTCGTCCGCGCAATCGCAGGCGTGGGTGTACGGTCCGCTCTCCGACCTTATGTCGACCACGTGCACGCGCGCCCCGCGGACGGTGAACAGTTCCGCGATCGCGCACCCGATTCCGCTAGCTCCGCCCGTAACGATCGCGGTCTTGCCCTGAAGCGTCCGATTGTCCGTGGCGGGCGTCATCGCGGCCCGCCTGTCTTCTGATCTCGTTTCAGCATTCCGAGGTGAGTATATCGCGGTTGGCTCCTGAGGCGCGCCCGTCAGGGCGCGCGCGTAGGGGAGCGCGTGTCAGGGAGTGCGTTGGGTCTTGAATCGCGACGACTGCCCTTCGAGTGCGCCGTTGCGATACAGTATTTTCGGTACAGTATTCCCAATGGCGCTCGGCTTCGTCGACTACGCGATCCTCGCGCTCTACTTCGCCTTCGTCCTCGGCATCGGATTCCTGATTCGCCGCCGCGTCCAGTCGAGCGAAGATTTTCTCACCTCACACCGCTCGGTGCCAGTCTGGATCACCAGCCTTGCCTTCCTCGCCGCCAATCTGGGAGCCCAGGAAGTGGTCGGCATGTGCGCGTCCGGCGCCAAGTACGGCCTGATGACCGCGCATTTCTACTGGCTCGGCGCAGTGCCGGCCATGCTCTTCGTGGGCGTGTTCATGATGCCGTTTTACTACGGCAGCCGCGCGCGCAGCGTCCCCGAATATCTCAAACTCCGTTTCGATGAAAAAACGCGCGTGCTCAACGCCGCGACTTTCGCCGTGATGACGCTGTTTTCCTCCGGCGTTTCGATGTACGCGCTTGGAAAACTGTTTCAGTTGGTGCTCGGATGGGAATTCACCAATAGCATTCTGCTCTCCGCGGCCATCGTGCTCGTCTACACCTTCCTCGGCGGACTCACCAGCGCGATCTACAACGAAGTCCTGCAATTCTTTCTGATCGTGCTCGGTTTCTCCCCGCTCGCGATTCTCGCGGTGATCAAGTGCGGCGGCTGGAGCGGCATGGCCGCCCGCCTTCCCGCCGTGATGCTTGAAACCTGGCGCTATACCGGCAGTTCCAGTGAGAATCCCATGGGTGTCGAAATCTTCGGACTGGCCGCCGGACTCGGATTCGTGCTCTCGTTCGGATACTGGTGTACCGATTTTCTGGTGATCCAGCGCGCGATGGCCGCCAATTCCATGTCCGCCGCGCGCCGCACGCCGGTCCTAGCCGCGTTTCCGAAAATGGTGATGCCGTTCATCGTCATCGTGCCCGGGATCGCCGCGCTCGCCTTGAGCCACATGGGCGTCGGCTACTCGCTGCCGTCCAAGGGCGACGGCCTCGATTACGATCAGGCCCTCACCACTTTAATGGCGAAATTCTATCCGTCCGGAATGTTGGGCGTCGGGCTGACCGCGCTCATGGCGTCCTTCATGAGCGGCATGGCCGGCAACGTAACGGCGTTTAATACGGTGTTCACCTACGATCTGTACCAGGGCCACATCCGCAAGAACGCGCCGGATCGCCATTATCTATGGGTGGGCCGCGCGTCCACCGTGGGCGGCATCGCATTGTCCATCGCGGCCGCCTATCTGGCGCAGCGCTACAACAACATTATGGATGTGCTCCAGCTCGTGTTTTCGTTCGTCAACGCCCCGCTGTTCGCGACCTTCCTACTGGGAATGTTCTGGAAGCGCACCACCGGACACGGCGCGTTCACCGGCCTGCTGTGCGGCACTGCCGCCGCGGCGGCCACGCACGGCCTCACCGTCGCCGAAGGAAAGGGCGGATGGCTCGAAGCTCTTTATCCGGGAGCCGCTCTTTATCATGGATCAGCCGTTCATACCTTCCCATCCACCATGGCGCAGAATTTCTGGATCGCGATCTTCGCCTGGTCGGCGTGCTTCACTGTCACCATCGCGGTCAGCCTGCTCACCGCTCCCAAACCCGAAGGCGAGTTGCGCGGCCTGGTGTACGGCCTCACCGATCTTCCGCGCGATCCCGAGGAGCCCTGGTATCGCCGCCCCGCGCCGCTCGCCCTGGTGGTCTGCGTGATCCTGGTGATCCTGAACGTGATCTTCTGGTAATTCCATGATCGACCTGCGCACACCCATCGGAATCTTTTTCGTGATCGTCGGACTCGCCCTGGTGGCGATGCCCTTCGAACCGGCGCAGCTCACCAGTTCCAAGGTGAATCTCTACGGCGGTTTGCCGATGCTGCTTTTCGGCGGCGTGATGCTGTGGCTCGCATGGCGCAAGCGATAACCGCGCGGACTCGAGGCACGACCGTCAGGGAGTGCGTTCCGTCTTTGAGGCGCGCGCCGCTTGCCCCAGCTGTGCTAAGCCGCTCGAAATTCTCCCGAGTTGTGAATGAGGACCTGTGGATCGGGATTTGCCTCTGGGATCGCAAGTCCCTGGTCCTTCATCACGGCGACATGCTCCTCCATCCCCCACTTGGCTTTGTAGAGGCAGTCCTCGACTGAGCTGCCAACTCCGGTGAACCCTTCGAGTTCAGTGGAATAGAAACTGAAGAAGCTCGGATCCTCGGTGGCTTCGATGGTCAGTGAGTATCGGAGATCAATCACGATCGCGCCTTATCCCGGCAGCCTTCAGAATCGCATGACAAGTGCCGGTCGGAACCTCTCTTGTTCCATGATAGTCGATACGGATAAGCCGTCCGACACCGCTCTTGGCGTAATATCGGATCGATCCCTTTTCGCGTACCACTCGAAAGCCCGCTGCTTCGATCTTGCGGACCAGTTCGCCGAATGTCATCGGTTCAACCGAAACGCGGCCTCAGCTTCGGGCAATGCCTTTATCGCTGAAATAATCGCCTCCGCTTGATGCGAGCAGGTTGTCTTTAGCCAACTCACTGAATTGGATCGCCTGAGTGCGAGTGACCGAAGGGAAACCTTCCAGAAAATCCTCAAGGGTGGAGTTGCCTTCGATGTGATCGATGAGCGCTTGAACCGGTACCCGAGTTCCCTTGAAACAAGGCGTGCCGCTCATGCGGTCGGGGCTGACCCAAATAACATCTGCCAGCAAAGCCTTTTGTTCCGCCGTCATACTATTAACCTAAGCGAAAAAGGAACCGCACGCAAATGGAAGGCGGGTCGGTGTGATCCGGCGCACGCCGCCTGTATGATGAGAATGTTCCCCCTATGCGCGCCCTCCCCATTGACCCTACCGAAGCGGTAGCGATCAGCCCCTACCTTCGTTTCTCGCGAACAGAATGGGCCAACCTTCGCGCATCCACGCCGCTGCCGCTCACCGAAACGGATCTTTCTACCCTGCGCGGCATTAACGAGGAAATCTCGCTCGACGAAGTCGCAGGCATTTATCTCCCGTTGTCACGCCTGCTCAATCTCTACGTCAGCGCGATCCAGTCTCTGCACAAAGCCACTGACACGTTTCTCGGCCATCTGCCCGCGAAAGTTCCTTACATCATCGGGATTGCCGGATCGGTCGCGGTGGGGAAAAGCACCATGGCGCGCATTCTGCAAGCCCTGCTCTCGCGCTGGCCCGATCATCCCAAGGTCGATCTGATTACCACGGACGGGTTCCTCTACCCGACCTCCGTTCTCGAAAAGCGCGGCCTGATGAACCGCAAAGGCTTTCCCGAAAGTTACGATCAGCGCCGCCTGGTACGGTTTCTCACCGAAATCAAGAGCGGCAAGCGCGAGGTTCCCGCGCCGGTGTACTCGCACCTGATTTACGACATCGTGCCCGGCGCCGCGCAAAACGTGTGCCAGCCCGACGTGCTGATCGTCGAAGGGCTCAACGTCCTGCAATCGGGCGGCCCGCGCAATCAAACCCGCGGCTCGCGAATCTTCGTCAGCGATTTTTTCGACTTCTCCATCTACATCGACGCCGATGAGAAGACCATCGAAAACTGGTACGTCGCGCGATTTCTAAAACTGCGCGAGACTGTTTTCCGCAATCCCGATTCGTACTTTCATCGCTATTCGAAATTGACCAGGGAGCAAGCCACCGAAAAGGCGCACTCCATCTGGCGCGAGATCAACGGGCCGAATTTGCGCGATAACATCCAGCCCACGCGCGAGCGCGCGCAGCTCATCCTGCGCAAAGGCACGGGGCATTCCGTGGAAGAGGTCCGATTACGAAAACTCTAACCAGACGCGGCTTTTTTGTTGCTTTGGCGATCGCCGCCGGACTCGCCCACGGCCAACCGACCGGGCGTCCTTATGTAGTCCTGGTCTCGGTCGACGGGTTCCGTTACGACTATGCGGAACGCTACCATGCCGCCAACATCCTGGCGATTCGTGACCGCGGCGCGGCGGCCGCTTCGATGATCCCGTGTTTCCTCTCCGTGACGTTCCCGAATCACATCAGCATCATCACGGGCCTTTATCCCGAACATCACGGCATCGTCGGAAACTCGTTTTACGATCCCGCGCGCGATGCGTCCTACAGCATGAGCACCACCGCGACCGACGGCTCCTGGTATAGCGGGACACCGTTGTGGATGCTCGCCGAGCAGCAGGGCGTCCGCGCGGCGTCCATGTTTTGGCCGGCGAGCGACGCGACCTGGCGCGGCTTCAAGTTGCCGCTCTCATTCGCCTACGACGGGCGCTTCCCCAACGATAAGCGCGTGGAGCAAGTGCTCGATTGGCTGCGGCTGCCGACGTCTCAGCGGCCCCATTTTATTACCGTCTACTTTAGCGACGTCGACCACGCCGGACACACTTTCGGTCCCGAGGCTACCGAAACGCGCGAAGCCGTTGAGCAAATCGATCAAATCATCGGCCGCCTGCATGCGAGTTTGGATGCGCTCTCGCTGCCCGTGAATCTGATTGTGGTTTCCGATCACGGCATGCAATCGGTCGACGATGGCGAGGTCGACCTGAGCCCCTACATCGATGCGGCGACCACTCGCGTGGTGCTAAACGGTCCCGTCGCCCTCATTTACGCCCGCGATCCGGCGAGCGTTGAGAAAGCGTACAAAGCACTGAAAGGCAAAGATCGTCGATTCGGAGTGTATCGACGAAGCGAAACTCCCGCCGAGTGGCATTTTCGCGAAAACCCGCGGAATGGGGACTTGGTCGCGCTGGTGAATCAGGCCGCGGTGTTCTTTATGCCTCGCACGGACCGGGACAAAGATGGGAAGGAGAAAGCGCGTCGCCCTCCGCCCAAGGGCGAGCACGGTTACGATCCCCGCAAGTTCAAGACCATGCACGCGATTTTTTACGCGATTGGACCCAACGTGACGCCTAAGGGGCGCGTCGATTCGTTCGAAAACGTAAATGTGTATCCGTTCATCACGCGAATTCTGGGTCTGAAGCTTCCCGAGAAACTGGACGGCTCGCCGGCGCTGCTGGCGCCGCTGTATCGCCCCTAATTTCCTCAGGCGGGCTCGCGATTCGCCGCCAGAGGATTCGGGAAAGCGTCGGCGTTAGCTTCGGCGTCCCCGTGCAAGCACTCAAAATCTTTCTCGACCAACACGCGCAGCGGGCCGCTCGAACTTTCGATTCCGGTTTCGCGACCCTCCATCCACCGCTTGGCCGCCGCGCAGGGAAGCGTTACGCGAATCCATCCGCCTTCAAACGACGCGCCCACGTCATCGGCCTCGGCTGTTTCAAGTAGGTAGGCCAGCGTCTGCCCCGGCGCGAACATCACGTGTTCCTCGATGCGCCCCCTCTCGGCGAGCTGCGCGACATCGGATTGGCTCAGCCGCAACCGCAGTGTATCGGCGTGAAATCGGAGCTTCATGAATCCCCTCGAAATCGCAGCTTCATGCGTCGCGGTGCGCTCCCTCCAGCGTGAACGCAGGCACGCAGATCGCGACGTACTCCGCCCCGTTCGGCGTGCTGTATCGAACCCACTCGCCGCGCCGCGCGATGACCGCTTGTCCCGCAGCTACCTCGAACGCGTCGCCGCCCTCGTACTCGACGTGCATTGCGCCGGCGATCACCACGGTGTATTCGTCGAAATCGGGGCGCTGGCCCGGCTCTGTCCATCCCGCCGGGCTGTGCATGTGCGCGATGCTTACGCCCGCGTCGGCCGAGTTCACCCGTCCGATGTACTCTTCCACTAGTTTGTTTCCAGGAACGGGAATTCGGGTTGGAGCGGAAATCAGTTCAGGCATTCGGGTTTATCGTAACGCGCAGACCAGTTTCGAGGATACCGTGACCGTCACACCCCCCGCACGTCCGCGCTCACCGGACGCGAGCCCACCGGAATCACCGTCAGCAGCGCCGCCTTCTTCAGACTGTCCCGCGGCAGTATATCCTTGCTCGCTCCGATTGCGCCCACGCGCAGCACCGCCACATCACCCGATTTCCGGTTCAGCACCAGCGCGTACTCATCGTCGCGCGTTACCGCCACGAATCCAGGATCGCTTCCCACCGAAACCACTCCGATCACCCGGTGCGTTCCGATTTGTAAGATACTCACCGTACCCGACAGCGGGCTGGCGATGAACAGGAAGGCCGCGGACGCCGCCATGGTTCCCGGCGCGTGCCCCGCGAGCACGGTCTCGGCGACTTCCGGCGTGTGATACGGATATACGATCACCACTCCGTCCATGCCCTCACCCGTGATGAACAGTTGCCCGCCGTCGCCGTTGAAACACACATTGTCCGGCCGCACGGCCACGGGAAGATGCGTGATCAGGCGCGAGCTGGAAACGTCGTAGAGCGATAGCCGGCGTTCGCCGCGGTCCGCCGCGATCAAGGTGCGGCCGTCGAATCGGAATCGCACCGCGCCGAAATCGCCTTCGCCCAGCGGATCCCCCACGCGCCCGCTCGCCAGATCGATCAGGCGCACCGCCCCGCCATCGCTCACCGCCGCCGTCTTGCCATCGGGAGCGATCGCGAAATCCACGGGCCCGCCGTCGCGTGAGCCCGGTAATGCCACGCGAGCCTCGACGCGAAACGAATCGAGAGAAACGCGCATGAGCGCGCGCGGATCGCGCGCAAGCACGTACAGCGCGCTTTCACGCGCGTCGAGACCCATCGACACCGCGCTCGAAGCGGCCACGACCTTGCGCTTGAAGCTCAACCGGTCGGGCTGGATTTCGTGAATCGAGCCCGTCCGCGGCGTCAGCGCGTACACCGATGGACGCGTCTGCGCCGCTACTACTTGCGAAGGCGACGCATCCAGAGCGATGTGCCGCGCCACCGCCATCGCCTCCAGGTCGACCGCCGCCACCGCCTGGCCATCCTCATTGGCGACAAAAGCGTAACCGCGATATCCCGTCACCGGCCGCGACCCGCACGCGATCGACATCAACATGGGCATCGGCGCGGCCAGAAAGTTTCTGCGCGAGATCACCACCCCAGTCTACTAGTCCTTTTCCGAACCGCGGCCCGTCCTACCGAACCGTGACTGTCGTTTTCGCATCGCGCCGCATCACAGGCCCCGTATTACTTCACACAATGAACGACCGGTTGATCTGCGCGATCGACGGCGCGCCGCTCTGGCGCATCGCGAGGGTAAATTCGGTCCGCAGAATATCGATGACGCGCTCGACGCCCGGCTGTCCGAACGCCCCCAAGCCCCACAGATACGGCCGCCCGATCCCGACCGCACGCGCGCCCAGCGCCAGCGCCTTGAAAACGTCGGTGCCGCGCCGAACCCCTCCGTCGATCAGCACCGGAATGCGCCCTTTCACCGCGTCGACCACTTCGGGCAGGCACTCGATGGTCGCGTGACCGGTGTCCTCCGCGCGCCCGCCGTGATTCGAGACGATGATCCCATCCGCGCCGTGCTCTACCGCCAGCGCCGCATCCTCGCGCGTTTCCAGGCCCTTGAGGACCAGCTTCATCTTGGTCAGTTTCTTCAGGCGGTCGACGAACTTCCAATCCGTCGTCGGCGAATTCATCCCCTGCGAAGCGATCCCCTCGAACATCGCCTTTTTGTTTCCGCCGCCCCGCGCAGTCGCGTGGCACATGGTGCAATCGCGCTTATCACCCTTGGCGAATCGCCGTTCGGTTTCCGTGTTGCGGCCTCCATAGAGGTCGACCGTCAAAACCAGAACCGGGCAGCCCGCGGCTTCGACGCGTTTGGTCATGTGCTCGACGCCTTCCCAGGTGGTCGGTGCGTACATCTGATACCAGGGCGGCTCGCCGCGCGCCTGCGCGACTTCTTCCACCGGAACCGACGTCTGCGTCGACAGAATCTGAAGCGTCCTTCTCGATTTCGCGGCCTTGGCGGTGCCGATTTCGCCGTCGGAATGAAACGCCTTCTGGCTGCCGCACGGGCAGATGAAAATCGGCGAATCCCAGGTGGTGCCGAACAGCTCGACTTTCGTGTCGACCTTGCTCACGTCGACCAGGCGCCGCGCGCGAAGCTGGATCTTCTTATAGGCTTCGTGATTCCACTTGAGCGTGATATCGTCGTCGACGCCCGTCGCCATGTAATACCAGTGCGCGATGGAAACTTTGCTGCGCGCGGCCTCCTCGAAATCCATGATGTTGAGGGCGTCTTTGGGATCGGTGAGCCCGCCCGTGTCCTGTCCGTAGAGCTTTGCCAGGGGGCTGGCGGCGAGGAAGCTGAGAAACTGCCGGCGCGAATTCATATGATGATAGTACATCAGGAGTCAGAAGTCAGGAGTCAGAATAAATACCCGACGGCCGTAGCACTTAGCGCTAAAGATGCAGACACCGCCAGTTCCGCTGCTGTCGACGGTCGCCACTCGATGCAAACGGTGCAGTAACCCACCTTCTGACTCCTGTCTCCTGACTTCTGACTCCTGGCCTTCCCGCTCTACGCCTTCTAAGGATTTTCCCCTACGACCCTAACTTTCTTCCCATCTCCCGCCGATACAAAAGAGAGCAGGTCACGCGATCTGATTAACGATATGCACATGGACGCCTTTCTGTGGATGTTCCTCCCGGTGTTTGTCGCCGGCGGGAGCGCTCTGTTGTCTTTCTACATCATGCAAGCCCGGATGGAGGTCGCTCTGGCGAAGGAGCGCGAAACGCTGGCCGAGGCGCGCGCCACCATCAGCTCCCAGCGCGTCACCATGGATGAGCGCATCAAGGCGACCGAGGAATCCACCAAGCGGCACGCGCTCGACGATTTCATGCAGGATTTCCGCGTGGAAGAGCGCAGCTATATGCGCGAAAGCAAATCGCTTACCGCGTCCAAGCGCAGCATGGTGATGCAGGAGCGGCTGT
>Ga0182024_10013094_pt1 | contig 16275 bp, 14 predicted proteins | sample P32metaG_FD_120480 | JGI IMG/M metagenome (GOLD analysis project Ga0182024, IMG submission 120480) | Permafrost microbial communities from Stordalen Mire, Sweden - P3-2 metaG (Illumina Assembly) | ecosystem: Environmental > Terrestrial > Soil > Wetlands > Permafrost | place: Sweden: Stordalen... | reverse complement strand
GCTGGTATGGATTGCAAGCCATGCGCCGCTTTGCGGCGCAACGCAGCCCTAAACGGGCTGCTGGCTTGCGAAGGGGCCGCTTCGCTCTCCCCGTTCGAACCCTTCCGACAGGCTCCGCGCCTGAGCGTGAAGACGGGGGCTTTTCGTGCCCCTGCGACCTTACGACCGGTGTTTCGGCACCGGCTTACGATCCTGCGCAGCAGCGCAGCGGGGGCGGCCGGCCGGCGATGGTCCCGCTCCGTGAACGGAACGGAAGGAGGCCATCATGCCGACCGACGACGCCCCGCAAAGCCCCCCGAGCGCCCCGCCCAGCGTTCTCCCGAAAAAGAGGCCGCGCGGCTCGAACAAGTGCCAGCGCACGAAGCAGTACATGGTCCGCTGCACGCCGGTCGAGTTCAAAGACATCGCCGCCAACGCCAATGCGGCCGGCCTTCGGGGGGGCGCTTATCTTCGCGGCCTCGGCCTCAAGGGGAACCCCGGCCTCCGCGCCCGGCACGTCCCGCCCGTACGCAACGAAATCCTGGAGGGCATTAGGGGCGATCTGGGGCGCCTGAATAACAACGTAAATCAGATCGCCCGCAACATGAACAGGGGGGACTTTTACGACCTCCCCGAACTGCGTCAGGTCCTCCAGGATTACCCTGCCATCAGGGACGCCATTTTCCGCGCCCTTGGGAAGGAACCCAGCCTTGAAACGCGCGCCTGGGACGAATTCATCAGCCTGGTCAAGGACGCCCTCCAGGCGAATCCAACCGCGGAGACCGTTGCTCTTCCAGCCCGCCTCCTTTTGGGCATCGTCAGCGGCATAGCCGCGGCCTCGGCCGCTCCGAAACCCAAGCCGCGAAAAAAATGATCGCAAAGGGCGCAGCCAGAAGCGGACCCCGGCAGCTCGCAGTTTACCTGATGCGGCTTGAGAAGTGGGATACCGGGGAACCCGCCGAGCTGCTGGAACTGCGATCCCCCTGGGCCGCAGGGGAGAATGGCAGCCGCGAACGCACGGCGGACAAGCTGGTCGAAGCCTTCCGGGACTGGCAGGGCCTGGCCGAGGGAACGAAACAGGGCCGGGACGGTCTCTACCACGCCCAGATCAGCCCTGCCCCCGAATACGCCACGACCATGACGGACGAGGAATGGATACGATCCGCCGACATCCTTGGCGAGGAGCTGGGCTTCCAGGACCAGGAGCGCGCCATCGTTCTCCATGGCGGCACGGACGGCCGGAAGCACCTCCATATCGTCTGGGCCAGGACCGACCTCGACGTGATGAAGATTATCCCGGACAGCTTCAATTATGTCGCCCATGAGCGGGCCAGCCATCGCATGGAGCTGGAGTTCGGGCAGGAATTCGTGCCGGGAAAGCACGCCAAGCGCGACCGCAAGAAGCAGGAGGAATTCCCCCGCGGGGAATACGACCAGGCCGACGCCCAAATGGCGCAACGCGCGGGCATGACCGTTGCCGAGCGCAAGGAGCAGATCGCCGCCCTCAAGGCTGCCGCCGCGAACGGACAGGAGTTCAAGAAAGCCCTCGAAGAGGCGGGCTACATTCTCGCCGAGGGCGAGCGCGGCTATCTGGTGGTCGACGAAGCCGGGGTGCATTCCGTCCTTTCCAGAAGCATCCCCGGCATGAAAAAGGCCCAGGTAGAGGCTTTCATGGCCGACGTTCCCCTCAATCAGCTCCCCACCATCGAGCATGCCCAGGCGCTGCAAAAGCAGAAGGCCCTGAGCGCCCAACCGGCTGAAGCCGCCGAGGCTCAGCAGGCCATCCCCCCCGAAATGACCACTGCCGAGCGCAAGGAGCACGTCACCGCCCTTCGGCAGCAGTCCGACAACGCGCAGGCGTTCAAAAACGCTCTCGAACAGGCCGGGTATGTTCTGGCAAAGGGCGAGAGGCAGGGCTTCTACCTCATCGACGAGCAGGGGGAGGCGTTCAGCCTTTCCAGGCACATCACCGACATGAAAGGGAAGGAATTCAAAGCCTTCATGGCGCCCATCGACCAGGCGGCCCTGCCCACGGTTGAGGATGCGAAAGCGATCCACGAACAGCGCCAGAAAGAGACCGCCGTAAGAGCCAAGAAACCGGCCCCGAAAGCGTCCAAATTTTTACCGCCCGAGCTTGCGCTAAAGCTCGAACCCCCCGCGCCAGCCCCCGCAAAAGCCAAAGAACAGCCCAGCCCGCCGCCACCTCCCGCACCGACCTACGACCTCGACTATTATTCCCCGCAGCGCCTCGCGGAAAGAGCAGCGGCGAGCAAGCAGGCGGTTGAAGCCTCCAAGTTCCTGCAGCAGCCCCGGCCTGCCGAGAAGGCCCCGGACCTCACGCCTGAGCCGCCCCCGGCGCTCGACCTCTCCCGCTCTGCGGCAAAGGCATCGCAGCCGGAACCGCAAGAAGTCCAGCCGCCGCCCGCTCCCCCCGTCGAGGACCCGGAAATCCTTGCCATCAAGCAGGCCCTCGCCGAGCGCCAGGCCCTAGAAGCCCAGACGTGGGCCGATTACAATGCCCTCGAATTACAGCGGCTGGAATACGACCTCAACGTCATGAACGCCGGCAAGGCGGATGATTTCGAGGCCTTCCAGGCCGTAGAAATGAAGGCCCTGACCGACCGCCAGAAAGAGCACCGCACGGGCATCCAGGGTATCCTCGACGCCCTGCAGAGCAAGCTCAATCCGACGCTCGGGGCCGAGAAGGCCCAGGGGCAGCGCCGCGACGTCGAGCAGCTCAAGACCCGGCAGCTCCAGGAGCGCAAAGACTACCTCGCCCTGATCGCGCAGACCAAGCAGCTCGAAATTGAAAACCTGAAGGAGCGCCAGGCGCTGCGGCGCAGCGAGCGCGAACAGAAGAACGAGGAGGAAACGGAGCGCTACATCCGCGAGCACCACGAAGCCAAGCGGATCGCCGCAGAGCTGGAGGCTCAGCGGATTCACGAAGAGCTTGAACACAACGACAGTCCGAGGGACGGGCCGCCACCGCCCAAGTTGGGAAAACAATAGGCTCACGCTTTATGCAACAGATCGTGAGCCGGTTCGGAAAAGTTGCAGGGAACTCCCTCGCTAAGATCCGGCAGCGCGTAGCCTCCAGCGTGCAAAAGGCCGCGCACGTCCTGCAGCATGCTCACCCGGACTTTGACAAACTCATCATGGGTAACGCTCCTGGCAGCAGCGGCGCGGAGCGCCCCGCGCTGCAGCACGCGCACCCGGAATTCAGCCGGTTCATGGCCGGGCACCCGCGGATCTCGCGCTTCCTTGCCGAGCACCCCAAGCTGACCCATTGCGCCCTTCACGCCGCTCACCACATTCCAGTCCTCGACCATTACGTCGATCTCAACGTCCACGTTCCGATTGCGCTGCACATTGCACCGGTTTACAACAGGCGCGCCCGCATGGTGCCGCGCCCGCCGGCGCCTGGGAGGTGAAATGGAAGAAGACCTTTTACAGAGCGCCGATCATCACGTGCCTCTTTCCCTCAGAGAGGCGGTCGAAATCGTCACCGAGTTTTTCATCGATCTGTTCTGTCCCACCAAAATGACGACCGCTCCCGACGGTGCCAGGGCATGGTATCGCTCCGGCAAGTGCCACCGTGCGGACGGCCCGGCAATAGAATGGCCCGACGGTTCCAGGAAGTGGTATCGAAACGGCCTTCTTCACCGTGCAGGCGGCCCCGCCGTCGATCTGGCCAGCGGCTATAGGGAGTGGCGTCTCAAAGGTCAGCTCCATCGCGAAGGCGGCCCCGCCGTCGAATATGAGGACGGCGGCAAGGAGTGGTATCGCGGCGGCTGCCATGACCGGCCGGATGGTCCCGCGATCGAGAGATCCGACGGCTCGGCGGAATGGTGGAAACAAGGTGAGCGGCACCGCCTCTTCGGACCCGCCGTCACAGAAGCCGACGGAACCAAGGCCTGGTTCCACGAAGGTCTCTGCCATCGTCAGTACGCCCCTGCCATCTGGTGCGCTGATGGAACCTTCGCCTGGTGCCGCAACGGCTTTCTGCACCGCGGCGACGGTCCCGCTATTGAAGCGGTCGACGGCTACAAAGCCTGGTACCGGGACGGCCTGTGCCACCGTGACAACGGCCCGGCCGTGACAACGGCCTCCGGCACCAAGGTCTGGTACCGCAACGGCCTTGTGCACCGCGACGACGGTCCCGCTATTGAATGGGAGGACGGCTCGAAGTCCTGGTTCCGCGACGACCTGTGCCATCGTGACGACGGCCCCGCCGTCGAGTACGCCGATGGCAGCAAGGCCTGGTTCCGCGACGACTGGCTCCATCGCAGCGACGGCCCTGCCTACATACGCGCCGACGGCTACATGGAATGGTGGATTGATAAGAAGCAGTTCACCGCGGAAGAATTCGCTGCCCGTAAACGCCAACCGCCGTTCGCTTGAAAAGAGGTGCGCCGGCGTCGGGCACGCCGATCTTCGTCCACCGCGCAAGCCGCGCCCGCGCGGCAGCCGCAGACGCGCACGGGCATTAGACTAAATCCACGTCGTGCTGCAGGCCTATAATGGCCCCATGTCGGATGATCGCGACATTCCAGATCCGTTATATTTCCCCGAGTTGCCCTATCCTGTCGAACAAACCGAGCAGCGCCTGCTGGAGGAAGCTGAACGCCGTTATCACCATGATCAATGGAAGAACGAATTAACGGACATCGCCGCAAAATCCAAAGACGGGGCTGAATTCAAGCGCGCTATCGAGGCTGCCGGCAACATCATTGCCAAGGACAACCGCGGCATGGTCATTCTCGGAGAAAACATAGGCGACGGAGAGAGGTATCGTACCCGCCTGGATGACAAGCTGGCCGGCAGGTCAACCGAGGACTTCAAAAAATTCGTGAGTGCCATCGACCAGGCGCAACTTCCCACACCGGAGGAAGGGAGAGAGCGGCTCACCGGCCGAGAAGAAGAGAGAAGTTATCAACGAACCCTTTCGACCGGGAAGATATACGACCTGACCTTCACTGCAGATAATGCGCAAGCGTTCAAGAGCGGCCTGGAGGAAGAGGGAATGATTCTCGCCAGGGAAGCCACCGGCAAGTTTTCGCGAACACTCGTCGTTGACCGCTCCGGGGAACAGTATGACCTCGCCCACATCGTCACTCCCCTCAGAGCCCCTGAATTCGACAAGATGATGGCGTCCCTCGATCCCCTGACCCTGCCCACGGTCGAAGCGGCCAAATTTCTACAGCCCGAAGCCCCGGCCAAGGTCGAAGAACCAGCCCCTGCCCCGCCGTCCTCGAAATTCCTGCCCGAACAACCCTCCGGCTACGACCTCGAATATTACTCGCCCGCGAAGGTCGCGGAGAGGGCCTCGAAATTCCTGCCCCCGGCCGCCCGCGAGACGCCGGCTCCCGTTGTTGCGCCGCCGCAGGCTCCGGACCAACCCGCGTCGAAATTCCTGCCCGAAAAAGAAACGGTCCCGCCGCCGCCCACTGCAGAGAAGCCGGCCGGGATTGACCTCACCCTGTACGCTCCAGCACCCACCCCGCCGAAGGCCCCCACGCCCGAGGCGACCGGTGACGACTGGACGCGCTTTGCCCTGAAAGAGGAATTCAAGGGCCTCACGCCGCCCGCACCGGCGCCTGAGCCGAAGCCCAGGCGCGAGTGGGAAGACCGCGAAATATACGACCTCAGGCAAGCCACCTGGAAACGGCAGGTCCGGGAGTATCAGGAATTCGCCGACCAGAACGGCCGCGAATACAAACAACATGGGGCCGACATTGACAGCGCCAATCGCTGGAAGATGGAGGATTTCGATCAGGGGCAACGCTCGGCCCTGGTGGACTTGCTGAACCAGATGCACCCCGAGCCCAGAAAGGGCTTCCGGGGTGTCCTCGACGCCATCCACCGGACCCTCAACCCGCAAGACGATGACGCGATCGCGTCCGCCAAGCAGGAAGAGATCGACTTGTTCAAGGGGAGCCAGGCACAGGAGCGCCGCGAGTACATCAAGGTGCTTGAAGAAAATAAGCGCATCGAGCTGGAAAAGCTGCGCGAGCGCCACTTAGCCCAGCAGGCCGAGCGCGAGCGCAGCTATAACGACGAAATCGAGCGCCGCGTGGCCGAGCTTAAAGAGGCCAAGCGCATCGCCAGGGAGCTCGAAGCCGAGCAGCGAGAGAAAGACTTGAAGAGGGAGGGGCCAGAGCCCCCCGAACTGGGAAAAGAATAGGCTCGGTGCCCCAGCAGCACGCCCCGAACCGGTTCCTGAAAGTTGCAGAGACGGCGGGCCTCCCTCACGCGCGCCCGGTCTTTACCCGGTTCATGGCCGCGCTCCCGCGGGTCTCGCGCTTCCTCGCCGAGCACCCGAAGACGTCGCGCTTTGTCTTCCGCCTGGCTCACCACATCCCCGTGCTCGATCGCCACATCCCGATCGCGCCTCCCTACGCCGACCAATACCCGTGCGGACCAGCGTTCAGAATGTGAATAATCAGGGGCCGCCCGGTACGAGGCGGCCCCTGTCGCGTTACAGCCAGCAGTTCGGCGTCGGTGCCCGGACCCTCGATTTCGCCCGCTTGCGGTTCAGTTCCGCCTCGACGGTTTCGAGCGAAGCCAGAGCCATGATTCTGTCGGACTGCCACCGCTGCGTGCGCAGCAGGTCGTTCATGATCGCCGAGAACTTCGACTTCAGTTCCTCTTCGCAGAGGTCTTCGACTTCGTTTCTGGTGATAAATTGCGAGGACATCATCTTTTTCTCCTTCGTCTGTGGGCCACGACCATCGCGGCCTTGATGACGAAACTAGGCAGCTCGTTCGGCGGGAATACCACCGAAGGCCGGAACGCTTGAGAAGGAGCAAAGCTTGGGAGCCACAACGAACAGTTGCAGGGTAAGGATCAAAAGGACGCAGTGGACGAGGACTGCAAAGGGAAGGGGAGAAACCTGCGCCGCGAATACTTGCCAGAAACATCGAGGACCGCCAGAAGGGGCCTGGTCGATTTTCCATCACTCTCGAGGAACGACCTTGGGAGCGGCAGCGTGGTGGATCGTTTAACGCCCTCAACTTCCGCCGAAAACCTCGACCTGCAGGAACACGCGCCCATGCGGGTAGAAACAACGTCTGACAATCGCCGTGCGTTGGGGCTTCCTTAGCTGAGATGAACGTAGACGAGGCGGCCCCCGAAGGAGCCGCCCCGGTTGTCGGGAGGCGATGCGTCTATAGGTCTATAGCCAGCAGTTCTGCGTCATCTCGCGAATCTTACCCCGCTTGCGGTGCAACTCGGACGAAACGATTTCGACGGAGGCCAGCGCCAGCGTGCGCTCCGTCTGTGTCCGCACCAGGTCGAACATGAGTGCCGACCATTTAGCCTTCAGGGCTTTCTCGCAGAGGTCTTCGATTTCGTGACGGCTGATGAGCTGATAGGACATGCTGTTTTTTCTCCTTCGATGTGGGCTGCAGGGCGGACTTCGACTTCTTCGCAAGTGAGCGGAAAAGCCCGCAGGCGTGCCGTCAGAAGACCCATCCCTCGCGGGATGCACCATCGAGAAGGAGATCATCTGCGTCTTTGAGCGATGGGAAAAGCATCATGCCGTCCCTTCTTTGCGGACAACCGGATGCGCGCCCGCCTGGGCCAGACGAATGGCCCTGATGAAGCGTTCGACATTGTCTTCGGAAAGCAGAATGACAACCGGCTCTTTGAATTCCGGATCATCAGCGGTAGGGAAGATCGTTATCGCAATGGCAAAAACGCCCGTGTCCAGGCTAAGGGCGCTCACAGTTTCAAAGGCGTGCGGGCGGAGCAATTTGCCCGTGATCTCTTGTCCAAGCTTTTGTGTGAATTGAAACTCGCTGTTCATCGATGGCATCGCGCATCTCCTAATGGGTCGTGGCGTCGTAAGAGGCCGGATCAGATTCGGAGGCTCGCGCGAATTTGTCGAACACGCGGCCGTCTTTCAAACGAAACCAGGCGCCCTTTCCGGTGCCCTGCTTGTGGAAATGAATCGCCTCGACGTCGGCCGGATTGAAACCAAAGTATTCCTCCGGGCTGTGGGCCGCGGTCTTATCCTGCCGCCAGGCCCACTGGAAGTACTTGACCATAAACCCGCGATAGAGAGACGCCGTGAATTGCATGACAGGACCTTACAGTCTCGGTGCCCTTGCGTTGACCGCCACAGGCTTTCTGATTTGCGCCACCGGCGCCACAAATGGCACGTTGTCGTGGACGTCGACCGCCGTATCCGGCGTGTGGAATTTGCTGACCACCGGCTGCTGCACGATGATCGGCTGCCGGAACCGGCTCTGGCCGATACCGGGCTGGTTGAATTTCGACGCCAGGCGCGTCGACGCTGTGCGGTGATGCGTCTCGTCCAGCTCGATGCCGACGAAGCGGCGGCCCATGTCCCGAGCCGCCACCAGCGTGCTGCCGGATCCTGCGAAAGGATCGAGCACCACATCGTTCGGCTTGGTGAAGGCCTCCAGCAGAGGCGCAAAAATGCCCACGGGCTTCTGGGTCGGATGCAGCTTGTTCCCGGTGTAGGTCCAGGGGATCACGTCAGGCGGCGGATTAGCCGGCACCTCGGGGTGACCCTTCACGAGCAGATAGGCCTGTTCATGCTGGTATCCCATGAAGCGCGCCGAGGAGCTGTACTTCTTGGTGAAAACAACATGACCGGCCATCTGAAAGCCGGCCTTTTTCCAAGCCTCAATAAAGCGGTCCGCCTTGTTCCAGGCATAAAAGCTCACGCAAAAGCTATTGTCCTTCAGGACCCGGTGCATCTGCGCGAAGGCCGGATCTATCCAGGCGTCGTTATTGTCGTTCTTGACAGTCCGCCCGCTGCGATCGCAATACCGGACCAGATAAGGAGGATCGGTCAGGATGAAATCCACCGACCCGGCCGGCATGCCTTTCATGACTTCAACGCAGTCACCGCGTGTGATGCTGTTCATCAGTGGTGACGCGGCGAGGGTGCTTTAACCGCAAACGCCAACTGCTTGCGGCGTTGCCTCTCGTCGATGGCCTGCTGCTTAAGCTTGCCTTCTTTCACTTCGGCGCCATACTTGTCTTTCGCGCCATCCGGCCAGATGCGGCTCATGATCTTGCCCGCGCGGACGTGGACGGTCGAGCCGTCGGTTTTCTTTCGGGTGCCGACCTTCAGGTCGTTTTCGCAGCGGGGAGATTTACGGTTGAACTGGCTGGATAGTGTCATGCAGGGCACCTCCGGTCAAAAATGAATAATTGAAAAATGGCTTATTTCTCCAGCGTGCCCGATTCGCCGAGTTATGGCAAATAGAATCTGGTAACCTCTTGAAATCGCAACCCGCGAAGGTCTTAAAGATCCGTTAACAGAATGCCTCCCTTTTCCTCGCTCATCAGCGTATGCGGCCAGCCCACACCCTCAAGGGTCGAGATGAACGCACACACCGCGCCCTTGCCTGCGCGGTCGTCCGCTGAAGAACCCCTTGTCCCATTAAGAGAAAAAGGGGGGTAAAGACAAAACCTGAACCCCCAGCGCTCCACGCGCCGGCGGCCTCTTAACTGTTCTTTAATAACTGTCCCCCTATCATTAAGAGAGCGAAGCGCCATTCTGGGAAATCCATGGGAGTCGCCAGGAAACGACGTCGCGTGTAAGGATTGTGCTATTCGCAGAGCCGCTCTATTATTTCCAAAAGCCGCCCGCGCGTTATTCTCGGCGCTGTGGCTTTTACGGCCCGCATCGACGACCCTGACGGGATCTGGGGCTTGAAGGGAACAAGAAGCATGAAAAAACTCCTGATAGCAGCCTTGTTTGCCGCCGTCCTGACGGGGTTTTCCATCACCGCGTCTTACGCCACCCAGCCAGGTTGCTACGGCACCCAGGGCAGCGGGGCAAGCACCGCGGACGGCATGCAGGACTATGATGGCGTTATGGGGGCGATGGAAAACCATTCCGCCGCCCTGCGCGTGCGGGACAGAGCCCAGGCCCGCGAAATCGTCCACGAAAACGATAACGGGCTGGGCATGACCTGCTTCGACCATGCTTTGGCGCTGACCGGGCGTCTTGGCGCGATTTTCTCGGATGTTCCTCCAGCCGGACCGTTCCCCGCACCCAATACGGTGGTGTTCCTGTCCCCGGTCTACGACCAGATGTACGGCGCAGACAAAAATCTTATGACCTCGATCAACAATGTAATCACGCCCCAGTTGCAGAACCACGTCAACGAATTCCCCGATTCCATTTCCAAGGCAATCGGGGCGACCGTGGCGAATGCGCTGATGGGCCCCGTCATGGCCTTTATCAGTGGCCTTCAGGCCGCGATCATGGCGGTGTTGAACCCCATCCTCGGCCTCATCACCACCGTAACCGGCCTTATGAATACCTTCAAGACCGCGATGCGGGCGCTCGGACTGGTGATCGGCCTACCGCTGTCGCCCACCTTTACGGTTCTGATGACTACGCTCAACACCGCTTTTGCGGCAATCAAGAATTTCATCAATATGGCATTCCATGCCTTGGAGGCCGCAGTCGCAGCTCAGGTCAATACGTTTTTGAATCAGCTGGTGACAAGCCCCACGACCAGCATGTCCGGGGCGGGCGCCGATTGCCAGCGGATTCAGAGCCTCTGGGGATCGCAGGGGACTTCAGCTCCCGCCGCGAGCGTCATAGCGGGGTCCGGCCAGAACGTGGGTGCGAACGAGGTCTTACGGGCCATGACCGGCACTGGCCGTCAGCAGGGCACTCCCTATTTGTCCTTCGCCGATATGTGGCAGGCGGGCGGGGGGCAGGCCGCCATGGGAACTAACATGCTTGGCGAGCTTTCCGCCGGGAGCAATGGTGGCATGATCGGCCGGGCGCAGGGCGATATGAACGCCGGCGGCATACTCTCAGGTCCGCAGCTCGGCTCACAGTTCTGGGTGAAGACGCCCCCAGCCATCGCCGCGCCGCCCGTCCTCGCGTCGCCGGCTTCCATCATCAATGCCATGTGACGCGTCCTTCCCAGTCCGGTGGGCCCATGCCGGATGATTTCAACCGCGCTGCTTCTTCCACTCTTTTCTCAATAAGGAGTAAAGGTGAATATCACAGTATTGTCCTCTCACGAGAACAATCTCCCGTTGCGTTCCCTCTTTCGTGAAGCCGCACTTCTTCGCAATTTTTTCCGATGCGACATTCTCAGTATTCATCGCGATTTCAAGTCGGTTCACCGGGAAGTTGTCAAACAGATAGTCCTTCAGCAACTTTACGGCTTCCGTCCCGTGCCCCTTTCGTCGCGCCTCTTTCTTATAGATGATGTAGCCCAGTTCTCGGGCGTTCGTGTAAGGCCGCGTGGTGAAGTGCATTACGTTGCCAATCACGTTGTCGTGTTTGTCAACGATCAGGAGTCGCTCAAAGGCCTCGCTCGAAAAACCGGTCTCGACGAAGTCTTTCCGCAATTTGTGCGGCGACGCAAGACGCGTGCTGCTGTGCTCCCCGCGTTTCTCCAGGGCGTTGACCATCTCAAGAAGCAGCGGAAGGTCCCGTTCAGACACATGGCGAAGTGAAATGTGTTTCCCGCGAATCATTGGCTCCTCCGGTTGCAAAAGGGGTGCCAGCAGCTTATCTTCCCTGGCTTCAGAACTCAAACGCCATCCGCAGCCTGAAAATCCTTTGCAGAAATTCGATCCGCACCCGTATTACCAAGGCGCGCGCCCGTTAACTCTCCGTAAAGGCGAATCAGATAGGCTGAATCTGTAAGCCACCCTCATGGGCCTACGAAGTCGTTACCTTTCGCGTGGGAAGTCTCCTGGCTTCCCACGCGTTCTAATTTTGCCTCCACAGTTTGCAGCCACCAAGCGCGGCAGCCCGATCGCAACAACCCAAGGCCCCCCTTTCCCTCGCTCACCAGCGTAATGCGGCCGTCCGCGCCGTCAAGGATCGAGATGAACGCGCAACGACGGCGCGCCCTTGACTGCTGCGGTCGAGCCGCTGAAGAAACCCCTTGTCCTGTTCAAGAGTGAAAGGGGGGAATCAGGGCAAAGGCCCAGGACGTCCGGCTCTCTCGCCGGACGCTCAAATGAAATCCGCCGTAGCTTGCGCGACTCCGCCCCTGTGCTCTTCCATGTCCATTCGCGCCCTGGTGCACCGCGCTCCAACAAGCCCCTGATTTCTCAGAGAATAAGTCCTATTTCACGGTTTTTAAATAAATGCCAGATATAATTAACCTATAGGTAGCGAATCAGTAATCAGGGGGAGTGTGTCATGAAACGATGGGCGTTTTTGAAGGTTGCACTATTCGCTGGTGCAGTCATTGCTTTCGGGACTCTGTCATTTCCCAAGGTCGCCCACGCCCAGTCCGATTGCTTCGCCCAGGCCGAACACACCGCCAATCCAACAGAATTTCCCTACAACTGTGCTGCTGGTACACCTCCTGCGACTCCTCCTGCGACTCCTCCTTCGACCACCGCCTGCGTCCCTCCTATGAACGTCGGCCGTGGCAGCTTCAACCCTGGATCACCACCAGACCCGGCCTTTGCTGGCTTGCCCACTTGCTCCGCGCCGCCGACCTGCATGCCGCCTGGTATTCAAAACGGCAACACTGCCGGTTCATACATCCATTACATGTCACCGCAGGCTTTATACGACTTCATGCATACTCTGCCAACTGCAGCCGCGCAGGCTGCTTTCTACTCTTCCATGATAGGTTTAGGCAACGGCCAGTTCCAGAATCTCGTCCGAGTCAACGATTTCGGCGGCAGCCTGTGCAACTGCACGCCCGGGGACCAGAACTTCAATCAATGGATCAACTATTACCAGGCTCAGGGCCCTCTTCCCGGCGGTATTGATGAGTCAACGGGCCAAGTTGTATGGAACTGGAATAATACCGCCCTTCCGATTTCTGACCCGAACGGTCCTGCTCCCGTGGCAGGTGCCCTGGATACAGGTAGCATGAGCATACCGGGGTGGACTTGTCCGTAGGGGTTCTCTTATGCGCTGGAAACAACAGCAGTTGTCCTGGTTGTCCAGAATAGAGATTTCCGCCGCGTCGGTTCTAACCCTACAAAAGGAAGTGGAGTCATGTAATTGAAAATCGACGCACCCAATTTGTTGTAGCTTACGGCAAGCTGCGCATAGGCGCAGTAAGGTTGCTTGTTGTTTTTGTTGCCTGTTTTCTTTCCTCCGTCGCCGCCTTTGCAAATCCCCAAGGCGGGACGGTCAGTTCCGGCTCGGCTTCAATCGTGACCCTGCCGAATGTCGTGGATATCAACCAGACCAGCCAGCGGGCCGTCATCGACTGGCGCTCATTCAATATCGCCCCGAACGAGACGACGAATTTCAACCAGCCGAACTCAAATGCGGTGACGCTGAACCGCGTCAATAACGGCAATCCGTCCGAGATCCTCGGCAATCTGCACGCGAACGGCGACGTCATCCTGGTCAACCCGAACGGGGTGTTTTTCGGGAAGGGCTCGAAAGTGGACGTGAACGGGCTGGTGGCGACGACCGCCAATATTTCGAACAGCGCTTTCATGCAGGGGAGCACGAATTTTTCGCAGCCGGGCAATCCGAATGCGACGGTGAGCAATGCCGGCACGATTACGGCAAGCCAGGCTGGCCTGATCGGGCTGGTGGCGCCGAATGTGGAAAACAGCGGGGTGCTTAACGCGAAGCTGGGCCGCGTCCTGCTGGGGTCGGGAGATACCTTCTCAGTCGACCTCTACGGGGACGGGCTGATCAACGTGGGCGTTTCCGGCGCCGTGACGCGGCAGATGATCCAGAACAGCGGCACGATCAACGCCGCCGGCGGCACGATCCAGCTCACCGCGGCGGCCGGGCGCAGCATGGTCAACAGCCTGATCGACGTGCCGGGAAAACTGAACGCGCCGACGGCGGGGACGCAGAACGGCGAGATCGTCATCTCGGCGGCGGGCTCGAACGGGACGTCTACAACCGCCGCACGTGGCGCGGGCAAAACCGGCAGCAGCACCGTCGTCGTTTCCGGTAACCTGAACGCTTCAGGCTACGGCGCCGGCCAGACCGGCGGGACCGTCAACGTCACCGGCGACAATGTGACGCTCGCTTCAGGCGCCGTCATCGATGCCTCAGGCGCCGCGGGCGGAGGCACGGTGAACATAGGCGGCAATCTGCACGGGCAAGGCCCTCTCGCCAATGCGGTCGCCACAAACATCGCCAGCGGGGCGCAAGTGAAGGCCAATGCCGTCACCAGCGGCAACGGCGGGCAGGTTACCGTCTGGTCCGACGACCAGACTGAATTTGACGGCACCATAGAAGCCAAAGGCGGCGCCTCGGGCGGCAACGGCGGGATGGTCGAGACGTCGAGTCACGGGGTCTTGAGCGTGGGCGGCATCGCCGATACCTCCTCTCCCCATGGCTCCGGCGGGGAATGGCTGCTGGACCCGGCCAGCCTGACGATATCGAACGGGTCCGACACCAATGTGATCGGCAACCCGAATTTCGTGCCTGACGGCACTGTGGCGACTTCCAACCTGACCCCCGGCACCATCGATACGGCGCTGAACGCCGGCACCAACGTGACGATCACCACCGGCGGCGATGCTTTCGCCAATGTCGGCGACATCACCGTCAACAACGCCATCTCCACGACGGGCACCGGCTCGCTGACGCTTTCTTCCTACCGCAACATCATCCTCAATGCCGGCATCACGCTGGCGGGCGGCGCCCTGACGTTGCGGGCGGATAACGCCGCCAATGGATCGGGCTACATCAATGTGGCCGCGCCGATCATCACAGCCGGCGGCAACATCACGATGGGCGGCGGCTCAGGCGCCATCACCGCCGGCAGCGGCTATGCCGTCGGCAACGCCTCGGGCCAGGTCGCCGGCGTCGTCGATAACGGCGTTGCCATCAACGCGGGCGGCGGCAACATCATTATCAACGGCCAGGGCTTAAATACCACGACGAACAATAACTACGGCGTCGAGGTGAACGGCGGCGGCATCTCCACCACCGGTACGGGTACCGTCGCCATCAGCGGCTTCGGCAGCGGGAACACCAACAGCGCCATTGACATCGGCGTTTATATGACCGGCAGCGCGGTCGTGTCTTCAGTCAACGGCGCCCTCACCGTCAACGGCACGGGTGGCAGCGCCCCGGGCAACAGCAATTTAGGCATCGAAATCGAAGGCACGGTACAGACCAGCGGCACCGGCGCTATCACGCTGACAGGCATCGGCGGCGGCACGGGCGCGGCCGTCAGCGATTACGGCATCGTTAACTTCGGCACGATCACGAGCACGGCCGCGGGCGGTGGCGACATCACGCTCATCGGTTATGGCGGCGACATGGGCGGCAGCGGCGGCAGCAATTCCGGCATCTTCAACTTCGGCACGGTCAGCAGCGTCGACGGCGCCATCCTCCTCGACGGCAACACCGGCATCAGCGGCCAGAGCGTCACCACCGACACCGGCGGCGTCGATTCCGGCATCATTAACTTCGGCACGATCTCCTCCACCGGCAATGCCGCCATTACCCTGAACGGCATCGGCGGCGGCACGGGCGGCGGCGCTTTCGGCATCCAAAACTTCGGCACGATCACGAGCACGGCCACGGGCGGTGGCGGCATCACGCTCATCGGTTATGGCGGCGACATGGGCGACACCGTCGGCATCGATTTTGGCATCTACATCGTCGGCGGCACGATCTCCACCACCGGCAATGCCGCCATCACGCTCACCGGCACCGGCGGCGATGCCGGCGGCAGCGGGGCGATGAACTACGGGGTATATGCCACCACCGCCAACGCCATCCAGACGACAGGAGGCGGCAATATCTCCGTCACTGGCACCGGTGGCAACAGCAGCGGCGATTCAAACCTGGGCGTATTCCTTCAAGGCGGGTCCATCACTGCCGCGGGGGCAGGCACGGCAACCCTGCGCGGCACCGGAGGAGGAACCGGAAACAGCGGTTCCGATTACGGCATCGCTGTCGATAATGCCGGCGTCATTTCAACTGTCAACGGCGACCTGACCGTCACGAGCACCACCGGCGGCGGCGCCGGCACCGGCAGATTTAATTACGGCGTCTATGTCACCGGTGCGAACAGCACGATCGAAACGACCGGCAGCGGCAACATGTTCATAACCGGCATGGGCGGCAATACCGGTGGCGCCGGGGGCAACAACTACGGCGTATATGTCAATGCCGCGAACGGCATCCAGACGACCGGCGGCGGCGGTGTCTCCATAACCGGCACGGGCGGCAACACCAGCGGCAATGCAAACATCGGCATATATGTTACCGGCGGTTCCATCACTGCCGCGGGGTCGGGCACGGTGACGCTAAGCGGCACCGGACAGGGAATCGGAGATAGCGGATTCGACTACGGCGTCGGTATTGATCCCGGCGGCGTCGTT